>SESD01000917.1_pt1 | contig 17222 bp, 14 predicted proteins | sample 3171411 | NCBI WGS metagenome assembly SESD01 (sample SAMN06051880, study PRJNA518727) | freshwater metagenome | biome: subpolar coniferous forest; feature: holomictic lake; material: water; isolation source: holomictic Lake 442, 16.5 m depth | place: Canada: near Kenora, Ontario | collected...
TAGAACTGGTTAAAAAAACTTTTTCGATAACCGCTCAAAAGTTTTATCTAATTAGCATACCGAGTGCTTGAAATTTTACCAGTAATTTTAAAAAAAACTAGTGATTTTCATGACAGGACTGATAATTTTTATAAAAAAGTCTTATTTTTACAACACATTAACAATTATAAGGCGTTAAATCTTCATTTGAAGCTCATTATTGCCTGATAAAGTGTTGCTTATAAGCCTAAGCCTGCAGTTGCAACCACATGTTGAGTAGCATTTAATAGCTCTTCGAATCTTGAAGTTAGTAAGTTTGCAGTTGCAATGTCGTTTAATCCATATTTAAAGCGGGCTTGGTCGATATGAATTCGTTTGATGTAATGTTGTTTGTCTGCCAATATAAAACAGTCTTTTGCATGCTTTGCTGATTGATTAGTTTGATACACAATCATCTTATGGCTGTAAATAGTCAGTAAGTTTAATAGTTTTGGGCATTTACTTTGGAAATACGTAGTATCTTGCAAAATGATTGTTAGATGACTGCCGGGGCTTTTATTTAAAAACTGTTGAAATAGATTCAATTTTTGATTACTTGCAAAATTTCCATGGCTTAAGTCTTGGTCAAAAATAACCAGTTCATGCTCCGCGCTTGATAAAATGATATTAATGGCTTCAGCGTAGAGTTCTTCACCAACAAGAATTTGGTCTGGAATGAGTGTTGTATTGATATTCATAGCTTTCTGATGTCCTGGTGTTAATCATTTATGCTAAGAGATTAAATGTAGATAACCAGCAATATACCAATCATAGAGTTGTTGTAACAGTATTGAATCTATCGATTGATAGGGTTGTAAATCCTCGGCAACAACACTTCTATTATCAGCAAGTATTTTTAATATAGTTGCTGATTCACCAGTGAAATTTACCATCTCACCATTTAAAAAGAAATCATCGTCAGAGAATAGCATTAAGCTTTTTAGGTCAAGCGCGATACCGATAGTTGTCATTTTTTCAGAAAAAGCACGTAAAGCTATTTTTTTATTAGCATCAAAAACTACGTCTGGCTTGGGGTCTGAAAGATAGGTGCCTAGAAATTCTGAAACCATTTCATTAGACCATTTAATTTTCTGTAAATTTTCACTGACCGTATGAATCATTTTCTTGCCGATTTCAGCAGGGTGTAGTTGCAAAGTTAAATCAGCATCTTGATAAATGCCATCAAGTACAAGCTGGTCTTGATTCAACTTATCCTGCATAAAACCTAAAAACTCGGTGGCAAGTTCTTGATTCTTTGGGGCACGAAAACCAATGGAATAGGTCATACAATCTTTACCGCCGTCTGATACAGCGATACCCCAATGCGCAAGATGAGGTGGTAAATACAGCATATCTCCTGCCTCTAGTAGCCATTCTTGCGCGGTGTCAAAATTCTTTAAAATGCGTAAGGGCGCGCCTTCAACTAAAGTTAAGTCAGATTGCTCACTAATGCGCCAAAGTCGCTTACCTTGACCCTGCAGTAGAAACACATCATAGCTATCAAAGTGTGGTCCTACGCCACCGCCGTCAGGGGCATAGCTGACCATGAGATCATCAAGTCGTGCATGTGGAATAAAGTCAAATTGTTGTAACAGTGCAGATGCTTCTGGTAAGTAATGATTGACACTTTGTACTAATAATGTCCAGTTATGTTCTTTGGATGGCTTCTCCGGTAACTTTGCAAAATCATCATCATCAAAAGGACCATGATGCGCATGCCATTCCCCTTTAATATACTCAACAATGCGCGATTGCACATCGTCCTCACAAGCTAAACCAGCCAATTCTTCTGGACTCAACAAGCCCTCAAAGTTGGGGATTGCATTTTTAATCAGCAAGGGTTTTTTTTGCCAATATTCAGCCAAAAATTGGCTAGGAGTAAGACTATTTAATAACAGTAGTGGTGTATTCATAATGCAATTTTAATCTCATTTTCTCAAGATGTATCAATAATAAAAGCGCTAATTAATTGCTCTGATATACAACTATGTATATAGTTAAGGCCATAAAGATAAGGTCTAATTTTAATAAATTGAGGAGATTTTTAAAATGAATAAGCCGTCTGATGTGAAAACTTTTCATGGGGGTTGCCCACATGATTGTCCAGATACCTGTTCTATGGTCTATACGGTTAAAGATGACAAGCTCATATCAGTCACGGGCAACACCGAACACCCCATGACGCGTGGCGGCTTATGCGTTAAGTTGAAAGATTATGAGAAACGTCATTATCACCCTGACCGCCTGCTTTACCCTCTCAAAAGAACAGGACCTAAGGGCAGTAAGCAGTTTAAGCGCATTACTTGGAATGAGGCGTTGGACGAAATCAGCACGAAGTGGAAGGCTATTATAGCCACAGATGGCCCACATGCCATTATGCCTAACAGTTATTTGGGTAATCAAGGCTTGGTGCATGGTTTAAACGGCGGGGATGCATTTTTTAATCGTATGGGTGCTACCGTGTGTGAGCGTACCTTTTGTGGAGAAGGGTCATGTACCGCATGGTTATTGACCGTTGGCCCTACCGCTGGGGTTGATCCTGAAAGCTTCAGTCACTCAAAGTATATTGTTATTTGGGCCTGTAACTCAGTAAGCACTAATTTACATCATTGGCACATTATTCACGAAGCACAAAAACGTGGTGCAAAAGTGGTGGTAATTGATTCCTATGCTTCAAAAACTGCCAAAGAAGCTGATTGGCATATTGCCCCTAAGCCTGGTACCGATGGCGCTTTAGCGATGGCAATGATGCATGTCATTATCAATGAAGGTTTGGTTGATCAGGACTACGTAGATAACTACACGGTGGGTTATGCTGAGTTAGCCGAACGCGCTAAAGATAGGACGCCTGAATGGGCGGAAAAAATTACAGGTATCTCAGCCGATGATATACGCAAATTTGCTAGAGAATATGCCACCACCCCGCCTGCCGCAATACGTTTAGGTGTTGCGTTAGAGCGTAGCTATGGGGGTAGCCAAGCTATTCGTGCCGTGACCTGCTTGCCGGCCTTGATTGGCGCTTGGCGACATGTCGGCGGGGGTGCTCTGCAATTTCCAGTATGGGAACATCCGTATAAATTTGATGTTATTTCTCGTCCAGATTTAATACCTGAGGGTACGCCTGTTGTGAACAACCTGCAATTAGGTCGCGCGCTTACCGGCGAGCTTAACCTCAAAACACCGATTAAATCTATGATGGTGTGGAATACCAATCCGCTCACGCAGGCACCAGAGACCGATAAGATTGCCAAGGGCTTAGCAAGCGAGGACTTATTCTTGGTCGTAGCTGAGCATTTCATGTCTGACACGGCCGCTTATGCTGACATTATCCTGCCAGCTGCCATGGGGGCAGAAATGGAGGATATGGTGTTGTCATGGGGTCATCTCTATCTTACTTACAATGAAAAATGTATAGAACCACCGGGCGAAGCGATACCTAATAATGAAATTTTTAGGCGCTTAGCGAAGTTAATGGGCTACGCCGAAGATAACTTTAAATGGAACGATACTGAATGCCTAGAAAATTACGTGGATTGGGCTTCCCCAACCTGTGACGGTATTGATTTGAATTATTTACGTAAACATGGTTTTGCTCGCTTAAAAGCGTTTGGCGATAAAGATGTACGTGCGCGTCATGCTAAAGGTGAATTCCCGACGCCTACAGGCAAGTGTCACTTTTTAGTAGAAGGGGCTAAAAACTTTGTAGCTGGGCCTTTCCGTCAAATGTATGACGGATTTCAACCATTGGAAGATTTGGATTCATTGCCAGATTACTTGGCCTCACGTGAAACGCCAGATAGTAATCCAGCATTAGCCGCCAAGTACCCACTCAACATTATTTCACCTAAGAGTCATGGCTTTTTAAACTCCTGTTATGCCAATGTGGAAGATAAAATTAAAGGACAAGGCGAACAGTTCGTCATGATTAATCAGCTAGATGCTACAGCACGTAATATTAAGGCAGGCGATGTGGTGAGAGTGTTTAATGATCGCGGTGCATTTGCGGGAGTAGCTAGAATCTCGGAAGATGTGAATGCAGGAATAGTCGTGGCGACTTTAGGGTATTGGCGACAACTCAATAATGGGACCGTGAACTGTATTAGTTCAGCAGAGTTTGGTGACATGGGTCATTCGACGACATTTAGTGACAATTTGGTTGAGGTGGCTTTGCGCTAACATCCAATTAAAAGTCACGCTGCTTTGCAGTAGAAGAATGTTTCGGCTACTCGATTTTGGGGATGGTAGAGAATGAAGTAAAATCTCATCATGAACATTTATTCACTCGCAAGCCCACTATTGTTTCAGTTTGATGCTGAATCTATCCACGATTTTACTTTAAAAAGCTTAAACATCGCTGAGCGCTTGGGTGCTTTAAGCTTGTATCCATCACCTCCTGTGTGTCAATCTCGGCAGGTGATGGGTATTACGTTTCCTAACCCAGTGGGTTTGGCTGCTGGCTTAGATAAAAATGCCGCAGTGATTGATGCTATGGCAGCTTTAGGCTTTGGGTTTATTGAAGTGGGGACTGTCACACCTCGTCCACAACCTGGTAACCCTAAGCCACGTTTATTTCGATTGAAAGAAGCACAGGGGATTGTGAACCGTTTTGGGTTTAATAACTTAGGCGTAGATCATTTAATCGAGAATGTGAAAGTCGCTAAATACAAAGGCGTGCTAGGCATCAATATCGGTAAGAACTTTGATACGCCCATGGAAAATGCGGTGGATGATTATTTGATTTGCATGCAAAAAGTGTATGCGCACGCGACTTATATCACTGTGAATATTTCATCTCCCAACACTAAAAATTTGCGTGCTTTGCAAGAAAAAGAGGCATTGGCGCATTTGTTAGCTACGCTTAAATTAGAGCAAACTAAACTCGCAAATCAGCATGGTAAATATGTGCCTATTACCTTAAAAATAGCACCAGACTTGGAATTTGAGCAAATTAACGAAATCGCAGACTTGTTGATGGAACATAACATTGATGGTGTGATTGCGACGAATACGACTTTAGATCGTGATAGCGTGCAGGGCATTGAGCACGCTGAAGAAGCCGGTGGATTATCTGGAGCACCTGTGCGAAAAAAATCAACTTTGGTGATTCAACAATTATCACAACGTTTGCAAGGTGCTGTGCCAATTATCGGTGTGGGCGGTATTTTAAGTGGCGCTGATGCAGTTGAAAAAATTGCGGCTGGGGCAGATCTTGTGCAGGTATATAGTGGGCTGATTTATAAAGGACCTAAGCTTGTACATGATATTTGCAAATCTTTAGGGTAATGACTTTACCAGTATTGTATTCATATCGCCGCTGCCCCTATGCAATGCGTGCACGTATTGCCCTCAAATTGGCAGAAATTGACGTTGAAATTCGTGAAATTTCTTTGCGTGATAAACCGGCGCATATGTTGCTAGTCTCTCCTAAAGCCACCGTCCCTGTGTTAGTGCTACAAGATGGAACCGTGATAGATGAAAGCTTAGCTATCATGTATTGGGCATTAAAAAAGCATCCCTTGATAAATCATGTCGATGCAGGTTCTGAGGCGCTTGTTTTGGAAAATGATTGTGTGTTTAAACAAGCTTTAGATGCATACAAATATCCTAAGCGTCAGCCAAATTTAACCCAGCAACAACATCGAGCACATGGTGAGCTTTTTTTGCAAAAGCTGGAAAATTTACTGCATGAAAGTCGATATTTGTTCAGCACTTCGCTTAGCTTGGCTGATCTCGCCATATTCCCTTTCGTTCGACAGTTTGCTGCAGTAGATGCTGCTTGGTTTGATGCTTCGCCTTATCTTAAATTGCAGGCTTGGCTTCGAACGCTAGTTGAATCAACACTGTTTGTTAGTGTGATGGAAAAACAGCCAACTTACATTGAATAAGTAGGCTGTTATTTTTGCAGTTAGGAAACTTTCAAAGTTATACTTCTGCTAATGCACTTTCTGAGGGTGCTTTATCATCAGCAAAAATCAATTTCACTTCATCATTTGCATCAATATCTACATGTACGTTGCCACCGTTAGCCAGCTTGCCAAATAATAATTCATCAGCCAAAGCCTTGCGAATTGTATCTTGAATCAACCTTGCCATAGGACGTGCACCCATCAGCGGATCAAAGCCTTTTTTACCTAAGTAAGTTTTTAATGCATCACTAAAAGTTGCTTCGACTTTTTTATCATGCAATTGGTCTTCAAGTTGAATTAAGAATTTATCGACAACGCGGATGATAATGTCTTGTGATAGTGGTGCGAATGAGACTGTTGCATCCAATCGATTACGAAATTCAGGGGTGAATAGACGTTTGATATCGGCTTGTTCATCACCCATTTGCTTCGCGTTGGTAAAGCCCATATTCGCTTTAGATAAGTTCTCTGCGCCTGCATTGGTCGTCATAATGATGGTGACGTTTCTAAAGTCCGCTTTGCGACCGTTATTATCGGTGAGCGTGCCGTGGTCCATTACCTGAAGCAGAATGTTGAAGATGTCGGGATGGGCTTTTTCAATCTCGTCTAGCAATAACACGCAGTAGGGATGCTTGGTGATTGCTTCAGTCATCAACCCACCTTGCTCAAAACCCACATAGCCAGGAGGGGCACCAATCAAGCGTGAGACAGCATGACGCTCCATATACTCGCTCATGTCAAAGCGAATCAATTCTATGCCCATGATATAAGCCAATTGTTTCGCGACTTCCGTTTTACCTACGCCAGTAGGCCCGCTAAATAAGAAATTGCCAATCGGTTTATTGCTTTGTCCTAAACCACTGCGTGCCATTTTCACGGCAGATGTCAGTACTTCAATCGCCTTGTCTTGGCCGAATACTACCGATTTTAAGTCACGATCTAATGTTTTAAGTGCACTACGATCATCGCTAGAGATGTTTTTAGGTGGTATGCGTGCAATTTTAGCGATGATATCTTCAATCTCTTTATTGCCGATGACTTTCTTTTGTTTCGATTTTGGCAGTATGCGCTGTGCTGCACCTGCTTCATCAATCACATCAATCGCCTTATCAGGCAAATGGCGGTCATTGATATATTTAGCCGATAACTCAGCAGCTGTGGTCAATGCGCTTACTGCGTATTTAACGTTGTGATGAGTCTCGAACCGGGATTTTAAGCCTTTTAATATTTCTATGGTTTCGGCCACGCTAGGCTCAGCCACATCGATTTTTTGAAAACGGCGTGCTAAAGCGTGATCCTTCTCAAACACACCTCGATACTCTTGATAAGTGGTCGCACCAATGCATTTAAGTGTGCCATTTGACAGTGCTGGTTTGAGTAAATTACTTGCATCTAGCGTACCACCACTGGCGGACCCTGCACCTATGAGCGTATGAATTTCATCAATAAATAATATAGCTTCAGGTTTTTCAGCCAATTGTTTCATGACTGCTTTGAGACGTTGTTCAAAGTCCCCGCGATATTTGGTGCCTGCAAGTAATGCGCCTAAGTCCAGCGAATAAACAGTGGCATTAGCCAATACGTCAGGGATATCTTTTTCAACGATACGGCGCGCCAAGCCTTCAGCTATGGCTGTTTTACCCACACCCGCTTCGCCTACTAACAAAGGATTATTTTTACGGCGGCGGCAAAGTGTTTGTACAACGCGTTCCAATTCAGGTCCGCGGCCAATGAGCGGGTCAATCTTGCCTGCCGCTACTTGTACATTTAAATTAAGCGTGTAGTTTTCAAGGGCGCCATTAGGCGTAGCTTCTGCATCAACCTCTTGATCTACCCCTTCCGATTTAGAAGTTTCAGCAATTTTTGACACGCCATGCGAAATGAAATTGACGACATCAAGTCGCGTCACCCCTTGTTGGTGCAAGAAAAATACAGCATGTGAATCTTTTTCACCAAAAATTGCCACCAGCACATTTGCACCCGTCACTTCTTTTTTGCCAGATGACTGCACATGTAGCATGGCGCGTTGAATGACCCGCTGAAAACCTAATGTAGGTTGGGTATCAACGTCATCTTGACCATTGACTGTTGGGGTATGCTCATCAATGTATTGATTGAGTTCGGTGCGTAATATTTCTAATTTTGCACCACACGCTCGCATGACTTCAGCCGCAGTTGGATTGTCTATCATTGCAAGTAGCAAATGCTCAACCGTAATGAGCTCATGGCGCTTTTGTCTAGCGTCCATAAATGCCATGTGAAGGCTAACTTCTAACTCTTGAGCAATCATTTTAAATCCTTACGTTCTATATATAGTATCAATCAACTCAAATTTTACACTGCGCCTACCACTAAGCTGGATCTACTTCGCATTGCAATGGATGTTGTAGCTCTTTTGCGAAGTTTAGTACCTGATTCATTTTTGTTTCTGCAATGTCTTGTGGATATATCCCACAGACTCCTACGCCCTCAGTATGTACTTGGAGCATAATTTTTGTCGCTTGTTCACGATTTTTGTTAAAAAATCGTTCTATACATTCAACTACAAATTCCATGGGCGTGAAATCATCATTTAACAACAACACCCTAAACATGGGGGGCAATTTTGTTTTTGCTATTTCAGGTCTAAGTATTGTACTGCTATCGTTTGGTAAGTTAGCCATATGAATCTATTTTGAGCTAACCTATAAAAAATTCAAGTGTAATTTGAATAGGTTGATGGTAAATGAATAATTAAATTTCATTGTGTGGAATAAGCACGCAAAAGACTAGCAGATTAAGGAAATATTTTAACGCTTTTGACAATGCGGTCTTGGGTTTGCACAATTTCTAGTACATGACTACCAACTTTGAAGCTGGTGTTGGATTCTGGAATGTCTTCAAAATGCTCGATAATTAATCCGTTGAGTGTACGCGGGCCATCGAGTGGAAAATGGAGGTTTAGTTTTTTATTGAGATCACGTAATGTGCTACTGCCATCAACTAGCCAACTGCCATCTGCTTCTTTACGATAGCTCCCTAGTCGAGAGGGTGACTGTGTAGTGAAGTCGCCTATCATTTCTTCTAATATATCTTCTAAGGTGACTAAGCCCTTAAACTCACCATATTCATCAACCACCAATGCAACACGCTGCTTATTTTCTTGAAACTGCTGTATTTGCGTATAAAGCGGTGTACCAGATGGAATGAAATAAGGTTCAGCAATTACGTCACGTAGCATTTCTTTATCTAGGGCGTTACTTTCATTATTGACACGTAATTGCGACATAATTTTGCGTAAATGCAAAATGCCAATGATTTCCTCATGTTCACCTTGACGTACTGGAAGGCGCGTGTGCTGACTATTAGAAATTTGCTGCAAAATATCATCCAGTGGCGCATCGAAATCTATTGCTTCCACTTGCGTATGCGCAGTCATCACATCATCGACAGTAATTTTTTCTAATTCAAACAAATTTAATAAAATAGACCGGTGCTTTTTAGGGATGAAATGTCCTGCATCGGTCACAATGCTACGCAATTCATCAGTGGTGACAGCGTGTTGAGAATCTTCAAAATTGGCTTTTATGCCAAGTAAAAGCATAAAACCTTTAACAAATAGGTTTACAAATGACACGATAGGGTTAAATAGCCACAGCAAAGGGTAGAGTAAATAGCTACAAGCGAAGGCAAATTTTTCAGGGTGAGCAGCGGCAATGACTTTTGGAGAAATCTCACTAAACACTAATATGATAAAAGTAAGTGCAAGCGAGCCTACGCCTAGCACGTATTTACCTTCACCAAATAAGTGATGGCTAATTAGTACCTCTATGGCAGATGCGGCAACAATACAAAGTGTGTTGCCCAGTAAAATAACACCCAGCAACTTGTCAGTTTTAGATAATAAAATACTCGCTAAACGAGCGCCGCGATGGCCTTGCTTGGCCAAATGCTTCATCCGATAACGGTTGAGTGACATGAGGCTGGTTTCTGAGATGGAGAAAAAAGCAGTACACAGCAGCAGCAACACCAGAATGCCAAACTGCCAACTTAAGGGAATATTATCCAAGGAAGTCTATTTTATGTGGTGAACGATGTTGTGAGTGTAACCGTGAGGGGCATGACAAATCAAGTGTGCATCAATAAGAAGCACACTTGATTATTCATACAAGGGAAGTTAATTGTTTAAGAGGCAAAGTCTGAAGGATGAGGCTCAGCAAAAACTTCTTTTTTGCCACTATCTTTCGCGGCGCCTTCTTTTTTATCGATATCACCAATTAAGTTAGCGCGATTGACACCAAGCCACATAGCGATAGGGCATGCGACCAGTACTGAAGAGTAAATGCCAAATAAAATACCGATGGTAAGTGCCAGTGCAAAGTTATGTAATACTTCACCACCAAATAGTAGCATCGAGCCGACCATAGTTTGCGTCATGGTATGCGTGATAATCGTGCGTGACATGGTGCGAGTAATTGCATTATCAATGACTTGCACCACACTGGCTTTACGCATTTTACGGAAATTCTCACGTACCCGGTCAAACACCACGACAGATTCATTGACTGAATAACCCAAGACCGCCAAAATTGCCGCAAGCACGGTCAGGTTAAACTCCCATTGAAAGAATGCAAAAAAGCCTAAAATAATCACCACGTCATGCATGTTGGCGATAATCGCTGCGACGGCAAAACGCCATTCAAAACGCAGCCATAGATATAACACAATGCCTAAGCTCACAAAGAATAGTGCTAAGCCACCATTTTCATAGAGTTCATCACCTACTTGTGCACCAACAGCTTCCACGCGACGTATTTCAGCATTTGGATCGGCAGCCACTAGAGCGGTTTTCACTTGTTCAGACAGTTGGGAGACTGATAACCCTGTTTTGATGGGTAAGCGGATGAGTACGTCATGGCTAGAACCAAAGTTTTGTACAGTCGCTTCTTTTAAGCCTATGCTGTCTACCGCTTTACGGACATTTTCTAGGTTGGCAGCTTGTGGGTAGTTGACTTCCATGACGGTACCGCCAGTAAAGTCAACGCCAAAATTTAAGCCGCGTGTGGCTAAAAATACAATCGCTAAGATGAATGTCACCAATGATATTGCGGTCGTGAGGCGACCGTAACTCATAAAGGGGATATCATTTTTAATTCTAAATAATTCCATAATGTGTACTCTAAATAGTAGGTTTTTGAGCTTAAGCTTTGTAAATCTGGCCGATGGATAACTTGCTAAGCTTACGGCGATAACCGTAGATTAAATTCACCATGGCGCGTGATACCAGTACTGCACTAAACATTGATGTCAAAATGCCCAATACGTGCACCACTGCAAAGCCTTTAATTGGGCCAGTACCAAACATAAATAGTGCTAAGCCGGCAATTAAGGTCGTGACGTTTGAATCTAAAATGGTATCCCATGCACGTTCATAACCCGCATGAATGCTGGCTTGTGGTGTATTGCCATTGCGCAACTCTTCACGTACGCGCTCGTTAATCAGCACGTTAGCATCAATCGCCATACCAAGCGCTAAGGCAATGGCTGCCAAGCCTGGTAAGGTGAGTGTCGCTTGTAGCATCGACAATATGGCCACGAGTAGTAATAAGTTAATAGCGAGTGCGGCCACTGAAACGACACCAAATGCTAGATAATAAATCATCATCATGACGGCAATGGCGGCAAAGCCCCACATGGTTGAATGCATGCCGCGGTTGATGTTGTCTTGACCCATGCTAGGCCCGACAGTTCGTTCTTCAATAATATCCATAGGCGCGGCAAGTGCGCCAGCGCGTAATAGCAATGAAATGTCCGTGGCTTCTTGCGTGTTGGCCATGCCAGAGATTTGTACGCGACCACCGCCAATTTCTTCGTTAATGGTGGGTGCAGTAATGACTTCGGTACTACCTTTTTCAATCAGCAATATCGCCATACGTTTACCGACATTTTCACGCGTGACTTGTTGAAAAATTCTTGCACCACGCGCGTCTAGCGTTACATTCACAGTGTTTCTGCCAGATTGGCTATCAACGCCTGGACCCGCATCAGTAATATAATCACCAGTGAGTGCTACATTCTTTTTCACTAAGATCGTGCGACCATCGCGGTTTTTAAATACATCGTCACCTAATGGTGCTTGGCCTTTTTCAGCCTTTTCTAGCGTAGCGGCATCATTTTTTTCTTCGTCAACCAACCGAATTTCTAAAGTTGCGGTACGACCCAAAATATCTTTTGCTTTGGCGGTATCTTGCACACCAGGCAATTGTACGACAACGCGATCAGCGCCTTGCTGTTGAATGATGGGCTCTGCTACACCTAGCTCATTAATTCGATTGTGTAAGGTTTGAATATTCTGCTTAATGGCAAAATCTTGAATACGTTTTTGTTCTACTAAATTAAGCGAGGCTTTTAAAACCTTCTCTTCACCATTGGTCGATTCGGTCAGCGTTAAATTAGGATATTCTTTGCTAATAATGGTTTTAGCTTTGACGAGCTCGGCTTCATTATTGAAGTTAATCTGTACGGTTTCACCTTCACGGCTAACACCAACGTAGGAAATACGTTCTTTACGTAGTGCGATTCTAAAGTCACCCACAAAACGTTCAGCAGCTTTACTTAGTGCGGCTTTCATGTCCACTTGTAGTAGAAAATGTACGCCACCACGCAAATCTAAACCTAAATACATGGGTTTAGCACCCAGGTTACGCAACCAGTTAGGTGAGCGAGAGAGTAGGTTTAGCGCTACCGTATAATCTTTACCAAGATTTGCCTGTAATACATCTTTAGCTTTAATTTGTGTGTCCGTATTAGCGAACCGCGCTTTCACGCCACGCGCATCAAGATATACGCCATCGTAGGCAATTTTTTCTTGTTGAAAGATGGCTTCGACTTGGCCTAGTAGGGCTGCGTCAAGTTTCATTGTGTTTTTAGCGGGTGTAATTTGCACCGCTGGTGATTCACCAAAGAAATTTGGAATGGTGTAAATTAGCCCAATCAAAATCATGATTGCAACGAAGATGTTTTTCCACATCGGATAGCGGTTCATAGTCTGGCTCTAGTCAATAATGGGTTGAGGGTGAATCAATACGGCTTTAAATTACAAGCCCTTAATCGTACCTTTAGGTAATGCGCTTTGTACTGCATGTTTTTGTACGGTAATTTCTGTATTGGCAGCAATTTCAACGCTTACAAATGCATCCGTCACTTTAGTCACTTTACCTACTATGCCACCACTAGTAATTACTTCATCGCCTTTTTGTAAGGCGGCAATCATTGCGCGTTGTTCTTTAGCAGCTTTCATTTGTGGACGGATAATCATGAAGAAAAATAATACAAAAATGACGATGAGTGGTAAAAAACTCATTAAATCAGTACCTGTTGTGGCGCCTGCTGCGTATGCATTTGAAATAAACACGATGATTACCTCTTAAATAATTGCTTAGGTTGGAAAAAATTAGCTTCGGATTTTAACACAGACTCCCAGTTATTGCAGACTCGTCGCATTAGGATAAACTCGCACGCTTTGCGGTAAAAGCTAGTTTAAAGGCTTCAAATTCGCCTGCTTCAATGGCGCTTCGCATACCGGCCATCAGTACTTGGTAATAGTGCAGATTGTGGATTGTATTTAAGCGCGATCCCAAAATTTCACCTATCTTGTGTAAATGATGCAAATACGCGCGGCTAAAGTTTTGGCAGGTATAACAGTCACAATCTGCATCTAGTGGCTGAGTATCGGTTTTATAACCGGCATTTTTAATCTTAATATCGCCATATTGGGTAAATAACCAACCGTTGCGGGCGTTACGTGTTGGCATCACGCAATCAAACATATCGATACCTTGACTGACGGCCGCCACTAAGTCTTCTGGTGTGCCTACCCCCATGAGATAACGTGGTTTGTTTTGCGGCATTTTAGGGGCGGTATGCGCCAAAATGCGCAACATATCTTCTTTGGGTTCGCCGACAGATAATCCGCCAATCGCATAGCCATCAAAGTCAATATCGGTTAAGCCGGCCAGTGAAACGTCACGCAATTCTTCATACATGCCACCCTGAATAATACCAAATAAGGCATTCGAATTGCCTTGGTGTGCTTCTTTACTACGTTTTGCCCAGCGTAATGAAAGTTGCATGGAATCATTTGCTTCTTTAATAGTGGCGGGATAGGGCGTGCACTCATCAAAAATCATCACAATGTCAGCATTCAACACCTTTTGAATACGCATCGATTCTTCAGGGGTTAAAAAACAACTATCGCCATTGATAGGTGAGCGAAATTTCACACCTTCTTCAGAAATTTTACGCAGTGCGCCTAGGCTCCATACTTGAAAGCCACCTGAGTCTGTGAGTATCGGGCCATCCCATCCCATGAATTGATGCAAGCCACCATGGGCGGCAATGACTTCTAAGCCAGGACGTAACCATAAATGAAAGGTATTGCCGAGTACGATATGCGCGTCAATTTCTTTAAGCTCTAGTGGTGACATGGCTTTAACCGTACCATAAGTGCCGACTGGCATGAAAGCAGGCGTTTGCACCTCGCCATGTGTAAGTGTTAATGTGCCGCGACGAGCAAGGCCGTCTTGTTTATGTAGTGTAAATTGCATGATGTAAATTCTATAGCGTAACTTTTATTGATAGGTCGCGATATTATCACAAGGCTTTGTTATACTTACTTAACTTATTCATGAATGGTTTAAACGCATGGCCGAATCAAACGAAAAGATTACTCCTAACGATAAAGTTAAACGCAGGTCGGTTGACAATGCTGGCCTACGTGCGAGAGGCATTTACCTGCTACCTAATTTATTTACCTCAGCGGCATTATTTTCTGGTTTTTTTGCCATTGTGCAGGCCATGAATGGACATTTTGAACTTGCCGCCATTGCGATTTTTATTGCGATGGTATTAGATGGATTAGATGGTCGCGTGGCCCGCATGACTAATACGCAAAGTGCATTCGGGGCGGAATACGATAGTTTGTCTGACATGGTTTCGTTTGGTGTTGCACCTGCACTCATTCTATATATATGGGCATTAAAACCACTGGGTAAGTTAGGTTGGTTGGCGGCTTTTATGTATTGCGCCTGCGCCGCTTTACGCTTAGCGCGATTTAACACCAAATTGGAAGATGAGCATCAAGATAAACGTTATTTCCAAGGTTTGCCTAGTCCCGGCGCTGCAGCATTGTTGGCTGGATTTGTCTGGGTTTCATATGAGTACGGCGTGAGTGGTCGAGATGTATTTTTTGGTATCTTGCAGTGGAAGTGGATGGCTTGGGGGATTACAGTGTTTGCTGGCGCCTCTATGGTGTCGGATTTACGCTATTACAGCGGCAAAGATATTAACTTAAAACACAGCGTGCCATTTTTTGTCATTTTAGGCATTATGTTGGTCATGGTGCTGGTGTCTTATAGCCCGCCAGAAGTGTTGTTTTTTGTGATGGTGGTATATGCGCTTTCAGGCTATGGGCTATGGGCGCGTGATAAATTAAAGAAGTAGGTGGCTGATTAAGGCACTACCGGCTAATGCAGATAGATTGTTTCAAATTAAATACTTGCGGAATGTATCAAAAAATACTATATTTCTATCACTATGTTGAATTTACCTATTTCAAGTATTTTGTTTACGCTTAGCTTATTGGCTAGCGCATTACTCTTACGCAAATTATTTGCGTTACGTGTTGCTGTCCGTAGTACTCAAGCGCAGCGCATTCAAAAACTGCGCTAGCGCGCAAACTATCCCCCACACCCCATGTATTGAATGACGTTGCATCATAAAACTGCAGCGAAATGCTATATATTTGAGCTAAATTAACTGTAGCCAACATATACTAGCTATTAATTAAAGATTAAATTGAAAGTCAGGAAGCTTTTATGAAACAAGATCAAATTATCATTTTTGACACCACCTTGCGCGATGGCGAACAAAGTCCAGGCGCAGCCATGACTAAAGAAGAGAAAATTCGCATTGCCCGTCAACTTGAAAAATTGGGTGTCAACGTGATTGAAGCAGGTTTTGCTGCGGCTAGTCCAGGTGATTTTGATGCGATATCTGAAATTGCCAAAATTATTAAAGGCTCAACAGTGTGTTCACTTGCTCGTGCCAGTGAAAATGATGTGCGACGTGCAGGAGAAGCGATTAAACACGCGGCGAGTGGACGCATCCATACCTTTATTGCGACCAGCAAGATTCATATGGAAAACAAACTCCGTATGACTGAAGACCAAGTGGTCGAGCGTGCAGTGCAAGCCGTGAAATGGGCATTAGAATATACCAATGATGTTGAATTCTCGGCCGAAGATGCGGTTCGCTCTGAGATAGATTTTTTGGTGCGTATATTCGATGCGGTGATTCAAGCCGGTGCTACGACTATTAACGTGCCAGATACCGTGGGCTATTCTATTCCAGCCCCTTGGGGCGAGCGTATGCGTGAGCTCATTAAACGTGTGCCTAATAGTGACAAAGTAGTCTGGTCTACGCATTGCCACAATGATTTAGGGATGGCGGTTGCAAACTCATTGGCAGCGGTCATGGGGGGTGCGCGTCAAGTGGAGTGCACTATTAATGGGTTGGGTGAACGTGCAGGTAATGCCAGTTTAGAAGAAGTCGTGATGGCATTGCGTACACGTAAAGATGTGTTTCATCTTGAAACCAGCATTGATGCCACGCAAATTGTACCGACCAGCAAGTTAGTCTCAACGATTACGGGTTACCCAGTACAGCCTAATAAGGCAATCGTGGGCGCTAATGCTTTTGCACATGAATCAGGCATCCACCAAGATGGCGTATTGAAACATCGCGAAACCTATGAAATTATGCGCGCCGAAGATGTCGGTTGGGGTGCTAATAAATTGACCTTGGGTAAGTTGTCTGGCCGCAATGCCTTTAGAACACGCTTAAAAGAATTGGGCATTGAGCTCGAAACGGAAGATTTGTTGAATGCCGCATTTTCTCGTTTTAAAGATTTGGCCGATAAAAAGTCAGAGATTTTTGATGAAGATTTACATGCTTTGGTGAGCGATGAATTTTTGTCTATAGCTATAGAGCATTACAAGCTTGTTTATTTGCAAGTGGCGTCAATTACCGGTGAGATTCCACATGCAACGATTACCTTGTCAGAAAACGGTATCGAACGACGTGCAGAAGCCAGTGGTGGCGGTCCTGTAGATGCGGCCTTTAAGGCGATTGAAAGTATCGCTAAAAGTGCTGCAGAGTTGCAACTTTATTCAGTCAACAATATTACCAGCGGCACAGATGCGCAAGGTGAAGTGACGGTGCGCCTCTCTAAAGGCGGTCGTATTGTGAATGGACAAGGGG
>SESD01000919.1_pt1 | contig 17197 bp, 17 predicted proteins | sample 3171411 | NCBI WGS metagenome assembly SESD01 (sample SAMN06051880, study PRJNA518727) | freshwater metagenome | biome: subpolar coniferous forest; feature: holomictic lake; material: water; isolation source: holomictic Lake 442, 16.5 m depth | place: Canada: near Kenora, Ontario | collected...
TTCGGGTTATGAGCCCGACGAGCTGCCAGACTGCTCCATCCCGCGTCCGGCTCGACATTAGTGCCGCCGAGAGGTGAGACTATAGCAAACCTAGCTATTTAGCGCAAGGACATTCACAGCTTTCTTTCTAAAATTGATTGGGGAATGCGGCTGACGCAAAAAATTATTGGTCGTTAGGGATGAATTTCATTTAATAATACTACGTACAAAATCTAAATCTTCTTGAGTATCTACACCGGTTGCAGGCGCATTATTAGTAATAGCTACAGAAATCTTATATCCGTGATGCAATACTCTAAGTTGCTCCAAAGATTCAATCTGCTCCAAAACACTTGGCTGAATACTCGCGTATTGCTTTAGGAACTTTGCACGATAAGCATAGATGCCAATATGACGGTATGCTGGAATATTATCCGGCAAGCCAATCTCAGCAAAAGAATCCCTGGGGTATGGAATAGGTGCTCGACTGAAATACATCGCATTTGATTTTTCATCCAAAACTACTTTTACGATATTTGGATTTAAAAAATCAGTTTTTTTCTGAATAGCATGACATGCTGTAGCCATTGCAGCATCTTGACTGTTATGTAGTTGAGTTGCCACCTCGACGATTAATGAAGGCTCTATTAAAGGCTCATCACCCTGCACATTCACTACGATGACATCGTCTGGCCATGCTTGCTTTAACGCTACCTCGGCAATACGGTCAGTGCCACTTACATGATCCGCACGTGTCATCAATGCTTGATAACCTAACTGCTCTACCGCTAGTAAAATCTTATTATCATCGGTCGCAATCACCACCTGCTTTGCACCACTTTGCTTTGCGCGCTCTGCCACCCAAGCCACCATAGGCCTACCTGCGATATCAAGCAGCGGCTTTCCTGGCAGCCTAGTACTCGCGTAACGCGCAGGAATTACTACGTAAAACTCTGGTATATTTTTAGCACTCAAGCCATGAACCACATTATTCAACGTTTTCGTCATCTGCTAATTTACGTGCTTCTTCTTCTAACATCACTGGAATACCATCTTTAATCGGGTAAGCTAGCCGTGCCGACTTAGAAATGAGCTCATTTTTGGTCTTATTATAGGTAAGCGGCCCTTTAGTGACAGGGCAGACTAAAATCTGTAGCAGTTTTGTATCCATGTTAACTTCTCAATTTTTGCAAAATAAGTGTGATCAGTGGGGTTTTATTTTTACTACTCAGCGTTGCCGTAACAGGCAAAAACCATGCGTCTGCAGTAATGAACCTTCGACATTTTACGGCATCTTTTTCCGTCATTAAAATAGTTTGGTGTGAAAACTGCGCTAAATCTTGTGCGGAAAAAGCATAGTGATCGGCAAATGCCTTAAATTCAAATTGTAGCCCTAAAGCAGTTAATTGATTAAAAAAACGTTCGGGATTGCCGATTCCGGCGATTGCTACTAAATTTTTGCCGAAAAAATTGCTAGGAAGTTGACTAACACGCTCATCATTTAATGATTGCAACATATTGCCTTGTAACTGCATACTAAAAAATGTTGACCTCAACGCTACCGGCAGGTCAGTCATCTCATCACTACCACAAACCACGATAGCATCGACTGATTGAAGCCTCGAAACACTTTCGCGTAAAGGTCCTGCTGGTAATACGCATCGATTACCAAACTGCTGTGTTGAATCTACTAAAGCAATTTCCACATCACGTTGCAAAGCGTAGTGCTGCAGACCATCATCGCTAATAATTACATTGCATAGTGGGTTGGCTTGTAGCAAAGCACGGCCTGCAAGCACTCGGTTAACACCAACAAACACAGGGCAATCGGTACGTTTTGCAATCAAAACAGGCTCGTCACCTACTAACTGAGGATTGCTATTGGCAAACACTGCTAAGGCATGTTGAAATGTGCCGCCGTAGCCACGACTAATAATGCCAGGCCTATAGCCTGCGAGCTTTAACTGTTCGGCCAACCAAATAACAAAAGGCGTTTTGCCTGTACCGCCAACACTAATATTACCCACAACAATGACTGGTACACTTAAGCGACTACGCTTTATCCAATCAATACCATATAGCGATTTTCTTATATAAGTAGCGGCAAGAAAAATCCAAGAAAGTGGCATAAGCAAGATGTGCCAAAAAGTAAAGGTTCCCCATTGTTTTTGCAACCATCTATTCATTGAGTTCACGCAAATGAAACATTAGTTAAGTCGCTAACTAAATTGTTTTTGATACAGTTTTGCATAATGCCCACCCTGCTTAATAAGCCCATCATGCGTGCCACTTTCAACAATTTCGCCTTGCTCCATCACCATAATACGATCTGCATTCTCAATGGTGCTTAAGCGATGAGCAATAACGATACTCGTGCGATTTTGCATCAAGCCATCCAATGCCGCTTGAACATGTTGCTCGGATTCAGTATCCAATGCCGAAGTTGCTTCATCAAGCAGCAGGATAGGGGCGTTTTTCAATATTGCCCGAGCAATAGCGATACGCTGACGCTGACCGCCAGACAAACGCACGCCACGGTCACCAATTTCATTTTGCAACCCATGCGGCAACTGTTGGATAAAGTCCCATGCATGCGCTGCCTTCGCCGCACTAATCACCTCATCTTCAGTAGCATTGCGTAATACTCCATAAGCAATGTTATTAAAGACAGTGTCATTAAATAAAATAACATCTTGGCTAACCAGAGAAAATTGTTGTCGTAAATCTGCCAGCGACAATGATTTCATGTCTACACCATCTAATAAAACTTGGCCTTGCTGCAACTCATAAAATCTTGGTAGCAAATTCACCAGCGTTGTTTTACCGCCACCTGATCGTCCTACCAAAGCTAATTTTTCGCCTGGTCGTATAGTAAAACTCACATTCTTGAGTGCATGGCGTTTGGCATTACTATAAGTAAGACTTACCTGCCTAAATTCAATTTCACCTTTACTACGTGTGCAGACTTTGCCACCTTCATCCAGCTCTGGCTTGGTATCAATGACGCCAAATACACTTTGCGCCGCAGCAAGGGCCACCTGCACATCCTCATTCATCGCCGTTAAATTTTTAATAGGGGCGATTAGCATCAACAAAGCACCGACGAATGCAGCAAACTCGCCCGCGCTGAATTTCCCAACAGCATAGTAGACAACTAAGCCTAATGAGACTGCTGCTAGCAATTCCACCACCATACTATTTAAGCTAGACAAGCGTGCCAAGCGAATTTGCATGTATCGATTTTTAGCTACCACTTTTGCAAAACGTTCATTCTCATAAGCTTGAGCGCCGAATATCTTTACGATGCGCTGCCCTGAAACGGCCTCTTCAGCGACTTTAGTCATTTCACCAATGGAAGATTGCACCTCTTTACCGGCATGGCGTAGTTGTGGCGTCATCGCCTTCAAATAAAATGTCATGACTGGCGCGATTAATACAAAAATCATCGTTAGCCGCCAATCTAAATAAAGCATATATCCAATGATACCAAGGGCAGTCAAACTATCACGCACTAGCGTTAGTGAAGATTTTGTAGCGGCATTCGCCATTTGCTCGACATCATAAGTTAACTTTGAAATTACGATGCCGGCTGACTGCTCATCAAAATAGCTGACGGGTAAACGCATTAGTTGGCGAAAAGCATCTATTCGCAAATCAGCTACTACACGGCGAGCAATCCAGCGCATAGAAAATCCAGAAATAAAGCCAGACAATGCACGCATGGCTAATAAGCCAAATAACATGAAGGGCAGATAGCCCACTTTATCAGCGGACTGCTTAACAAAGCCTTCATCAGTCACTTGCTTGATGGTTGCCAAAAATGCGGTATTAGTAGCAGACAAAAAGATGAGGGCGAGTATGCCCCCTAAAAATACTGCCTTGTATTTCCATGCGTAGCTAAATAAGCGCAGATACAAGGTTTTTGAAGTAGGGGTATTTACTGCCAACGCTTTTTGCATTGTTTCTTTAGACTTGGTTTTTGACATTAATTACCATCGCTTAAAAATTCAAGAATTAAACACACCGTTAATTGAATTTTAAAGAAATAACTAATTTAAGAACCCGCTTTGGATTGAGTGGCAAATGTGATGTGCGTATAGCCTGCAGTGCGAGAAGCCTCCATTACATTCACCACGGACTGGTGCGTACTCTTCGCATCCGCATTGATAATAATGGTAGGTTCTTTACCGCCATTAGCGGCAGCTTGCAAGGCTGCACCAATACCAGCTACAGAGGTATCAGCCAAGCTCTTGCCATTGACCACGTACCGCCCACTCGCATCAACACCCACTTCAATCGTCAGGGGCTTTTCTTGCGGAGTATTGGCTTCAGCTGTTGGCAAATTAATTTGCAACTCACTGGTACGAGAGAATGTTGCACTCACGACCAAGAAAATAATAATCACTAGTAACACGTCAATCAAAGGCACGAGATTCATCTCGAGGGCTTCATGGTGTTTTCCACGTTGAAAATTCATATTAGGTTACTCAAATATCAGAAAATTTAAGCGAACTATTTACGTTCACCGTGAATTATTTCAACTAATTTAATGGCCTGCTGTTCCATACCAACCAACAAGTCATCTACTTTTGAGCGGTAATAACGATAAGCAATCATAGCTGGCACTGCCACCACAATACCGGCTGCTGTATTATATAAAGCTACCGAAATACCACGTGCAAATTGCGCAATGTCGTGACCAGTGCTAGTAAACGCACCAAACAATTCCACCATACCAATCACGGTACCTAAAAGTCCAAGCAATGGCGCTACAGTCGCAATAGTACCTAAGGTGGATAAATATCTATCTAGATTATGCGCAACCGCACGGCCAGTTTCTTCAATAGCCTCTTTGGTCACTTCGCGCGAATTATTTGAATTTGATAAGGCGCTAGCAAACACTTGCCCCAACATAGAATGTTGTTCTAAACGACTAATTGTTTCTTTAGTAACGCCCCCTTTAGCTAGCCATGCCTGTAATTCTGGCAATAAATTGGGTGGAGCGACTGTGCTTTCTCGCAATGCAAAAGCACGCTCACCTATAATTGCCAGTGCTACGACTGATGCAATAATGAGCGGCCAAATTGGCCAACCTGCAGCTACAATAATTTCCCACACAATGCGACTCCCTCAAATTCAAAATACTTACTAATCATTCTTAAAAAAACAAATTGGATATTATCCCTGCGATACTTTAGCCTGTCATCCACTTTTGGGCAAGCTACAACTGCACTGGATTTGCAATACTACTGCGGAATAAGCTCATCTTACCAAGCTAAAAAGTATCATGCCAATAGCGTTTATATTGATTACGCCAGCTTAATAGATAGATTTTTCTTTCATTTTCTTTACCGTCTCTCATAAAACGCATTTCTATCGCACCTTGATAGTCAGATCTGTATAAAAGACCGCCAGCCACTTGATAACGTACAAAAACTTCAGGATTGGGATGTTTGTAGCGATTCAAATAGCCTGGGGTGAATACACTTACACTAGGCGAAACTGCCTGGATAAAATCTGTTGTTGATGAAGTTTTACTGCCGTGATGCGGCACTATAAGCACATCACTCATTAGCCTAACTACATCACTTCTTAATAAAGCAAGCTCGTCAGCTTTTTCAATATCTCCAGTCAATAATAAACTACCTGATTGACTGGTTACTTTAAGTACACAGCTACGGTGATTGTCTTTGATATTCGCATCAGCATAGCTTTCAATTGTTGGATATAGCATTTCAAAATGAACTCCCTCCCATGTCCATGCTTGACCAGAAAAGCAAGATAACCTCTTCTGTAGTGGCGGGATATCAGTATTTTCCGGTAAAGAGCTAGCGAGCCAAGTGACTGGCATCAGCGTCATCACCGAACGCATCCCACCGCTGTGATCATTGTCATTATGACTAACAACAAAACCGTCCAACTTAGTTACGCCTTCACCACGTAAAAATGGTACGACAATACGACCGCCTGCATCGCTTTTCTGGTTGTATTTAGGCCCTGCATCATAAAGTAAGGTGTGCTTAGCGGTTTGCACCACAACACTTAAACCTTGTCCTACATCTAACACCGTAACCTTCATGTCGCCCTCTATTGGTCGCACCGGCACAATCATCAATATAGGCAAAAACCCAAACAGCCCCAACCAACGCATCGGAAAACCTCGTGGCAACAATAACCACATCACCCCTATTAGTGCAGGGAAAAGTGTCCAAGGTGCAGGATCATGTTGCTGCCACGTAGCCGAGGGCAATTGATTTATCCACTTAAGCAAATCCATACAAACATCTAAAGCGGCATAGGATAAATTGAGCGGCCAATCAATAGGCAAAAAACTGCCTAACAATGCTAATGGCGCCACAATAAAGCTGATTAAAGGGATGGCGAAAGCATTAGCAATAGGTGAAACAATAGAGGTTTGATTAAACATGATTAACAATAATGGCAACATGCCAATAGTGACTGCCCACTGTGTTTGTAGTGCTGCTTTAAACCACTCAACCTTTCCAATACGGCCACTTAAGGCATAAGCCAGCATAGCTACCGCGCCGAATGACAACCAAAAACCAGGTGCATTAACCGCCCACGGGTCAAGCAATACGACAATTAATAATGCTAATGCCAGCACTTGTGTAATCACCAATTGTCGCCCCGACCATAAAGCAATGGCAAACACCATAAGCATATAAAATGTACGTTGCGTAGGCACAGAGAACCCAGCTATCAGCGCATAAGTCAATGCAGCTACAACGCCTGCAATAGTAGCTGCTTTACGTGTAGGTAAACGCAACGCCAATTTAGAATTTCGGCGCCATAAAAACCCCACAAGACTAAAAGCCAAACCAGCTAACATCGTGATATGTAAGCCAGAAATAGACATTAGATGCGTAGTGCCTGTGCTCAAAAACACCTGCCAATCTTCTACACCTATCTGACTATCATCGCCCATTACTAGCGCTTGAATAATCCCGCTATATGGTTTGTCGGCCAGAACGTGGGCTATGCGTTGCTGGGTGTTTTCACGCAAATGTTCAATAATATAGCTGGGTTGCCACACAAGATTACTCAACTTTTGCATGCCCGCTTTACTTTTAATACCACCAGTGGCTCGTACATTTTCACTCAGCGCCCATGATTCAAAATCAAAACCATGTGGATTGATTGTGCTATGTGGACGCTTTAACCTTACCAATAGTCGCCAGCGCTCACCCGCATGAAATTGGGCTAGAGAAGCTGCGTTCCCCTCAGCTTCCTCTGAAAAATCTTCACTCTTATGACTAGGATATTGATTACTGGCGTAATAATTTAAGCTAATATGCCGTGGAACGACAGCCTCTTTTGTGAGTATTTTCTCTACATCAAACCGAAAACGCAGGCCACGCTCAGCTGCCTCAGGCACACTCGCCACCACTCCTTCAATAGCAATGGTTTTTTGCTCCCATACGCGCGGCAACTCATCACTCATGCGCCAAAGCGCAAAAGTACTGACCCAACAAATGCCTAATAAAAAAGTAGCGTTACTTAATAAAAATGATTTTATATATCGAGATGATAGTAGATGACTTGAAAAACGCGAATGATATAGAAGTGAAAAGATTAAACACGCTAAAATAAATGTAGCCCCTAACCAATAGATGCTGGGTAATTGCGCCATTTGCTGCACAACCCAAGCAGCAAAAACAAACACCAGCGCAACAAGAATCATGGCTAGACTAAGGCACGGCTATCTAAAGGGGCTGCAACTTGCCATCAACCAGTCTATATTGACGCTGCATTTTCTTTGCAAGCTCTAGGTCATGCGTAACTACTACTAAGCTTCTTTGCTGACTTTGATTCACTTCTAACAATAAATCAAATACTGCATGTGCGGTATGACGGTCTAGATTACCCGTAGGCTCGTCCGCCATTATGCATTGGGGCTGTGTAACTAAAGCCCGCGCTAATGCCGCCCGCTGCCGCTCGCCTCCAGATAACTCGCCTGGCATGTGTTCTAATCTATGCTGCAAACCAACCTTAGCTAGCGTTTCTGCCGCTAATTTTAATGCCTGATCACGCGCCATACGCCTAATAAACAGAGGCATCGCAACATTTTCTAAGGCAGTAAATTCTGGCAATAGATGATGGAACTGATACACAAAACCAAGAGTATGGTTACGTAAATCCCCTTTTTTTGCTTCACTTAAGCCAGCCAAGTCTTGATTGAGTATTCTCACCTCTCCGCCACTAGGCGTATCCAAGCCACCGAGCAAATGCAATAAAGTACTTTTGCCTGAACCTGAAGTACCCACAATGGCTACTTGCTCACCAGCTTTGACAGTAAGATCTATGCCGTTTAATACAGTCACTTCCAAGCCATGATAAGTTTTATGTAGTGTGTTGCATGACACAACGCTATCAGAGGCTTGTTGATTGGACGCCATATTATTTGAGCTATTATTCATAGCGCAATGCCTCGGCAGGATTGATTTTACTAGCTCGCCAGCTAGGATAAAGCGTGGCAAGCAAGCTTAATATAAACGACATTGTGACGATCAGCATGACATCTGACCAAATCAAATCTGAAGGTAAATCACTGATTGCATACACTTCTTTGGATAGAAATTGCACATGAAACAGGCCTTCAATAAACGGGATAATGGTGTCTATATTAAGCGCAATGAGTATGCCAAAGACCGCGCCAAATACAGTACCAATTAAACCGATTAACGCACCTTGAATGATAAAAATAAACATGACACTTGCTGGGCTGGCGCCAAGCGTGCGCATAATAGCAATGTCTGCACGTTTGTCAGTCACCGCCATCACGAGGGTAGATACGATATTAAAAGCAGCCACTGCCACTATCAAAGTTAAGATGATAAACATCACCCGCTTTTCCATTTGCACTGCTTTAAAAAAGTTAGCATGTTGCTGTGTCCAATCGCTCACGTAATACTGGCCCTTACTACTTGCGCTGCCATTAAGTTGTGTCGCAATTGATGCCGAAATAGATGGCGCACCAAACAAATCGTCTAATTTTAAGCGCACCCCAGATACGCTATCGCCCATACGATATAACTTAGCTGCGTCATCCATGTGTATCAAAGCCAGACCAGCGTCATATTCATACATGCCGACTTGAAATAAGCCAACAATAGTAAATTGCTTCAAACGTGGCACTACCCCTGCAGGGGTAAATTGCCCTTGCGGCGCCATCACCACCACCTTATCACCAACTTGTGCCCCTAAGTTATAAGCTAAATCAGCGCCTAAAATAATGCCAAACTCGCCCGCTTTAAGGTCAGTCAAATGACCTACCTGCATATTGCGGCCTAAATCTGCTACTTTATCTTCGGCTATTGGCAACACGCCTCGAATGATTGCGCCTTGTACGCCTTGATCATAGCTCAGCATACCCTGCGCCATAATGTAGGGTGCGCTGGCCAGCACGTGAGGTTGCTTAGCTGAATAATTAGCCACATATGGCCAATCACTTAGCTGATTATTGTTGCCAGTAATTTCTAAATGCGAAGCTACGCCCAAAATTCGGGTGCGCAACTCTTTTTGAAAGCCATTCATCACGGAAAGCACCACAATGAGGGCGGCTACGCCAAGCGCGATACCTATCATGCTAGTCAGCGAGATAAATGAAATGAAATGATTTTTGCGCTTGGCCCGCGTATAACGCAGACCGACGAAGAGTTCAAACCCAGAAAGTTTGCTAAAAAATATTTTTACTTTTTGCCACATAAACTAAATTCTAACAGGCTTATAGATTAGGTTTAACAACTATTGTGCAATGACCTAAGTAAATATTAAGTTACCTAGAAATAAATTGATTGCATCTCTTTAATTTTTTAAGTAACTACTTTAGTGAGGGCAATTAGTAAGAAGGCATGTCAAATAAGGGTCAGGAATTTGAATTGTATGCGACTACTTTAAAGGCCTATAATTATATTGAAATAGTAATAATAGATTTATATTACAAATATTATTGTTTATTGATACTTATCTTTTAGACTGAAGCTTAATTATGAAAATTGTAGACACCGCCCAAGTGATAGATACTAGTTTATTAGGAATGGATGAGATTCAGATTGTTCGCATCTACGCCGAAAAATTAACTTTATTGACTAAGAAACAGCGCGTTATATTTGATTTGATTTGCAGTGGAATGCAAATCAAGGATATCGCCAAACATCTTGGCTATGCTGAGATTACCGTTAAGGTAGTGAAAGCCAGAATAATGGTGTTGTTAGAGGTTACTACATTGCAAGATTTAGCAATGGTTGGTAAATGTTGCTCATGTAATTACATCAAGCGCAACCTCTAGCAATTACTACATAATAATTCTATAAGAATTACTTAAACCGGAGTAAGCTCACGGCCTCGGCAACGTCCAATCACGATTTCATCATTAATCTTCTTAAAACGCTTGATGACGGACAGTAATCTTTGATCATTGACGAATGTGTTAATTTTGTCCATTTCCTTTACTGAGGTGATGCTTTCTTCACTCATCTCATTATCCCAATCAATAAATATGTCGCTTAAGTATTTAATATCGACAATATGATTATTCATCAGTACGCAAATCGCAAAAGTGTCTTGCCCATTTCTTGTGGCGAACTTAGCAGGGATTGCAAACTTATTCACGGCCCTAGCAGGCGGAGAATACTTGTTCTGAAAGAAACGTCCTAGATGGTCACTGCAATAATCTCGCCCAAATTCCAATAGATTACCTAGTGGTATTGATTTGTTTAAATGAATATCTGCAATGTGTGCCATGTTATTTGTTGCTTTCAACTTTAAATAAATAGAGTGAAAAATTAAACGCTAATTTTTTATCAAACTATATATTCAATGTTTTAGCTTACAGGAACCTGACAATTTATATTAGATAACTATATTAAGTGCCGATATTGCTAATTTTACGCACAGACTTTTTAAACTTAACTCGCTTTTCCTGGCTTATATGCGTGATACGGGGGCTTTATTTGTCACACCACCTAAAATTCCACCACGAAATTTGAATTAGTATAAAAAAGGTAGGTGGGTACACTTGGCAAAAATTGCTTTTGAAAAATACTTCATTTGCAAGAAGAAAGCGGGCAGCTCAGAACCCATTTATGAAAAGCATGCACTTAAATTGATGGGTATTGAAAAACTAGATTAAGTCTTAATCTAAACTTTAATTGCTTTGCGACATGAGCCCTTGCACACCAAGCATTTTAAACGACTAAAAAAGATAGTCCCGCAATTAGACTGCCGATTAAAGCACCGGCCAAAACGTCACTAGGGTAGTGTAAGCCGAGTACTACCCGAGACAAACCAACCATAGTGGTAAAAGGTAAGATAATAAATGCTAATTGTGGGTAGTAATTGAGTGCTACCACGCCAAACACGACTGCATGCAAAGTGTGTCCTGATGGAAAGCTGAATTTATCAAGCGGCTTCCCCGTCAAGAAAATATCTTGATGCACCTCATAAGGACGCGGACGCAGGGTTTTGCCTTTTAACCATTTATAAAGCATGGTGCCAAGCAGGCCTGCAAGTGCCATATGTATGACTGGCGTTACGCCTTGGGCGCCTTTGACAATCAGTATCATCAGCATTAAACCATACCAAAATACACCATCGCCCAACCTACTCACCGCTCTAAAACAATCGCGTATCAACCGGTATTGACTTGTCTGATTGACGGCTAGACATAGGTTGCTATCTAGACGATGCATCTGATTTAAATACAAACGCATTCTATATGACATCACCACCCCTCACTTCAATGACCTTTAACTTCAACATAAAGGCTAGCATGTCATTGATATGTGACTGATAGATGAAAGTAATATGAAGGTTTTTTGAAACTAGCGCCTAAACTCGACAGTGGCGACCAAGAGCTTTAACTTCAAGCGCCTGTTGCTATTTTTACTGCCAGTGTAATAGTTTCGGCTAATTTTTGTACCAATACACCATCTTCACCTTCTACCATCACGCGGATTTTAGGTTCAGTGCCAGAAGCTCTAAGAAGTACACGACCTCGACCTGCCAACTCTTTTTCTGCTGTTTTTACCGCCGCTTGAATTTGATCATGATAATCTAAATCTATTTTTTTTGCCGTGACTACATTAATCAGCACTTGTGGATATAACACTAAATCTTCACGTAAATCTGCCAGAGTCTTACCGCTTAATATCAGCGCATGCAATACTTGTAAGGCCGCAATAATAGCGTCACCGCTGCTATGCTTATCCAAGGTCAAAATGTGTCCTGAATTTTCACCGCCTAATACCCATCTTTTCTCATTAAGCAGTTCTAACACATAACGATCACCGACTTTAGCGCGTGCAAATGGAATGTGATTTTTTTGCAAAGCATGTTCTAACGCAAGGTTAGTCATAAGGGTGCCTGCCACTCCGCCTTTAAGCTCACCTTTTGCATGTAAACCCAATGCAATAATGTAAAGCAACTGGTCACCATCTAATAAATTGCCGTATGCATCCACCATCATCACACGGTCGCCATCACCATCAAAAGCAATACCTAAATCAGCCTGATGTTCTAGCACAGCATTTTGCAAAGCTTGTGGATGCGTTGAGCCAACCTGCTCATTAATATTCAAGCCGTCTGGTTTGTTACCAATCGAAATAATCTCTGCACCTAACTCATGAAATACATTAGGTGCTACATGATAGGTGGCGCCGTGTGCGCAATCTAAAACAATCTTTAAGCCACGTAAGTCCATATCACTAGGGAATGTGCTTTTACAAAACTCAATATACCGGCCTGCCGCATCATCAATACGACGGGCTTTACCCAGCATAGCTGATTCCATGACCTGCATGGGCTTATCTAACTCTGCCTCAATAGCATGCTCAATATCATCGCCTAGCTTTGCACCTTCGCTTGAGAAAAACTTAATGCCATTATCATAATAAGGGTTGTGTGAAGCAGAAATCACAATGCCAGCTTGTGCACGCAAAGCACGTGTTAAATAGGCGACTGCAGGCGTTGGCATTGGGCCTGTGAGTAAAACATCAACACCAGCAGCTGAAAGACCGGCCTCTAAAGCCGCCTCTAACATATAGCCCGAAATACGCGTATCTTTGCCAATTAACACTGCAGGATGGGCGCCTTTTGCAAGGTTGCTACTCATTGAAGTTAATACTTTGCCTGCAGCATACCCTAACCGCATCACAAAATCTGGCGTAATAGGATACTCGCCGACCTTGCCACGTATGCCATCTGTGCCGAAGTATTTTTTTGTCATTATTAAATCCCTGTTTATTGTATTGCTATCAGTACTTTTAATGCATCTACCGTGGCTTTTACATCATGTACACGCAGTATTTTAGCGCCTTTCATTGCCGAAACAATAGAAGCTGCTATGCCTGCGTATAATCGCTGACTTTCATCTGCCCCTGCAATTGCTGCTAACACTGATTTACGAGATAGGCCAACTAGTAATGGTTGGCCTATCTCACTCAATTGGTCTAAATGTTTAATCAACTCAATGTTATGTGTACGCGTCTTACCAAAACCAAACCCAGGATCTAGCAAAATACGATTTTTAGTAATACCAGAGGCTAAGGCCACATTCAACCGGTCAGTTAAAAACTGTTTAACTTCATTGACTACATCCACATAACTTGGTGATAGCTGCATGGTTTGTGGTGTACCTTGAGTGTGCATTAAACACACGCCCACTTGACTATTTGCAACAACGTCCAAAGCACCTTCTTCCTGCAAGGCGCGCACATCATTAACCATGTTAGCCCCTGCAGCAATCGCCAATCTCATCACTTCAGGCTTATAGGTATCGATTGAAATAGGTACAGATGAAACCTTATGCAAAGCTTCGATCACCGGAATAACACGATTCAATTCTTCATCTAAACTGACCGGTTCAGCACCAGGGCGAGTAGATTCGCCCCCTATGTCTACAATATCTGCGCCTTCACTGATTAATTTTAGAGCATGCGCTACAGCCAAATTGGTTGATGAGAACTTACCGCCATCAGAAAATGAATCTGGGGTGACATTCACAATCCCCATCACATGAGGGCGATTCAGATTAAGTCTGTATTTACCGCAGAGAAAATTCATAATTTAATTATACTTAAAAAAAGATGCAAAAAAGGGCTAGATTCTCTAGCCCTTTTTACATTTGTAATGATAAGTACTTAAGTTTTAGCCGTTTGTTGCGGTGCTGGGTTAGCCCCTAAACCACTAGCACCAGTATCTTTAGGTGGATTCGCTTTGCTTTGCGTAGGCTTTGGCGGCCGAACAGCAATGCCCGCCATGATGTCATTGATCTGATCAGCATCTATCGTTTCATACTCCATCAGTGCTGCAGTCATAGCTTCCACTTTATCTCGATTATCTTCCAACAATTTACGCGCCAGTCCATATTGCTCGTCTAATATACGACGAATTTCTGCATCCACTTTTTGTTGAGTCGCTTCTGATACGGTTTTTGAACTCATATTACCGAAGAATGAATCTTGCTCACTGCCGGCGTATACCATAGTGCCAAGCGCATCAGACATGCCGTAACGCGTCACCATATCACGTGCTAACTTAGTAGCACGCTCAAAGTCATTCGAGGCTCCCGTAGACATTTGATGCATAAAAATCTCTTCAGCAATACGGCCGCCGAATAATATAGAGATTTCTTCTAGCATTTTGTCTTTGTAATTACTAATGCGATCAAACTCTGGCAACTGCCATGTAAGACCAAGTGCCCAACCACGAGGCATAATCGTTACTTTATGCACCGGGTCAGCCTTAGGCAATAACTTAGCCACTACCGCATGGCCCGACTCATGATAAGCGGTATTGCGACGCTCTTCTTCACGCATCACCATAGACTTGCGTTCTGGGCCCATGTAGATTTTATCTTTTGCGTCCTCAAAATCTTGCATGTCTACCGTACGTTTATTACGACGGGCGGCAAATAAAGCAGCTTCGTTTACCAAGTTGGCTAAATCAGCGCCGGAGAAACCAGGCGTACCACGCGCTAAAATATCTGCTTTCACGTCAGGGTCAACAGGCACTTTTCGCATATGTACCATTAGAATTTGCTCACGGCCTTTAATGTCTGGCAAAGACACCATGACCTGCCTGTCAAAACGACCAGGACGTAGCAAAGCTTTATCTAAAACATCAGCACGGTTAGTTGCGGCAATGACAATGACGCCAGAATTACCTTCGAAACCATCCATCTCGACTAGTAATTGGTTTAATGTTTGCTCACGCTCATCGTTACCGCCACCCGTACCAGATCCACGACTTCGGCCTACCGCATCAATCTCATCAATGAAGATAATGCACGGTGAACTTTTCTTCGCTTGCTCAAACATATCACGCACGCGAGATGCCCCCACCCCAACAAACATTTCAACAAAGTCAGATCCGGAAATAGTAAAAAATGGGACTTTTGCCTCACCGGCAATCGCTCGCGCTAATAAAGTTTTACCAGTCCCCGGAGGGCCAACCATTAAAATACCACGAGGGATGCGACCGCCTAATTTTTGAAATTTAGTTGGGTCACGTAAAAATTCAACAATTTCCGTCACTTCTTCTTTAGCTTCGTCACAACCTGCAACATCGGCAAAAGTCGTTTGGTTATTAGTTTCATCAAGCTGACGTGCTTTACTTTTACCAAATGAAAAAGGACCGCCACCTTTGCCGCCACTTTGCATTTGACGCATGAAAAATATCCAAACGCCAATCAACAATATCATGGGGAACCATGACACAAAAATACTCATCAAGAATGATTGTTCTTCATCTGGCTTAGCTTCAACCACGACATTATTCTTTAGCAAGTCAGAGACTAACCAAGGGTCCGTAGGTGCGTAGGTGTTGAATTTTTTACCGTCATGCGTCGTACCACGCAATACGCGCCCGTCGATTTGCACTTTAGCAATTCGTCCATCTTTGACTTCTTGAATGAATTGAGAATACACAACTTGGCTATCTGCACCATTTTTCACGCCAGATATATTGAAAATGGCCAATAACACCATGGCAATTGCTAACCAAATGGCCACATTCTTAAATATGTTGTTCAAAATCTGATTCCTTTTTAAAAGGGTAAACTTAACTTACATTTTATGCTTAAAACTTAGCTTGCTGTCATTAAATAAAGCTATATTTAGCCGCTATATTATTAGCTACCTAGCTTATTTTCGACCTAGCCCTAGCAAATAGACTTCACTACTTCTGCCTCGTGAAGCTTTTGGTTTACGCGTGACAACTTTATCAAACATTGCACGCATATTGAGTAAAATTTCGTCAAAACCCTCACCAATGAATACCTTGACCAAAAAATTACCGCTTGGTTTCAACCAGTCTTTACTAAACTCCAGTGCTAATTCCGTTAAATAGGCCGCACCCGCTTGGTCAACAATAGTAATACCTGATATATTGGGTGCCATGTCAGCAATTACAAGGTCTACTTGCTTACCATTTAAACTATTTTCTAGCTGCTTTAAAACAGCATCTTCACGAAAGTCACCTTTTATAAATTCCACGCCTTTGATTGGCTCCATTTCCAACAAATCTAAGGCAATAATTCGACCTTGGCCCTTTAATCGCTGCACGGCTACTTGTGACCAGCTACCTGGTGTTGCGCCTAAATCTACAATCGTCATGCCAGGCTTAATCAATTTATCCTTATCATCAATCTCAATCAGCTTATATGCGGCACGGGCCCTATAGCCTTCTTTTTGTGCGCGCTTCACAAATTCATCGTTGATATGCTCGTGAATCCAAGCTTTGCTGGAAGGTTTTAGCTTCATCTGTTAAACTTCGCCCATATAAATAATATACTCAAAAATAATCCCAAAGAAGAAACACAGTGAATTCAAAACAAATTAGCTACTTACGTGGCCTTGCTCATAGCTTAAACCCCGTTGTCATGATTAGCAATAAAGGCTTATCAGAGGGCGTTATGAAAGAAATTAACGTTAATTTAGATGCACATGAGCTTATTAAAATCAAAGTAATGATTGATGATAAAGCATTACGCACACAAATGCTGTCTGATATTTGTACGCAAACTAATGCGGTTGCTGTACATCAAATTGGGAAACAATTAGTCGTCTATCGTCAATCAACTAAGCCTAAAATTGTAGTGCCTCAGAAGTAAATCTTTATTTTTTAAGTACCACCACAAAACCTAGTAGGCATTGCACCACATACGCAATGCTTGCTACGCCATGCCAAGTTTTGAATC
>SESD01000921.1_pt1 | contig 17184 bp, 15 predicted proteins | sample 3171411 | NCBI WGS metagenome assembly SESD01 (sample SAMN06051880, study PRJNA518727) | freshwater metagenome | biome: subpolar coniferous forest; feature: holomictic lake; material: water; isolation source: holomictic Lake 442, 16.5 m depth | place: Canada: near Kenora, Ontario | collected...
GATTGTCGGTCGCCCAATAATCAACTTCGATAGCTCGCGCTTCATGCATCAGTTCTGTAGCCCAAAAATCACTGTGCTTACGAACGACATGACTATCCATTTGACGAGCTAAAAAACCTAGATACAGCGCAGTAGTGGCCCATGCATCACTCTGTGTTTTAGCGCGATCCTGCCACTTCTTCATCGCAGTGATATAACGCGGTATGCCGAATTCAAAAATATCAGAAAAAGCATGCGCATATTGCCAAGCAATGCGATCTCTATCTTGCGCTGATTGCATCATGACCAACAAGCTTGTCTTAGCTTGATCATGCACATCAAATTCAGCAACCCGCCCCAAACCGGCGGGCTTAGCTACCATAATCGCCTGCGCAGTTAATAAGCCATCGTCGACAGTAAGTTGACTTAAAGTGAAGTCTAAACTTTGCTGCAAACTTTGATTCTCATCAGCGGTTAAAGCAGCATGAATCAGTGGCGCACTTAGTAAGATAAGTCCCAAATTAGTATTCATGCCTACGGCATTTTGTGTGGCGACCACCGCATGTAAAATACGCTCGCCCACAGTCAAATCAGGTTGCGCAATAACGGCAGTTGTGACATCTGCACTTTTTATAAAATCATGAATAGTCATACCATGACCATCAGAAAACATATGAACATTGCCCGGCTTAATCGCTTGCAATTCAGCCATGCAAGCGCCACGATATGCGTTTGCGATTTCTTCTGCAGTTAGTTTTTTAATGCTCATGAGAAATTTAAAGCTTACTCAAAAAATCATCAACCAATAACTGTGCAATATTTAATTGCGTCACGCTCTGTAAGCCTTTCCATGCTGGAATGCTATTGACCTCTAACACGTAATATTCGCCACTCGCGGCTTGAATAATATCTACACCACAATAATCAATATTAATTGCCGACGCTGCGTCTTGGGCTAATTTAGCTATTGTTTCATTCACACATACAGCTTCACAGCGTCCACCCGCAGCGAGATTATTCAACCAACCACTGCCAATTCGCTTCATTGATGCAACCACTTTGCCATGAATTACGAATACCCGGTAATCATGTGAAGCATCCTTACCCTCAATCATGGGCGTTTCAATCAATTCCTGAAAATAATATACCCCATCAACGTACTGCTGCATAGGTACAGGCAAAGCATCGTTATTAGACAGTTTCCGCACACCCAAACCTTGCGAACCAAAAAGTGGCTTTATCACTAATTGTTGCCTGTTGTTTTGATCTGCCTGACGAATACTTTCGGCCTGGGCTCTAGATTCACATGTCCAAGTGGCTGGCGTGGATATGCCATATGTACGCAATAAAAAGCTTGTCATAGCCTTATCCACAGTCCGTTCAATCGCTTTCACATCATTATAAATTTTAACGCCCTGCATTGATAACATATGCAAGATATTCAAACGCGTAATCACTTGTTGCAAGGTGCCGCCTGCAACGCCGCGCACAAAAACAGCTGGGGGCAATGTAAGAAAAAATGGAATATTAATTTGCGCCCTATCCTTAGACAAATCAATCACGCATTCTCGCAATGAAACAAATATTGCATCAACGCCTCGCTTGGAAAAAGCTTGTTTCAGCTGCTCGCCATGCCATCCGGCATCATCAGTAAAGATAGGGATTTTCAAAAAAATATGCCTGGAAATTAATCAGAAAAAGATTGTTTCAGTAAATCCACATTCAATTGCCCACCTTCAAATACATGTCCCGTTTCAACATTGGTGATAGTCACTTTTGCTGGGGAAAACAGTAAGGGATCGATTTTATAAAAATCCATATTTGCCGCTTTAAATACTTCGGCAAAGGTTTTCCCATAGTCCTTTGAGGCACTACTTGGCAGATTAGCGGCTAAAGCTGCCGCGGCGGCGTCATCGCACCTAACCTTAAGGCTGACAGATCCACCAAACAAAATCGCATCATTGGTGCGGCCCATGGCTGTCATAAAATCATTAGCTACCGGCGGCAATACAGCCAAGCCACTACCGCTAACAATATATTCTAGTGGGAAGTGTAAGGTGTGTGCCTTATGTAAAGCCACCTCCAATACTCGCCCGACAATTTGAACCACGCCAGCAATACTAGTAGTTGGCGTTAAAATAATAGTTAAATGTTCAGCGGAAATTTTAGTATCACGTACGATTTTTTCAATCACTTCTATAGGCGGAATCTTATCTGTTTCTAGCACAAGGCAAGTGCTCGCGGCCACATCTTGGTATTTAAGTGCATTAAATAAATCTTCACGTTGCGCCAATGCGCGTGCCGGGCCTGAACCCAAAGAAAAAAACTTTTCATGGCTCAAAGCCCATCCGGCATATTGACTCGCCAAACAAGCCAATACAGGCTGTAATGATGCCACTGCTATTGCATTAGGCCAGTTAGAAAAAGGCGGTTGAAAACGAGTGTCGGTTTCCAATCGCACCTCACCCAAACCACCCATGCAAATTTCAGCAATCATGCGCCCCGCTTCCGCGCTACCAGTATGGTCAATCCCCGCATCAATAATAGTGCAACCCGATGCATGCTTAACAATGCCAATCTGCAAAACATCGGCTTGTTGCACTAATTTTTGTAGCAAGGGCGCACTTAATTGGTTAACGCTTAAATGCATTGCCGAACAATCAGAGGGTGACATACTCTTCACTTTTCAAACCTATACCTAATAAATTGTTTATTATTTTAACTCTAGCATCCACGATCTGCTTTGCCGTGCTTGCATCATCCGCCTGTGCCACTACACTACAAATAGGTTGGTCAGCCAATAATCTAATATCACCGCTTTCCCCCTGCGAATAAGGGCAATCAAGCACCCAATGTGGCCAGACAAATGTAGCTGGAATGACCAGGTCTTCTAAAGCATAAATAACAACATGTGCTTTAGATTTTACTTTTACTGGCCTCGATTTTTTAATCTCCATAGATGACAAGGGCTTACCCTCAAGGCATGCTTGAATATGCAAATCCATTAAACTCATCTCAGCTAAATCAGTTTCATACAAATCAAAACTAGCACTTAACCTAGGATTGATTTCTAACACATAAACAATGTCATCTCGCACAATAACATCTAAGCTATTGAGTCCGCGCAATGAGAATTGTTGCGTCAAAATCAAAGCAGCATCAATCATCTGCTGTTGCTGCGTTAAACTGAGTTTAATGTGGCTTACCGCGCCCCCATAGCGAAATGGCATGGTAGTCGTGGCGCTTAACCATTGCTCATTAAACCCGATAGGAGCAATATTATGAGCATCAGCAAAAAACAATAATGACACTGACCGTCCATCAATGTATTGCTGGTAATAACAATTAACCGCTGGCGGCGTATTTTGATTGCGGAGTATATTGATATGTGTGCCACCACAACCCCCCGCAAATTTTTGTAAATAGCCCACAGGCAAGCCGAGCGTTAATTGCTGATAGGTTTTAGGATAAGGAATATTTTTTAGCGTGAGTGCGCCAAAAAAACTAGCGGCTGTTTTGACCGCCTTAACACTTGCTGCTGTATTGCCAATCAAAGGAATGATATTGGCAATTTTTTCCAACAAATTTGGCTGGGCTTCAAAACCACTACCATAGACAAAGCCTAGATATTGAGACGCATCTAATTGCGTAATAACACGCATCAATGCCTCAGCATTAAAACCACGATCATCATAAGCAACAGCGATAGTGGTATGAGCTATCTCAACGGTTTGCCGGTCTGCAAACGCATCTATCGCCGTCACCCTATAACCAGCTTGAACTGCAGCCACAACAAAAGGTCTAGCAGAAAGCGCAATAACTAAAAGTGATTTTTTAAGCAAATGACTAATTTTTCAAGCTGCCTACAATAATTCACGCGCCAGCTTAAAAGCAGACATGAATTCCAGTACTTGCGGCTTTTCTGCCATCAACATATCCTTTAATAGCCGCTGTTGCGTTAGGTACTTTAGTTGACCGATTGCCAAAGCACCAATACCAAACGCCTGACTACCTTCAATAACAACACCATCACTATCAACAGCCACACCCTGCACCGCTAAAGGTGGGACGGCATTCACATCTGCCAGTACTTTCAATTTTTTTGCCACTTGTAAGTGACCTTGACTAATAACCTGCACACCCGCAGCAGCAGCGCAAATGACTAAGTCTGCATTTGCCAAGACCTGCTGCTTAGCTTGCTCTGTCGTACCGTCAACCACTTGTAGATTAATCTTATATTTCACATTCCAACTGTTTACTTTTGCCACTAAATCAGTCACTGATTTGTATGTCACCAACTGGACTATTGCCCCTTGCTGCGCCGCGATAATGGCAGCGCATCCGCCTACTGGCCCATTAGCACCGAATACGCTCAGGGTTTTACCCGTCAAATCTTCATTAAATTGTTTTTTAAGATGAAATTCAAGCTTAGCAATCATTGCCGCGGCTGTGGTAAATGCGCCGGACGGATCGGCAAAAATAGAACACTCGAATGGCGCGAACATAGCTTTTTTAGAAGCTTCTAACATTTGCATCGCAAGATCTATATCACGACCGCCAATAAATATCGCCTCTCGTTTAACGCCTGAAGGACTACGTGAAAAGATTACATCCTGCGACAATCCCGCTACTTCAGACAGTGCGACATTGGTATAAGGCATAATCTGATCGTAACCTGCGTCATAGGCCATATTGACATCAAATGGACTGGCATTTTTAGCCGCAGTAATTAAATGTAAAATACTTTTTTTTATCATATAAATGCTCTGCTGAATTTCTATTTTAAGCGTTATTGTCTAATGTGCTGTTACCGATATTTCAGCGCCATGATTATCGCCACTACAAATCAGCCATGTTAGCGCACTGTCTGTAAAAGTGGCTTTTAACTGTTGTAATTGGTTTTCTGCTTCAAGTACATCATTAAACACTGCAAAGCCGGTTGGCCCCCAAGAACTTTGTCCAAAACAGGCCACACCCCTACCCTCTAAATATTGCAATATTTTAGCCACTTCGCGGCTAGCATAACGGCCACCTTGTGCAGGCGAAAAATAGTCGCCCACATGAGATTGTAAAACTTGAATAGCCTGACCGAAACCAGTTAAATCACGTTCCAGTAAAGCGGGCATAGCTTGCATTAAGACATGTCGACATAAATGTGCTGCTAAATTTTCAGAAAATTCTGGCAGTTGGTCAAATGCTTGCCGCTCAACATCCCCATGGATGCCCGCTTGATGAGTATCAAGTATCAATAGAATGCGCCAATCTTCAGGAAATTCATAGCGCGCTAATAAAGGCGGCACCTTGGCAATAGTCTTAGTTACAGTGGTTGCGCTCGAAATTCTACCACCATCTATCAGCAAACCCCCATGATCAAATGCCGCAATACCAATACCAGATCTAGCGCCTCGTCCAGTGAGCTCGGCAATTTTTGCCGTCGTTAAATTTAATTGGTAGAGGTGACTAATTGCAGAGCCTATAGCCAAGGCAAGTTGAGTACCAGAACCTAAGCCCGCATGCTCCGGAATATGTTGCTCAATCTCAAGTCGAACTGAAGTTTTGATATCCAGCTTTGTCAGCAATTGCTCAGCAATAATGGATGCGCGCACCTGCGACTCCCCTGACACTTGCAAACGGTCTGACAAGCTTGCAGTAATGACTTGGCTCGGGGCTGACAAGCTAGCGCCTATGCCGCCAAACTTTCGCCCCAATCCACCATGCAAATCAAAAAAACCCATGTGCAAGCGTCCGTGACTGGTTACCTTAACTTCAGTAGGAAGTATCGTAGTCATAAACTTTTCATTCAATATTTTTAATTAATGCGGAAATCATCTAACCATTATTTTTCAATTAGCTTAATGCATTCTATCTGACAGCCGTCATTTTTCATATGACAAACCCTCCACTTGCTTAATTTTAAGGTTGCCAGTGCATTTTCAGGTGACAGCACACATTTATTTAGGCAAAATGATAAATAGTTGAAAATAAAACTTTACCCCCTTTTAGAACATCTAAGGAACTCACATGTCTGCCCACGTTATTCCATTTGAAAAATTAAGAAACATCGACGTACCTTCTGTAGGTGGTAAAAATGCATCACTGGGTGAGATGATTTCTCAGCTATCAGCTAAAGGCGTGCGCGTACCTACTGGTTTTGCAACAACAGCTGATGCTTATCGCGAATTCTTAAAGGTCAATGAACTAGACGTTAAAATTAATGCTGAGCTGGATAAATTAAACGTGGACGACACGCAAGCGCTTGCTATTTGTGGCAAGAAGGTGCGTGAATGGATTATGGCAGCACCCTTTCCAGCCGCTTTAGATAAAGCTATTGCTGAGCATTATGAAGCCCTGATTGTAAAATCTGGCAAAAATGCAACATTTGCGGTGCGATCATCAGCTACTGCAGAAGATTTACCTGATGCCTCTTTTGCTGGCCAACAAGAATCTTTCTTAAATATTCATGGCTTAGATAACATCTTGCACGCCATTAAAGAAGTATTTGCTTCTTTATATAACGATCGTGCAATTTCATACCGCGTTCACAAGGGCTTTGTTCATGCTGATGTTGCATTATCAGCAGGCGTTCAACAAATGGTGCGTAGCGATATTGGCTGTGCTGGCGTGATGTTTACTATTGACACTGAATCAGGCTTTAAGGATGTGGTATTTATTACTTCATCTTACGGTTTAGGTGAAACCGTCGTTCAAGGCGCTGTTAACCCAGATGAATTCTATGTTCACAAACCAACCCTAGCTCAAGGAAAGCCTTCAATTGTGCGCCGTACCATGGGTTCAAAACTCATTAAAATGGTATTTTCAGATGCTACACAAGCAGGAAAAAGCACCAATACGGTTGATGTTGATGCTGCCGATAGCGATCGTTATTCATTATCCAACGAAGACATTCTAGAGTTAGCGCGTTACGCCATGACGATTGAAGCTCACTATGGTTGCCCAATGGATATTGAGTGGGGAAAGAATGGCCTAGATAATAAACTATACATTTTGCAAGCACGACCTGAAACAGTTAAATCACAAGAATCATTAAACAATGTCACGGAAACTTTCAAACTGAACAAACACAAAGCAGCCCCCTTGGTTGTTGGGCGTGCAGTAACGCAAAAAGTCGGTGTAGGCCCAGTGCGTATTGTATTAGATCCAGCAGATATGCATTTGGTACAAGTCGGTGATGTGCTGGTAGCAGACATGACAGACCCTAATTGGGAGCCCGTCATGAAGCGCGCCAGTGCTTTAGTCACTAACCGTGGTGGCCGTACTTGCCATGCTGCGATTATTGCGCGTGAGCTTGGTATTCCCGCTATTGTAGGTTCCGTCAATGCGACAGACATCCTCCGTGAAGGTGAAATTGTTACGGTTTCATGCGCTGAAGGTGAATCTGGTTTTGTTTACCATGGTGCACTAGATTTTGAAGTGAGTACGCAAGCCACGGCAACACTGGCTAAAGCCCCTTGCAAAATTATGATGAACGTAGGCAACCCTGACATGGCGTTTGGTTTTGCAAAAACGCCGAATGATGGCGTTGGTTTAGCGCGCTTAGAGTTTGTCATTAACAATATGGTTGGCATACACCCAAAGGCCATTTTAAATGTGGATGCCATGCCTACGGCAATTAAAGCGACCATTAAAAATCGCACCCGTGGCTACGCTAGCCCTAAACAGTTTTACATCGACAAAGTGGCTGAAGGTGTAGCCACCATTGCCGCAGCTTTTTATCCAAAACCAGTCATTGTGCGTACTTCTGATTTCAAATCTAACGAGTATAAAAAACTAGTCGGTGGTGAAATTTATGAGCCAGATGAAGAAAACCCAATGATAGGTTTCCGTGGTGCTGCGCGTTACATGGCCGAAGACTTCAAAGAATGCTTTGCCATGGAATGTACTGCCATGAAAAAAGTACGCGATGAAATGGGCTTAACCAATGTTGAGTTGATGATTCCTTTTGTACGCACACTAGATGAAGCCAAAGCGGTGATTGACATCATGGCTGCTAACGGTCTCAAACGCGGTGAAAATGGTCTACGCATCATCATGATGTGTGAAATCCCTTCTAACGCTATATTAGCTGAAGAGTTCCTAGCTTATTTTGATGGTTTCTCAATCGGCTCAAACGACCTCACACAACTGACATTAGGCATGGATAGGGACTCAGGCATCTTAGCAGACGGTTTTGATGAGCGTAATGATGCAGTTAAAGCCTTGATTAAAATGACCATCCAAACCTGTAACCGTTTAGGCAAGTATGTGGGCATTTGTGGCCAAGGCCCATCCGACCACCCAGACTTTGCAGAATGGTTAGTGGCTGAAGGCATTCAATCAATGTCACTCAATCCAGATACTGTGGTGACTACTTGGCAGCGATTAGCTAAAAAATAACGTGGATAGCATGATTATAAAATCACAATGATTAACCGTACCGTATTTTTTATTTCTGATGGTACTGGTATCACCGCCGGCGCTTTGGGTAAGTTGCTTGAGCACTTTCCAAGCACAAGCTTCACCCAAGTGCGCATGCCATTTACCGATACGCTAGATAAAATCAAGCTCGCACAAACCAGCATCTCACAGGCGGCTGAAGCAAATGGCGGACGGCCTGTGGTCATCATGTCAATCGGTAGCATCGAGTTGCGGAGCGCCTTAAAAAAATCTGATGCTTATTTTATAGACTTGTTCAGTACGTTTATTGATCCGCTAGGTATCGAATTAAATCAGCAACCACTCACAGGTGCAGGTATTGCACATAGCGTGATGGGTACTAAATACAATGACCGCATGGAAGCCGTTAACTTCACTTTGAACCATGATGACGGTATGACCAATTCGGGCTTAGAGGAAGCGCAAGTCATCTTAGTTGGCGTGTCACGCTGCGGCAAAACACCCACTAGTGTTTATTTGGCTATGCAGTTTGGCATTAAAGCAGCTAACTACCCATTAATTCCAGAAGATTTTGAGCGCGGCACTTTACCAGAGATTCTGCATAAGCATCTTGATAAAATTTTCGGCTTAACGATTAAGCCGGAGCGGCTACATGCGGTACGCAATGAGCGTCGATTTGGTAGTTTTTATGCTTCCATCGACAATTGTCGGCAAGAAATTATCACAGCAGAAAATCTGATGCGTAATGCTGGCATTACCTGGGCAGATTCTACCAGCCGCTCAGTTGAAGAATTGTCAGCCATCATTATGGAAAAAGCCCGCATCTTGACTCAAAAATAGCAGTCAACATCACCAATAAAGCTACTTCAAACTTGGTTTAATTTTAGCCAGTATTTCAGCCGAATCAGGCTTAACAAGGCTGCCATAGGCATACACTTCTTTACCGCCGGGCAAAATTACATATTTATAGAAATTCCATTTAGGTGATTGACCGGTTTTAGCATTAAGTTGTTGATAAAATGGGTTTGCATTCGAACCGGTTACCGAACTTTTGGTCATCATGGGGAATTTAACTGCATAAGTTAGCTTACAAAAATCACCGATTTGTTTATCGTTACCTGGCTCTTGTCTAAAGTCATTAGATGGAAATCCAATAACCAATAAACCTTTATCTTTATAAGTACTATACAAAGCTTCAAGCGCTTCAAATTGTGGCGTAAAACCACATTTACTTGCAGTATTCACCACTAAAATTGGTTTATCCTGATAATCACACAGGTTAATTTTGTCACCTTGTAATGTTGTTAATTGATGATTGTAAAGCTCAAGACAAGTAGCATTTGCCATACATGAAACTCCCATTAACAGTCCCGACAGTAGTAATTTTTTCATCACGAAGCACCTATAATCATTAATTAAATATTTTAACTACGACTGACTATTTGATGAATAGTTCTATAACCTTCGCTCCATTACAAAACGCTAGACTAAAAATCATCGCTACAGGTATTATCTGCTTTTGTCTGTAGTGTAAGCTTTAATCCAGCCTCCAACTACAACATATCATTTTATTAAGGTGTCCCCATGTCAGGTAATGTAAAAAGCATACTTAAGTATGCGTTATGGTTATTGATAATACCGATTACGCTGTTTTCACTATATACATGGGCATCTTTAAATTGGGTGTATTCATCTGGAGAGCGTGCTGGTTACGTACAAAAATTCTCACTCAAAGGCTATCTTTGCAAAACATGGGAAGGTGAAATTGTTTTAGTCTCAATGCCAGGCACACAAGCTGAAAAATTCATCTTTACCGTTAAAGATGATGTTATTGCCAAAAAAGTGAATGACTCGCTAGGCAGAAGAGTCAAGCTGGTTTATGAAGAACACAAAGGCATTCCATCCTCTTGCTTTGGTGAAACTGCCTATTTTGTGCAGGATGTTCAGTTTTTAGAAAAATAAGCATTCTAAATAATTACTCACATCTATATGGCTGACGAAAAAAACTATATTACCCCACAAGGCCATGCTGCCATTGAGGCTGAATTTCATGAGTTGCTAAAGGTTGAGCGACCAGCCTTGGTAAAAGTAGTGTCATGGGCCGCCGGCAATGGCGATAGAAGTGAAAATGGCGATTATATATATGGCAAAAGACGATTACGTCAAATAGATAGTCGCTTACGCTTTTTAATGCAGCGTATGGATGCCGCAGTTATTGTAGATCCGGCCACTCAACAAGGTCTAGAAAAAGTATTTTTTGGCGCCTGGGTAACTTTATATTCGCTCAAACATGATACCGAACACACTTATCGCATCGTAGGAAAAGACGAGTTAGCGCCTTCTATGGGTTATATTAGCTGGGTTTCACCACTTGCTCGCGCCATGCTGGGTAAACAAGTAGGCGATGTTGTTAAAGTCATCGCACCAGCGGGCGACGAGCAATATGAGATTATCGACGTGCAATATCAAGCACCTAATCCATAGTCATTAAATATTCCCGAAACTCACATGAGCAAACACCACGGTCAGCACTGGGACATTTTTTGTAAAATTGTCGACAATTATGGTGATATCGGTATTTGTTGGCGCCTAAGTCAGCAACTAGTTAACGACCATCATATACGTGTAAGACTATTCATTGATGACTTTACCACTGCAAAAAAAATAATCCCTCATCTAGATAGCACCCTGGCAGAGCAAGCCATTCAAGGTGTTACAGTATGCGCTTGGCCTACTGCAACAACCGCGCCAGCAGAGGTTGTCATCGAAACTTTTTCCTGCGCACTACCTGATGCTTATCTGGTGCAAATGACACAGCAGCAGTCGATTTGGATTAATCTAGAATATCTATCCGCAGAATCTTGGGTGGGCGACTTTCATGCAAAGCCTTCACCACATCCGACGCTTGCCATCACTAAACATTTTTATTTTCCTGGGTTTAAAAATGATACTGGTGGATTAATTCGTGAACACAACTTAATCGCGAGGCGAGATACATTTTTAAATTCTAAAATAGATCAAACAAAATTTTGGCAAGCATTGGGTATTAAAAATGATAGTGAAAAAGACTCAATTAAAATTTCACTATTTTGTTATCCCCAAGCGAATGTCAATCAGCTACTACTGGCGTTAAGTGCCTCCAATCAAACCAGCAGTATATTTTTACCATTTAACGGCTCGATAGATACACTAAGTAACATTTTTACTGATTTTAAGCTATTAAATGCCAATATGCTACGACTGGGAAATATCACCGTGTACCTATTGCCATTTTTATCTCAATCCGACTACGACCATTTACTTTGGGCATGCGACTTAAATTTTGTTCGTGGTGAAGATAGCTGGATACGGGGCATATGGGCGAGTAAACCCTTCATTTGGCAACCGTACATTCAAACTGAACATACTCATATAAAAAAATTGCAGGCATTTTTAGAAGTCTACTCATGTGAAGCTACTAATGAAATAAAGTCTGCCTTATTGGACGCTCATCTTACTTGGTCGAATGCTAGCGTTAGCGATACAAATCATCTCACACGCCTTGTCCAAAACCTGCCTAAGCTGAGTAGTTACGCTAGGCAACAAGCTGACATACTCAGCGCCCTGCCAGACCTTGCCACTAAATTGCTGAGTTTTAGTGAAAAGTTGGCAACAAATAAGGTATAATTTCCGCTTTTAGCGCACTGCTTAGCTTAATTAAAACAGCAGTTAGCGATACTTAATCACTAAACCTTAACTTAGCAGGGTAATTTATGAAAACAGCACAAGAACTTCGCGCCGGTAATGTAATTATGGTCGGCAGTGACCCATTAGTAGTGGTGAAAGCCGAATACACTAAATCTGGCCGTAGCACTGCTGTCGTAAAAATGAAATTTAAAAATTTGTTAACTGACACCCCTAGCGAGACCATATATGGTGCTGGTGACAAATTTGAAGTCGTCGTCTTAGAGAAAAAAGAAGCTACTTATTCTTACTTTGCAGATCCAAGCTATGTTTTTATGGATGCCGACTACAACCAATATGATGTCGATGCAGAGTTTATGGAAGACGCATTACCTTACCTTGAAGATGGGATGGCAGTCGATATCCGTTTTTACAATGAAAAACCTATTTCAGTTGAATTGCCAACCACAGTAGTACGTGAAATTACCTATACTGAACCAGCAGTTAAGGGTGACACATCAGGCAAAGTAATGAAGCCTGCTAAAATCGCTTCTGGTTTTGAATTTCCAGTGCCATTATTTTGTGCTCAAGGTGATAAGATTGAAATTGACACACGCACTGGCGAATATAGAAACCGCGTATTGAAATAACAATAAGCGTTTCACTCAGCAATGTTTTTTAAGGGGAGCTATTAAATTAGCTCCCTTTTTTAGTGCCTAAAAAACCCTAATCGCGCTATTATAGTGCCTAGTAAAAATAAAAATAACCACTAGAGGGGCGTACATGAACGACAAACAACTAGTCGCTTTACAAGCCGCAAAATACGTTAAAAGTGGCATGTTTGTTGGCTTAGGAACAGGCTCAACTGCCAATTATTTTATCGCAGAGCTGGCGCGTCTACAGCAAGATGAGGGTTTGAAAGTCACTACGGTCGCCAGCTCTACCATTAGCGCCCAAAACGCTCAATCACTTCATTTGCCCATTGTTGCTTTAGAGCATATCGGCAGTATTGATTTGTATGTAGATGGCGCCGATGAAATTACGCCAGACATGACTTTGCTCAAAGGCCGCGGCAGTGATTTGGTTAAAGAAAAACTACTGGCGAAAGCCGCAACGCAGTTTATTGTAGTGGCTGATGCTAGCAAGTTAGTGGCTCATATTGGTCAAAATTTCGTCATCCCCATTGAAGTTATCCCTTTCGCTTGGCAGCTTGCCAAAAAAAGTCTTGAAGCAATCGGTGCTTCGGGTAATTTACGTCCCAATGCCGCTAATGATGGTTTTTGGATTACCTCACACGGTAGCTATGTGCTCGATATGAAATTCGATAAAAGCCTAGATGCAAGCACCTTAAATACCCTCATTAATAACACGCCAGGCGTAGTGGAACATGGCATATTTTACGGCCTGACTGATACTATATTAATCGCTGATAGTGGCGCAGTGACTGAGCTTCGCGCTTGATAAGCGCAGGCGAAAAATAAACCCATGATGCGTTTATTTTTCATTACATTACTTTTATGTTTAACAACAGGCTGTAAACCGTCAGACCCCATTGAAGCTGCGCCTCGTATTGACCCTACAAAAAAAGAAATTGTATTCGTCACGCACAATGGCCCTTCTACTTACTACTTAGACAATGACAATCAACCGGCCGGCATGGAATATGACTTAGCCGTGTTATTTGTTAACGAGTATTTTCCTACGTATGAAATACGCTTTTTATTAGCCGACAGCATTAGTGATGTGATTCCTAGCCTACTTAAGGGGAAAGCACATATTGCTGCAGCCAATCTGACCATTACTAATATGCGTCAACATCTGGTGCTATTTTCCAGCCCTTATCAAGAAACTCAGCAACAGATTATCTTTAATAATGAAGTAAATAGTAAACCCAAAGATATCGCTGAAATTTTTGATAAAAAAATTGCTGTACCAAGCGGCACGAGTTATGCAGAACGTTTAACTGCGATGCAAAAAGAACATCCCACACTCAAATGGTTTAGCAAAAACCACACCAATACAGAATCTTTACTAGAAGAAGTTGCAGATGGGCTACTTGATTACACCGTTTCTGATAGTCATTTAGCGGCCTTAATGCAAAACTATTACCCGAACTTAGACGTTGCGATGCCTATAGGTCCTGCAGACCAAATTGCTTGGGCCATATCCAAGAATGCCGACCCGCAGCTAGTCACTAAAGTGAATGCTTTTTTTGCGAAAATTAAGAAAGATGGCACATTACGCAATTTATTAGATCGCTATTATGGTCACAATAATCGACTGAATACACTAGATGTAACGACCTTTCTTGAGCGCAGCAATACCCTACTACCCAAGTACATCCCTCTGTTCAAGCAAGCGCAAAATATTACGGGTATTGATTGGCGTTTACTTGCAGCTGTCAGCTATAGAGAGTCTCACTGGGATACTTACAACACGTCGCCCACCAATGTCCGAGGCTTGATGATGCTAACTGAAGGCACCGCAGATTTAATGGGCGTTACCGACCGCTTAGACCCCAAACAAAGCATTCCTGCAGGGGCTAAATATTTACTGAAACTTATAGATACTGTGCCAGAACGGATTCCAGAACCGGATAGAACTTATATGGCGCTGGCGGCCTACAACATTGGCTATGCTCATGTTGAAGATGCGCGTGTACTGGCTACGCGCCTCAAACTAAACCCTGATAGCTGGGCGGACGTAAAAAAAACCTTAGTGCTACTTAAAAACCCTGACTACTACACCACACTTAAATTTGGTTATGCCAGTGGTGGTGCGCCTGTCGTGTTTGTTGAATCAGTGCGCAGTTATCAGCGCATCTTAGAACGCTATCAACCTAACAATGGTCTAGACTTAAATCCCTTTAAGGTTGCGTTTGCAAATTAAGCAGTAAGCGCAATCCATCAATGAGCCTGTAATTAACTGGCTTTTATAACGGCTAGATTATTCATGTAAGGTCTCAACACATCAGGCACAGTCACGCTACCATCGGCATTTTGGTAATTTTCTAATACCGCCACCAAGGTACGCCCTACCGCCAAACCAGAACCATTAAGCGTATGCACTAATTCTGGCTTACCCTGCTCATTTCTAAAGCGCGCTTGCAAACGACGTGCTTGAAATGCCTCGCAATTAGAGACGGATGAAATTTCACGGTAAGTATTTTGTGCGGGTAGCCACACTTCTAAATCGTAGGTTTTAGCGGCGCCAAAGCCCATATCACCCACACAAAGAGATACCACGCGATAAGGCAGGTCTAAAGCCTTTAATATATTCTCTGCATGACCCACCATTTCTTCTAATGCGGCATAGCTAGTCTCTGGATGAACGATTTGCACCATTTCGACTTTATCAAACTGGTGCTGGCGTATCATGCCTTTGGTATCGCGCCCATAAGAACCCGCCTCAGAGCGAAAACATGGCGTGTGTGCCGTTAATTTAATCGGTAAAGATTCTAATGGAACAATTTCATCTCGCACAGTATTAGTCAGTGTGACTTCTGAAGTGGGAATTAAGTACAGCTTGCTATCGTTATGATTTAAGCTGAATAAATCTTCCTCAAATTTTGGCAGTTGGCCTGTACCAGTCAGCGTCTCTGCATTCACCAAATACGGCGTGTAGCACTCTTCGTAACCATGCTGTGCTTGCGTATCCAACATAAATTGCGATAAAGCACGATGTAGCTTAGCAATATGCCCACGCATAAAAGTAAAGCGTGCACCGGAAAGCTTAATGCCCGTATCAAAATCTAAGCCTAGTGGCGCACCCACATCAGTATGGTCTTTAATTTCAAAATCAAAGGTGCGTGGCATACCCACTTTACGCACTTCTACGTTATCCGCCTCAGATTTACCTTCAGGCACAGTTGTATGTGGCAAATTAGGCACATTCAATAACAGGTTTTGTAATTGTGTTTGCAGTTCAGTTAAACGTGTTTCATCGGCTTTCAGCTGATCAGCAAGACCTGCCACTTCAGCCATAATGGCGCCGACATCTTCACCCTTAGATTTAGCAAAACCAATCTGCTTAGAAGCATTGTTGCGCTTAGCTTGCAGGTCTTGTGTGCGTGTTTGAACGGTTTTACGTTCCTGCTCTAAAGCACTGAAACTGGCTGAATCAAACTCAAAACCGCGTTTTTTTAATAGGCTAACTACGCCGTCTAAATCATTTCTTAATGCTTGTATATCTAACATTTAAATCCTTTAAATCATTTCTTTGTTTTTTTCTCAAGTGCGCGTTTATCTAATTCGCGCAAATGGGCTAATTTTTCCGTAATTTTACCTTCTAAGCCGCGTGGTGTGGGCATATAAAATTGGGGTGGGTTTAAATCATCAGGGAAATAATCTACCCCAGCTGCATAAGCTTCAGGTTCATTGTGTGCGTAACGGTATTCTTTACCGTAATCTAAAGCTTTCATGAGCTTAGTAGGGGCATTTCGTAGATGTAATGGCACAGGTCGTGACTTATCTTGTGCAACAAACGCCTTAGCTTGATTATAAGCGTTATAAGACGCATTACTTTTAGCGGCCACGGCCAAGTAAATCACCGCATTAGATAGCGCCAACTCCCCTTCTGGCGAGCCTAATCGTTCAAAAATTTGGCATGCTTCAAGCGCCATGCTTTGCGCTCGCGGGTCAGCCAAGCCTATGTCTTCAATCGCCATGCGCACAATGCGCCGCCCTAAGTACAATGGGTCTGCCCCACCGTCTATCATGCGTAAAAACCAATACAAGGCCGCATCAGGGTTTGAGCCACGCACCGATTTATGTAGCGCTGAAATTTGGTCATAAAAGGCTTCACCGCCTTTATCAAACCGCCTTAGCTTGCTCGCCATCGTGGTTTGTAAAAACACTTCATCAATTTCGTTAACTGCCGCACCTTCGGCCGCATTAAACAAACCTTCAACAAAATTAAGTAAGCGCCTTGCATCGCCATCTGCATAAGCAATAATTTGCTCACGCACTTCATCTGCCATGCTGATATTTGTCGCCACCAAATCCTGTGCGCGTTGCAGCAATAAGCCTAGCTCCGGCTCAGACAATGCATTTAGTACAAACACCTGCGAACGGCTTAATAAGGCGCTATTGACTTCAAATGAAGGATTTTCAGTAGTTGCGCCAATAAAGGTAATGAGTCCGCTTTCAA
>SESD01000926.1_pt1 | contig 17156 bp, 12 predicted proteins | sample 3171411 | NCBI WGS metagenome assembly SESD01 (sample SAMN06051880, study PRJNA518727) | freshwater metagenome | biome: subpolar coniferous forest; feature: holomictic lake; material: water; isolation source: holomictic Lake 442, 16.5 m depth | place: Canada: near Kenora, Ontario | collected...
TCAGCGACTCGCTGACGCTCCTGGGCAACGGCGGCTACTTTCTGGTCAACAATCAGAACAACACCAATGCCGACAACATGATTACGATGTTCGGCCTGCAGGGCGGCGTGCGCTACGAGTTCGCGCCGGAGGCCACGCTGACGGTTGGGGTCAGCGATTACTGCTACCGAAACGTCAAGGGCTCGCCTGTGGTGGACTGGGCCGTCGCCTCCTCTGCAACCGGCAACGGCTCGAGCTCCGCCTACGGCAACAGCACGGCCAAGGTCGGAAGTGGCAAGGTCACCAACACCGTCTGGGCCACCGGCTTCAACCTGATCCAGCCGTTTGCCCAACTGGACCTCTACCCGACCGTTTGCGGCAAGGTGGTCCCGGTGTCGCTGTTCGGCCAGCTGATCCACAACAATGAAGCCGAGCGGCTCAACGCCGGGGAGATGTGCGGGATCTCGATTGGCAAGGCCAAGAACCCGCAGACCTTAGAGGTTGGCGCCAGCTATGCCAAGCTGCAGAAGGATGCCACCTTCGGCGCCTGGACCGACTCCGACCGCTGGGGCGGCGGCACGGACGGCAGCGGCTACAAGCTCTATGGCAAGTACATGATCCTGAAGAACCTGATGGGTTCGATCACGTATTTCCAGGATGACAAGAAGATCTCGGCCGCGTCGCCCTACGACTACAACCGCTGGCAGTTTGATCTGACCGCATCCTTCTAGCAGCCTGTCGGGCTTACCCTTGGGGAGGAACAAAGCGTCTGCCGACCAGGCTGCTAGTTTTTTGATTCACCAGATGTACCAACCAGAAAAGGAAAAAAGCATGAACGGAACAACGAAAGCCATCGCGGCGCTGATCGCCGCAGTCTTCAGCACAGGCGTCCTCCGCGCGGGCGACGCCAGCAAGATCGTCGTGGACGGATCAACCACGGTGGGTCCCATCGCCAAGGCGTTTGCCGGGTACTACATGAAGCTGCACCCGGACGTGACCATCACGGTCAGCGAATCCGGCAGCGGCAACGGCGCCAAGAGCCTGATCAACGCGGCCTGCGACGTGGCCACCATGTCGCGCCCGATGAAGGCCTCGGAAAAGAAGGCCGCTCAGGACGCCGGCGTGCTGCCCATCCAGAATGTCGTTGCGCTCGACGGCATTGCCATGATCGTCAATCCGCAGAACCCGGTGAAGAACCTGACGCTCGACCAGATCCGAAAGATCTACGCCGGCGACATCCGGAACTGGAAGGAGCTCGGCGGGCCGGACCAGGCGATCGTGATGATCAGCCGCGAAACCAACAGCGGCACGTACGAAACCTTCGAGACCAAGGTCCTGGGCGGAAAGAAAATGACGCCCAAAACCGAGTACGCAAACAGCAACGGTGCCATCCGCACGCGCGTCATGTCCACCCCGCCGGCCATCGGCTATGTGGGGATTGCCTTCACGGAAGGCGTGAAGGCCGTGACCGTGAACGATGTGGCCGTGTCGGTCGAAACCGTGCTGAATAATCAGTACCCGATCGCCCGCCCGCTGTACATGTACACGAACGGGCGGCCCAAGGAAGGCACGCCGCTGTATGGCTTCGTCAACCTCAGCAACACAGCCGAGGGGAAAAAGATCATCGCGGAGACCGGCTTTGTGGCGCTGGCGGACGTAAAATAGCACCCCGGTTTTCCGTTCCGGAAAACCGTTGTGGACGGTCGGGCAGGGGACTGCCCGGCCGTTCGCATTTTGAAGACACGGCGGCTAACGGCGCACAGCGTACGCAACGCCGGTGCGAGGAGGTCACGCCTGTCTCGCCACACATCTCATTCCACACGTTCGAACGTGTGGAATGGACGTGCGGGTGTCCGTGTCATAGCCACCCAAAAGAGCAGACGGAACAATTTTTCTGTCTGTAATTGTGATTTCGCAACCCGCGGGCAGCGGGTTGCACAACTAGGAGACTGTCGGCAGAAGGCCCTGGACCGATCCGAAGCCTAATTCCGACAGTCTCCTAGGCGGGGAGCCAGATGGAGAAGACGCTCCCTTTGCCGGCTTCGCTGGCCACGGCCACGCTGCCGCCATGTGCCTGCGCCACGTGCTTGACGATGGCGAGCCCCAGCCCGGTGCCGCCCACCTCGCGGCTGCGCCCTTTGTCGATGCGGTAAAAGCGTTCGAACAGCCGGTCCACGTGCTCCGGGGCAATGCCGGGGCCGAAGTCCTGCACGCGAATGCAGGTGCCGCCGTTGCCGGCGAGCGACTCGGCCGAGATCTGCACCCGGCCGCCGCCATACTGGATGGCGTTTTCGACCAGATTCACGAGGGCCTGCTCCAGCAGCCCGGCGTGCACGCAGACCTGCAGGCCGGACGGAGTCTCCACGCACAACTGCACCTGTCGCGCCCGGGCCGCCGGCTGGCAGACATCAATGGCCTTCCGGACGATTTCGGCGAGGGGCGCCGGCTCCTTCTGCAAGCCGCTGCGCTGGTCTTCCAGCCGCGACAGGAGCAGGAGGTCGGAGACAATCGTCTGCAGATGGCCCGCCTGACGCCGGATGATCGACAGAAACCGTTCGGTCGTGGCGGCATCGCGCGGGGCCTTTTCATCCTGCAGGGTTTCGGCAAAGCCGATGATTGACGTGATCGGCGTGCGCAGTTCATGCGAGACGTTGGCGATGAACTCCTGCCGCACCCGCTCCAGGCGGCGCACATGGGAGATGTCGCTCAGCACCACCAGCGTGCCGATGCGGGCATCGTCCGGGCCGCGGAGCGCGGAAACACGAACCCAAAGCGCAGCGTCCGCGCCATCCAGCGGCCTGAGTTCACTTTCCTTCGATTGGTCTGCGGCGGCATCCACGAGCGCCAGCAGCTCGGCGCGACGCACCAGCTCGCAGACCGGGACGCCAGCAACCGGGCGATCGCCGATGTCCAGCAGGCGGCGGGCGGCGTCGTTCATGGCGACCACGCGGCTGCGGGTGTCCAGCGCTACGACACCCTCCTGCATGCTGGCGAGGATGCGCTCGCGCAGGCGGCGCTCCTCGGCCAGGGCACGGATTTCGCCCTGCAGGCGGGCGGCGGTCTGGTTGATGGCGTGCGCCAGCTCGGCCAGCGGCGGCAGGTGCGGGATCGCCAGCCGGGTGTCGAGGTCGCCGGCGCCGATGCGGGCGACGCCGGCGCGCATGCCGGCCACCGGCTGCACGACGCGCCGCGCCAGGACATAGCTGAGCAGCGCGGCAATCAGGCAGGTCAGGACGATCAGCAGAAAGACACCCCGGTTGGCATGTGAAAGTTCGTGGGCCAGCGCATCGCGGGGTATGGCTACACGCACAATGCCGACGATGCGGCCGTGGCGCGAGATGGACCGCGCCGCGTAGAACAGGTTGTTGTGAAGCGTGCTGCTGTAGCGGTCGCTGAATCCGCGGCCCGCGCGCAGGGCCTCCAAAATTTCCGGCCGGTTGGCGTGGGAGGGCAGCTCTGCGGCATTGGCGTCGGTCTCGGCAATCACGCGCCCGCCGGGGTCGAGCACGGTGAAGCGTACGCCCTCTTCGGCTCGCACGGCGCGGCAAAACCGGTCGATCTCTGCGGCCGGCTTGGGTGAGCCGTCCTCGTTGAAGACCGCCTGCGCGGCCAGTTCGGCCTGCACGTACATGATCTGCAGCCGCTCGTCGCGGCGCACGACCCACCCGGTGTGCCAGGCATAGATGGCCACGGTTCCCAGGCTGACCAGCAGGACCAGGACCTGCGGACCAAAGAACTGGAGGAAGAGGCTGCGTTTGATCATGGTAGGTGGTAGGTGGTAGGTGGTAGGTGGTAGGTGGGGAAAGTCGAGATTATTCTCGCGATTTGCTACTATCGACCACCTAGTACTCGTGACCGTACATACTGTGTCATAACATCAGATCGTTCTCGTCGTCGTCCTCGTCCTCGATTGCCTGTCGGCAGAAGATACTTTCGGAAACGAGGACGAGGACGATTACGAGAATGTTTCACCGAACTTCGGATAGACTCTTACACCACCGGGCACTTACCACCTCCCACCTAAAACCTGGCGCCTAATCCGCTTCTTTCCCGCAAAACCGGTACCCCACGCCGCGCACGGTTTCAATCAGGTCGCTGTGTTTGCCGATTTTGCGCCGTAACCCCACGATCTGTACATCCACGGAGCGGTCGGTCACCGGATAGTCAGATCCATGCACCGCATCCACGATCTGGTAGCGCGAGAACACTACGCCCGACCGGCGCAGGAGCAGGTCCAAGATGCGGAATTCACTGAGCGTCATGATGACCGGTTTGCCATCGATCCGCACTGTGTGGTGGGTGCGATCAATCTCGATGGGGCCGCGCACCAGCCGGTCGGCGCTGTCCTCGGGCTCGACGGCGCGGCGGCGCAGCACGGCCCGCACGCGCGCCAGCAGTACGCGGGGGCTGAACGGCTTGGTGATGTAGTCATCGGCGCCGACTTCGAGCCCGGCCACGATGTCGGCGTCCTCGTCGCGCGCCGTGACCATGATCACGGGGAGCGCGCGCGTGCGCTCTTCGCCCCGCAGCTTGCGGCAGAAATCAAGGCCATTCTCGCCCGGGAGCATCAGGTCCAGCAGTACGAGGGACGGAAGCTGACGCGCCAGCAGTTTACGTGCCGCCTCGATCGAGGCAGCCACAGCCACCTTGTAGCCGTCACGCTCCAGGTTGAAGCGGATGAGTTCCTGGATGTCCTTCTCATCCTCGATCACCAGTATGGCTTCGTTTGCCATTAACAAGCGCTCCCGTTAATCCGGATGTAACCGGTGTCATGATAGCAAATCGCCGCGAAAAGGGCTCAATGCGCACGCATAATTTTTCTGAATTAAAAATCCGCGAGTACGTTGGGCTACAAGTCTGCTACAGGTAGCGCGGCGGATGGGTGGATGTTGGCCGGCCGCCTGCCCGGTTGTACAGCCTTACTGCCGGGATGTCCGCTGGCGCCGTATAGCCGGTGCGGCCATGGCTTGCACGGTTCCGCGGCCTGGGCCAGAGAGGTGACCGGCCGGGGCCCCATGATATCGTCCAGCAATGTTTCCCAGTTGTGCGTTGTTCGAACCTCGGCGCGGATCTCGGCGCGCCAGCGGGAAAAGTCACTTGGGTTGTTTTGGCGCGCCTGGATCATCCGCGTCAGGGTTTGCAGCCAGATCTCCGGGTCATCCGGCGCCACGGCATATCCGGTGCGGCCCTGCCGGACGATCTCCGGAGGCCCTCCGGCATCGGCCACCACGGCTGGAAGGCCGAAGGCCTGTGCCTCCAGCACGGCCATGCCGAACGTGTCGGTGGTGCTGGGAAACACGAAGATATCCGCCAGTGCGTAGAAGGCCCGCAGCACCGACCGTTCCACCCGCCCGGCAAACACGATGTCCGGGCTTTCGGCAGCCTGTTTCTGCAGCGCATCGCGTGCCGGTCCGTCGCCTGCCAGAACGATCCGCACGTCCAGGCCGCGGGCGCGCAGTGCCGGCAGCAGGTGCAGCAGCAGCCCGAGATTCTTCTCCTGGCCGAGGCGTCCGGCGTACAGCAGGGTCGGGCGGCCGTCGGCAAACCAGCGTTTGCGAACAGCCTCGAGCGTCTGTGGATCCAGTACCGTAAAGCTTTGGTCCAACCCGCGCGGAAATAGTTTCATGCGCTGCGGATCCATCCCCTGTCGCGTCAAATGTTTGATGTAGGCCATCGAAGGGACGCGAAGCTCGTCCGTGCGGGCAAAGAACCAGCGCGTGTAGCTGTCCACCAGTGACGCGATTTGCGGATCGCTCGTAATCGCCTCGGCCTGCTTGCCAAAATCGGTGTGGTAGATGCCTGTGCAGGGCACCCCCAGCAGGCGGGCCGCCAGCAGGCCTACCAGCCCCACGGGGCCGGGTGTGGACACGACGATGCGGTCGGGATGGTGTGCGGTAATCCGGTCGATCGACTGGAGCAGCGAGGGCACGCGCAGTGTATGCGCATTGTAAAATTCAGGCGTCACCGCAAAGATGCAGGGCAGGTTGAGCGCTTCCGGGACAGCTGCCGCACGCTGTTGTTCCTCCGGGGTGAGGCAGCCGACCAGGTGCAGCGGGCGTTTCAGGGTCCGGGCGCATTCGGCGACCTCTCGCAGCGTGACGGAAACGCCGTTCAAGTCGGTGAGCGTGTCGGAAAACCAGAGTACCCGGGGGGCGGCGTGCGCCGACAACGGGACAAAGGCCTGCAGCAGCGCGCTGTTGATTTCGCGTGAGCGGTGGAGATAGTACAGCGTGCTGAAAAACGGCGCGGCAAACAGGGTGGCGGGCAGTGCCACCGACAAGTATTGAAGCATGTCGGACGACTCCTCCCCGCGCATGCTGCGCTCCAGCGAGCCCACGGTCTCGGCGATGCATTCATCCAGCAGGGTTGTGAGTGCAGCATACGCCTGCTCGACCTGCCAGTCCGGGCCGTGGGTGTCGCCGGTGCGCGTGACCTCCAGGAGCGTCTTGAAAAAGCGCGACAGGATGCGGTCGCGGGTGGACCGTGTCAGCCCGAGTTTTTTGACCAGCAGGCGGTCGCGCAGCGCGGGCCCCTTTTCATCGAAGAGGATGGAAGCCAGCAGTCCCGGCCAGCCCTTGGCGCCACCCTTGCGACGGGCGTACTCGCTGGCGACCTTGAAGATGGCGTACGCCAGCGCCTTATGATCGCCATAGCGGCCGCCGGGCAGGGTGCGCTTGGCGCGCAGGGCCGCCAGGAACTCCGGGATTGTTGTTGCACGCGCCTGGGTGTACGTGGCGCCGATGAACAGCGCGGCATGGTCGTCCGATCCGCCGGTTATGCCCTTGATCCAGGACTCCGCACCCCAGGGTGCAATCTGGTGCTTCTGCGAAAGACGGGCGATGTGCGCGGGGGTCAGGTGGCGCAGCACCTCCTGCCAGGCGATGTTGCCGAAGCGGCCGCGTGTGCCATTGATGCCCTCAAAGACATCGAAGAGCAGGAGCAGCTTCTCGATATGCTCGACGGTGAGCCGGCCGTTGATGCTGAATGTGGCATGGGCCACGGAGCAGGCGATGTTTTCGGCGCGCAGATAGTCGCGCAGGTTGTAGATGTTCTCGCGCCTTTCCTGGATCATTTCGAATTGTACCGGCGTGATGCCGTAGCAGAGCACGTGCACCTTGCAGCCGTCTTCAGGAAAATAGGTGGTGGCTTCCGTGCTGACAAAGCAGTCGGCGGGATGCCGCGCGACCAGCTCCAGGGCGCCGGCGATGGAGTTGTGATCGGTGAGCGTGACAAAGTTTGCGCCGCGCTGCCGGGCGTCGCGGTAGACGGTTTCGACATCCGTATAGGACTCCTGCGCGCCGATGCGCTGGAGAAACCATTCGCTGGCATGTCGCGAATGGCAGGAGTGGACGTGCAGGTCTGCTCGGATCATGGCTTCTCCGTTGCCGACGGCTGGGATGACCGCCTGACAGTGAGCTATTCTGCCTGTGCCGAAATATTCCTTTGTGAGGGTTTTGTTAAAATCATGCTAGCAGCCTGTCGGATTTAGGTTTTGCGTCTGCACACGGTTCGTGCCGACCATGCTGCTAGTTTTAGCCTGTGGCCTTATCTCGCGCCCACACACAGGAATTCCTGACGTCTTTTGATCAAAATCAGACGATTTGTCTTTACATAACATGTTGTCCTGCAATATATTAAGTGGTATGGGCTCACGCTTTGTTTTGGTGGATAGAGACACGCCGATGCTACTTCCTCCCAGTCTTCAGGACTCACTTTTTGGAGCCGCTCTATCGCCCGTCAACTGGCTTCCCCAAACTAGCAGCTTAGTCGGCACAAAGTTTGTGAAGGCACAGCGCTAAATCCGACAAGCTGCTAGCAATCCTGGATTGATAACTTCCGCTCTTTCTGTTCTGATCTGCACGGAGAGCCAAGATGGTGGCTCGTCGAAAAGGAGCTGATTATGGCCAAACGAAACCCCGCGCGTTGTATCGGAATTTTAACTTCTGGTGGGGACTGCCCTGGCTTGAACGCCGCCATCCGGGGCGTTGCCAAGGCGGCGCTCCATCATGACATGAAGGTCATCGGCATCCTCGACGGCTTTCGGGGCCTGGTCGAGAACCGCACCATTCCGATTGAGGACCTGCAGGTTAGCGGGATCCTGACGCTGGGCGGAACCTTCCTGGGCTCCAGCCGCGACAAGCCGCACAAAATGAAAATGGGGAATAAGGTGATGGACATGACGGATGTCGCCCTCGCCAATGCCCGCCGGCTGCAATTGGATTGCCTCGTCTGCCTGGGCGGCGGCGGCACCCAGAAGAATGCGATGCATCTTCACAAATCCGGCGGCATCAATGTGCTCACGCTACCCAAGACCATCGATAACGATGTCGCCCTGACGGATATTTCATTCGGCTATGACACCGCGCTGGGCATCGCGACCGAGGCCATTGACCGGCTTCACACCACGGCGACCAGCCATCATCGCATCATTGTCTGTGAGATCATGGGCCATGCGGCAGGCTGGCTGGCCCTGGGCGCCGGCATTGCCGGCGGGGCGGATGTGATTATGATCCCTGAAATTCCCTATGACTTGAAAGTCGTGGCGGAGCATCTTCGCCATCGCCGCCACCAAGGGAAACGGTTTTCGATTGTCGCCATCGCGGAGGGCGCCATTTCGAAGGAGGAGGCCAAGGCACTGGCAAAAGGGTTCAAGTCCGGCAAAAAGAAACCGGACCCGTTTGCGCCCAGTATCGACACGAACGGCATTCATTTGGTGCAGGAGCCGATGTCAAGCCGGGTGGCCCGGCAAATCCAGCAGTTGACCAGCCTCGAAGCGCGGGTGACATCACTGGGGCACGTCCAACGTGGAGGCTCCCCCTCCGCAACGGACCGCCTGCTCTGTACGCGGCTGGGTACCAAGGCGGGAGAATTGCTCATGTCCGGCGTCTATAACGTCATGGTGGCGGTGCGGGGTGAAGAGTGTGTTCCGGTTCCGTTGGAAAAAGTGGCCGGCATCGTCAAGTATGTCCCGGTGAATCACCCTTGGGTTCAAACGGCCCGCCTGGTTGGCACCTGCATGGGGGATGTCCTGGGGGTATAAGATGAAACCAGTAAAACCAGCCCTCCGGCGAAGCCGCCACAAACCCGCTCCAGGTTCCCGCTTTCTGGATCGTGATTTGAATTGGCTGGAATTCAACCGGCGCGTGCTGAATGAAGCGCTGGATGAGCGAACCCCATTGCTGGAACGGGTCAACTTCCTCGCCATCTTCACCTCCAATCTGGATGAATTTGTGATGAAGCGGGTCTACGGCTTACGCGAGCAGGTCTGGGCAGGCGTAAATAGCCCCGCCCTGACTGGCGAGCAGACATCCGAAGGGCTGCTGCACGCCATCCACGCCACCATCCAGGAGATGCTGGACCAGCAGGCCGAGGGCTATCACCGCACCATCAAGCCTGCTTTGGCGGCTCAGGGGATTCACCTGCTCGGGTGGAATAAGCTGACGGACGAGGAAAAACGCATCGCCACTTCGGTTTTTGATAAGACCGTGTTTTCCGTCCTCACCCCGCTCTCGGTGGATGTGGGGCATCCTTTCCCTTTTATTTCCAATCTCTCGCTCTCGCTTGCCCTGACGCTGAGCGACCCAACCACCGGGGTCAGTGCCTTTGCCCGGGTAAAAATACCGGACACCCTGCCGCAATGGATCCGCATTGAGACGGCCGCCTTTAAAGGAGCGTATCGGTTTGTCTCCCTGGTGGACCTGATCGCCCGGCATCTGGACCGACTGTTTCCCGACATGAAGATCAGTGGTGTCATGCCGTTTCGGGTAACCCGGAATGCGGAGGTGGACGCCGATCTGGACGATGTTGAAGACCTGCTTCAGGCGGTCGAGGAACAAGTCCGCCAGCGACGCATGGAATGCGTGGTGCGGCTCGAGTGTCCCCGGAATGCCGATCCGGTCAACCGGCTCATCTTGATGGAGGCGTTGGAACTCGGAGTCGAGGACGTTTACGAAATGTCCGGCCTGGTGGAATACCGGAGCCTGCGGGACATCGCCGTCCTCCCTTTCCCCGCCTTTCGATATAATCCCTGGACCCCACTGGTGCCACGTCGGCTCCAGGGGGAGGGATCGCACATGTTCGACGTCATCCGGGCGGGCGATCTGCTAATACACCACCCGTATGAATCGTTTGACGATACCGTGCTGCGCCTGGTTAAAGAAGCCGTGGCGGATCCGCAGGTGTTGGCAATCAAGATGACACTCTACCGTACTGGAAAGGATAGTCCATTTGTGCCGTTGCTGATCCAGGCGGCAGAGTCCGGCAAACAGGTGGCCTGCCTGGTGGAGCTGAAAGCTCGTTTTGATGAACACGAGAATATCATCCTCGCCCAGAAAATGGAGCGCGCCGGCGTCCATGTCGTCTACGGCGTGGAAGGCTTGAAAACCCATACCAAAACCACGCTGGTCGTTCGCCGGGAGGAGGGCGAGGCCCGCTGTTATGCCCACATTGGAACCGGCAACTATCACCGCCAGACCGCGAGGCTCTATGTGGACACGAGTCTTTTGACCTGCCGGGCGGAGTTGACGGCCGACATTGTCGACCTGTTCAACTACCTCACCGGCCGGAACCGGAAAGACGATTACCGGAAGTTGCTGATTGCCCCGGTGAACATGAAGAAACGGTTCCTGATGATGATCGAGCGGGAAATCATCCATCACCGGGCCAGCCGGCCCACCCACATCCTCGCCAAGATGAACCAGCTGGAAGACCGGGATATCTGCAACGCCCTTTATACCGCCAGTCAGGCGGGGGTGCCGGTGGATCTGATTGTGCGGGGATTCTGCACCCTCAAGCCGGGAGTCCCCGGCCTGAGCGAGAACATTCGGGTGATTTCCATCATCGGCCGCTTCCTTGAACATTCCCGGATTTACTATTTCCGGAATGGGGCGGAACAGGAGGTGGACGGCGAATTTTACATCGGTTCCGCCGACTGGATGCATCGTAACCTGGAAAGCCGGGTGGAGGCCATTGCTCCCATTGAGGACAAGGACTGCAAGGCCGATCTCCAGTGGATCCTGCAAGCCCAACTCTCCGACCAGCGCAGCGCCTGGGACATGAAGCCCGCCGGAACCTATGTTCAGCGCAAGCCCAAGGTCCCCGGCGGCGTCCCGGGCTCCCACGACCTGATGATGGGCCAGACGACACTCCGGCACGGTTGAGCCTAGCAGCCCGTCGGACTTAGCTCTTCGCCTGCACGCACTTTGTGCCGCCGGGCTGCTAGTCTTTCGGAAACCAGCCGTAGGATCGCACAGCGCGCCTCTGTCTCTTATGTCACATCTGAGGGTGAATACCCTTCTTTGCGCGAATAGAAGCGCAAAAGACCTTTATCTGTCCGATTACGCAGCTTGCGGAACCACGGCACCATTGGAATGCCTCGCCGCCCCCACGCTTCGCTGCCACACCCATCTCGCGTGTATATTCCAGCACCTTCACAAAACTTTCCTGGAAGAGGGTGGCGTTCTGCACCCGGAAGGCGTAAAGCATACATATTATGACAAAAAGTGCCAGGACTGCCTGTGTGTGGGCGCGAGAAAAAGGCCACGGGCCGCAAACTAGCAGCCTGGTCGGCACGAAGTCCGTGCAGGCGCAAAACCTAAGTCCGACAGGCTGCTAGCAGCAGGCGACCACGCCGGTATCTGTCACCAACAGGTCCAGGCGCACATCATGGCTGGCGAGGGGCAGGTCTTCGGTGATCACCTGCCACGCATACCCCACGCCGATTTTGCAGCAGGTGGCGTGGCAGGTGGCCAGGATGCGGTCGTAATATCCCTTGCCGTACCCCAGCCGCCCGCCGCGCCGGTCGAATGCCAGTCCCGGCACGATCACCAGGTCCACGGTCTGCGGGTCAACTGCCTGCCAGTCCGCAGGCTCGGGCACGCCGTGCGGTCCAGTGGCGATTTCCTGCGACGGCATCAGGCGCGCCAGGAGATAGGTACCGGAGGCAGCGTCCCACGCGGGCACACACACGCGCTTGTCTTGCGCGCGGCACGCAGCCAGAAGGGCGTCCGTGACAATTTCCTGCGGCAGGCTCAGGAAGCAGGCCACCTCCTGTGCTTGTTGAAACTCCACACGTGTCAACAGCGCTGCCGTAATGGACTCTGAAACCGCGCGCCGGGTGTCCTCGTCCACTGCCGCCCGCCGCGTGCGCATCTGTGCCCGAATCTGAGCCTTTGTCATGCCGCCAGTGTGCCCTCGCCGCGAAGCCGCCGTCAAGAAGGGATGAGGGAGGTCATTCTCACACCTCTAGCAGCTTGTCGGATTTAGCACTATACCCGGTGCGCTGCAAGGCAGCGCTCCTAGTGCGCCCACGAGCGCACACAAACAGCAGGGTGAAAGTCCCAGCCGTGCGGGCATGCATCCGCACGTAACTGAACGTAACTGCGTCGCCGTAAGGCGGGGTGGGGAGCAACGAGAGGTGAACAACCGGTCCGTAGGATAACGACGAACTCGATTCGGCCAGGCACGATTGGCGAGCCTGCTAGGTAAGGGCGAAGCCCAGAGCGACTTCAGAGTCCCCAGTAGCCACGGGTGAACAGGAGCGGAGGCGCAGAGTCCCTTGCGCTGGAGCATGGTGGAAAGCGGCGAGGGAAGTCTGTCGGGTGGTTGGAGACAGAACGGTTGGACGTTTGTGTACGTGAAGTGGGGATCACCCGCCCGGTAGGAGACCGGGCGGGATTGACAGAGCCGTCATAAGAGCGAGGAACGGCGGGAAACCGTCGGGAGCAAAGGACGGCAGGGAGATGGATACGGGATGAACGGAGGCACCGAGAGCATCAGCGAACCTGCGGAAGTGGCCGGCGAAAGCCGTTCTAAACAAGCAGGAGACGTACGCGCCCGATGGGCGTGGGCGGCACGGTGCATTTGGACAAACCGTATGCTGACAACCCTGGAAACAGGGGTGAAAGGCGGCAAGTGGTTCAGTTTGGTGGATAAGGTGTGGCGTGAGGATAACCTGCGGGCGGCATTCGAGCGTGTGGCGGCCAACAAGGGGTCGGCGGGAGTCGACCATGTAGGCGTCACGGCATACGCAGAACGGCTGGAGACGGAGATCGCGAAACTGGCGGATGAATTGCAGGCGGGAACCTACCGGCCGCAACCGCTGAAGCGGGTCTACATCGACAAACCGGGAAGCGCGGAGAAGCGTCCGCTGGGTATACCGACGGTCAGGGACCGCACGGTGCAGGGCGCAGTCAAGCAGGCCGTGGAGCCGATCTTCGAGGCCGGGTTTGCGGCCAACAGTTACGGTTTTCGACCGGGATTAGGCTGCAAGGACGCCCTGCGGGAAGTGCAGCGACTGCTGGATGACGGATGGACGCAGGTGGTGGACGTAGACATCAAGAGTTTCTTCGACACCATCGACCACGAACTGCTGATGAAGCAGATCGAGGCGCGAATATCTGATGGCAGGTTGTTGGACCTGATGCGGTTGTTTCTCAAGCAAGGGGTTTTGGATGGAATGGATCACTGGGTGCCGGAAGAGGGTACGCCGCAAGGCGGCGTCATCAGTCCGCTACTGGCGAACGTCTATCTGAACCCGCTGGACTGGTTGCTGTTGAAAGGCGGCTACCGGTCCGCACGCTACGCTGATGACATGGTGATCCTCTGCCGCACCGCGGCAGAGGCGGACGCGGCGCTCAGCCTTGTCCGGCAATGGATGGAAGGGGTGCGGTTGACGCTGCATCCGGAGAAGACCCGCATTGTGGATATGGTACAATCAGGAGCGCACTTCGACTTTCTGGGATACCGGTTCATCCGAACGGCGCGCAAGCGACTGATCCGGGTGCCGCGACCGAAGAGCATGAAGAAACTGCGCGAAGGGACGAGGACGCGGGGCAGACCACCAGCGCTGGCCAAACGCATATTTCACGAAACACGGGCTGTTCTCCTGTATCGCAGCACGTGAGGAAGCTGTCAGTCCGTGAAAACGGTAAGACCATCGACTGGAGAGCCGCATGCGGGAGATCCGCCTGTGCGGTTCGGAGGGAGGGGAGGCGTTCAATCCGCTTTCCCTACCCCTATCAATTCGACAAACCCTTTGAAGGGATCGCGCTGCTGGGCAGCGCTCCTACAATTCGACAAACCTGTTCCAGCGTAGGAGCGCTGCCCCGCAGCGCGATTGCCTTCTTACTTTATAGCCGCCGCGTGAAAAAGTCGATAGCTGCCTCGATGTTCACCTGATGCGCGAGATCGTAGATGCAGGTCTCGACGCGATCCGCGTGGCCGAACGCGCGGTAGGCCTGGCGCGCCTCGCGCGCGAAGCGCTGCAGGCGGAAGATATTGAACCCCACATCGCGCCGCCCCTGCGCGAGGAGCAGCGGCCGCGGCGCGGCCAGACCGAGCAGTTCGCCCACGTCGAGCGTGGGGTAGAGTCCCGGTACCACCTGCTGCCCACACCCCTCGCCGTGGGCATAGTCATCATACCCCAGCAGGCCGCAGAATACGGCCACGGCACGGAAGCGGTTGTCGTAGGCGCCGCCGAGGTAGGACATGGTGCCGCCGCCGGAAAGGCCGGTCAGCCCCATGCGCTTCGCGTCCACGCCCGGCAGGGTGGCCACGAAATCCGCCACGCCGTGCAGATCGAACATGTGCAGCCCCGGCAGGGTCATACCCATGGCCTGCGCGCAGAGCGCGGCGAAGTTGCAGGCATCCGTGCCGGCCGGCGTGTCCCGGCGTTCACGGGAGAGGGCGCGCGCGCTCCAGGTCGCCGTGACGAATCCGGCCTGCGCGAGCTGCTCGGCGTAGTTGCCGGTGAACGGGCCGCACCAGTTGCTGCGCGGCGCGGCCGGCGGTTCGACACCTGCCACGACCTTGTCGTCCTGGCCGTGCCCGTGCGGGCAGATCACGGTGCGGCCGTTGCGGCGGGCGCGATCCGGCACGAGGACGTAGACCGGCAGGATGGATCCGGCCTCGCGTGGCAGGTGGTAGCGGAAGCGCGTGTAGCCGTTGCAGGCGACCTGCTCCACCGGCGTGACGCGCGTGCGCGGCGCCGGCAGGCGCGGGAACGGGCCGAGGCAGGCGCGGTAGTGCGCGAGCGCGGCGCGGCGCCAGCGGGCATACTCCGCGGCTGTTTTCGCGCGGCACGGCAGGGTCACCTGCAGCGTCCGCGCCACGCGCGCCAACTGCTCGAAGGTTCCCGGCGGGTTGGGCCGCGGCCCGGCCGCGGCGAGCGCCCGCACCTCGCCCCGCAGTTTTGCTCCGCCGGGGGCCGTGATCCGCGCGAGCAGGCCGTAGCGGTCGAGCTTCAGGAGCAGCACATTGCGCCCCTTCTTCAGGCGCACGGGGATGACGTTGAGGTCGAATGCCAGCTTGTGCCAGGCGTGCTCCTCGAAGACGAACTTCCCGTTCCACCAGACCTGGCAGCCGTCGTTGCCGCAAAGGCGCAACTCGGCCGGCTGGGCGCAATCGCTCTCGAGCAGCGCCAGCGCATACCACTGGTGATCCCATCTGGCCTCGCCGGGGAAGGCCTTTGCCAGTTCCGGATACGCGAGGAGGAAGTTCTGGAGCCAGATCTTCGGGGAGTGCCTCCCGCCGCGCACCGGCAGCCACTCGACCGGGCAGATGCCCTGCGCGTGCGGCACATCGCGGATTGCCGCGGCTCCGCCGTAGGGCGCCAGGCGGTCGCGCGTCCAGAAGCGGCTGGCCTTGGGCTCGTAGAGGTCGGGATCGTGGTCGCAGACGGTGCCGTTGGGGAAGAATCCGGTGATCATCCAGTCGAGGATAAAGCCGGTCGCGCCCTCGTACGTGGTGAGCTTGCGTCGTTTCATCGAGACCTCCGGTTGCACGCGCCACACCACGGATACTCGCTTTTCCGGTGCGTTGCAAGCCGGCAGGGGAGACCCCGTTTTGCGCGAGTTCCGCGCGAGCAAGTTCTCTGTGTTCTCTTGAATCTCTGTGTTCTCGGTGGCCGTATGTTGACCTCGCACAAGACGCTCGCAGTTTGAGAGGCGGCGTTGACTTTTGCTTCGGCGCGGCAGTACAGTCGAGGGATGAAACGCATCGCCCTGTTCGTCTGCGTGGCTTACGCGGCCATCCTGGTTGCGCTGACCTGGCCGGTGCTCATGCTCGCCTTTGTTCCGGTTTCAATGGCGGAATGCATCAAGGTCTACAGCACGTGGATCTACTGGATCCTGCTCGCGGTGCTCGTGCTCTGCCAGGCGGGGCTTCTGCTGATCCCGCTGCGGGTGGCCGGCGGGCGCCCGGCGTCGCGCCGGCACGTCTTCCTGCCGGTCATCGTGTCCGGTCTCCTGGTGGCGCTGCTCGCGCTGGGCGTGATCAGTTCGCTCAACGAGTTCGTGCAGGCGAAGACGGTCTGGGAGCAGCGCTGGGAGCGGTGGGGCGCCCTGGCCGCCGGGCTGGCGGTCTGGGCGGCCTGGAGCGTTGTGTTCTGCCTCCTTGCGCGCCGCGACGAACCGAAGGGCGTGCTGCTGCGCCTGTGCCGGCGGCTCCTGCAGGGGAGCGTGATCACGCTGCTCGTGGCTGTGCCGACGCACATCGTGGCGCGCTGGCGCGGCTACTGCTGCGCGGGGTTCTCCACCTTCCTCGGCATCACCTTCGGCATGGCCGTGATGCTGGCCAGCTTTGGCCCGGGCGTTTACTTTCTCTATGCCGAACGATGGCGCAAGCTGCATCCGGGGGCAACGCACGCAAAGGGTGACGACTAAGAGTAACCCGTAAGGCGCGCGTCAGCCCGCAACCCCATACTTCCACACTCCCACACACCATACCCGCGCCCCTTGCCAGCGTCGCCGCCGGTCTTTTACTATCAGTCTCCATGAATGCGCAAAACTGAAACAGGTGGCGTGGGTCGGCGACGCGTGGGTGCACAAGGCGATCCGCCTGAAGCCCCTCGGCCAGGTTCCCGCCTTCATCCTTGAGAACCGTGATGTGTCGATCGGCGCGGAGCCGTTCCGCGATGGCGTGGACTACTGCGGCGACCCGGAGAGCTCGTTCTGCGAGCGCAACGGGCGCTAAATTTTGCGTGCCGCAATATTACTGTCGCGGGCCTGCAGCGCTGGGTGCAGCTCAAGGAGGTCGACGCCCGGACGCACCGGCAAGGGCCTTGGCAGTGACAGGGAATCCCCGCTGCAGTGGAAGCTGAACGAAGCCTGCGTGCTGTCGTTCGACGCAAAGTAAAGCAGCCGGCGGCAGATTTACCCCTAGCAGCTTGTCGGACGTAG
>SESD01000927.1_pt1 | contig 17152 bp, 22 predicted proteins | sample 3171411 | NCBI WGS metagenome assembly SESD01 (sample SAMN06051880, study PRJNA518727) | freshwater metagenome | biome: subpolar coniferous forest; feature: holomictic lake; material: water; isolation source: holomictic Lake 442, 16.5 m depth | place: Canada: near Kenora, Ontario | collected...
TCGCTCTTACTCTTGTCGTCCTCGGTGCTGATGTTCAGCACGCCATTGTGGATCACCGCCAGTCTGTCTTTGATGACAGTGAATGGGTGGCAGTTGGTGCCATCCACCGTGCCGTGGGTCGCCCACCGAAAGTGGATCAACGCTGCCCGCCGACAGTGAGGCTCAAACGCCTCCCGAAACTCATCAAAGGTGAAGAACCCCTTGTGAGACTCCACCCTCCCATTGACGGCCACCGCGAACCCGGCCCCGTCCTTGTTCTTCTTAAAGCCGTTCTCCAGGTACCTCCAATTCGGCACCACTCCCAAAGGCTTAACGATTGCTAGACACATGCTTTTCCTCCGTTGTTAGTCTTGTCACCTCTGCTAAACACTTGTTCAAATCTGCAAGCGCACACTCCACGTGCAGGCGTGCGTATTCCACATCCTTTCGGGCGTGGTACGCATCTCTGTGGGCATCCTCCAATTGTTCCGACCCCTCTGGCCTTGGAGGCCCAATATAACCGCCGTAAGGTTTGATGTTGGAATCTGTTCCCTCATCTTCTCCTTCCTCAAACCACTTCACCCATGCTGCTTCATCGGCCATCATTCTTTTCCTCCGTTGTTAGTCTTGTCACCTCTGCTAAACGCTCGTTGAAAACCGCCAGTGCTTGCGCCGCCGCGAGGTCGGCATGATGTAAATGCCACGTCGCTAAGGCTCCGCTCAGAGGAGCCGCTTCTTGTTCGGGAGCTATTAAGTCAATCAGCCAGCCCCAGAATCCTCTGGTTCTGCCCGCAATAGCACGCCACGCAGAGGCCCGCTCACGTAAGTCTGCCACCTCCAGGCGGGCGTGCCACAGAGCTAGGTAGGTAGGCTCCAACTCTGGCGATACCTCCGGCCTTGGCGGCTCACCTTCAACACAATGGCTCACGCACCACTTCATCCATGTTGCTGCTTTGCTACTCATAACTCCGTCCTTTCTATCCATGCTCTGTGACCATGCACTGCCGTCCAGTCACGGAGCCACTGCTCCGCCTCTGTCTTACTGGCGAACGTCGCCAGATAGCCCCGTCTTGTGCGAACTGCAAACATACAGACTCCCTTCTGTCACTGGTTTCACTAGACCAACCGAACCACCAGCCCCTCCGCCCCATACACAGAGGGGGAGCCACAGCTTTGACACTCACACCCGCAGGCATCCGGCTCTACTCCATCCGCCACCTCACCGCACTCCATGCAGAACCCAGCGTCCCAGCCTTCGCCTGCAATCTCCATGATGTTTTCTAACGTCAGACCTTTTGGCAATTTCATCGAACCTCCATTGTGAATAGAACCCCTAGTGATTTAAAAACAGGACGTTTGCGAGCCCCTTCACGCACATATTGCACACAATCGTGTCCTTTGTGCCGGTACAAGTAACCCCGCCAGCCTGCCGCCCACGCCGCATCTCTGGGCAGGTGATATACCGTTCGTTGTCTATGATGACCAGTTTCGGAGCAACTTTGCGTTGTTCCACGCCAGCCTTGCCACGCTTCTTTTTGGGAGCATAGGCTTGGTCGGTATCGCACCACGCAAACAGTGTGAATCCAGCGGCAACCGCTTCCGCTTTTTGGGCGGAGTTATGAACACTAGCGTACAGAACGATGTACTTTCCAAGCGACTCCACAATTCGTCTATCGTATATGTGAGTGTAGGCCCACATATTCGGGAGAGCGCGACCATCGGCTAGGATACTCTCACAGGCCGTCACAATGTTTGTGACATACTCCAAGTCTAAAACTCCATCGTTGAAGAAGTCCCCCCGCTCGTGCCAGCGAACGGAGCGTCCCTCCTTCGCAGCGGTTAGAATCATGCTTCGGATCTTGCCGGCTTCCGTGATTATGTTACGCAAACCAACGGCCCGGGAGCCTTTAAAGATCCTCTCCGTTCCTTCAGCGTAACACCCATTCCCCAAGAAATCGCAAGTGGGTGGGCAAGTATCGCCCACTGCCCGACTCACCACCCAGCATCCAGTGCCGAGCTTTTCGTTACCCTTTGAAGCTTGCATCTACACACACCCTTTCTCTGTTTTCCTAGGCTCCTTCGGACGGCACGCCGCCGCCCGAAACACTACTCTAGTCTAACGGTATATATCGCACAAGGGCATGAAGGGAAATTTATTCCCCCCCCTCATGAGGGAGCCTGCCTGGAATTGCCCGTACGTCCAGTAATGCCAGCCGGCCCGGTGTAGTGTTCCGCCCAGGTGTGGGGCCGACCTGCCGGCCCGGCACGGTGAGGGACCGATCCCGGCGACCAGGTGTGGGGCCGACCTGCCGGCCCGGCACGGTGAGGGACCGATCCCCAGGCACACAGGTAAAGGTAGGATAGGGGGTTTGCAATGCATCCCCGACGGCCACCTAGCGGGGGTTCGGCTGTCAGGGGGCGGATCGGGTTGGATTGCTTGCCCGTTAACGTAACCAGTGGTAGGATAAGGACTTACAACCGATCCACGGCCAAGACGAAACCCCCCTTCCCCCCCCAAAATTTTGATAAGGATATTGTCATATCCCCTCCCGGATTTTTTCCACCCTCTCTCCCCCGTATGTCGCTTTTCACCAATCCGACTGGGGTTGCCAACTAGGCCCCCGCGTGTCGCAGTGGCGTCGGTGCCTAATTTGCGGTGCGGCCACCCGATAGGCGACACTAACCTGTAGACTGATCTCTTCTCTCCCCAAGGGTCTATCAAATGGCCTGCGCCTGCTGTGGTTGCATGTGTAATTGCTCCGCCAGTACGATCCAGCCTAATGCCGTCGTGGACTTTGGTGCTACGTGCAACGTAATTTGCACTACCGGCGACCTAGATGGCACCTTGGTGTGGGTTAATCGCTCCCAACTCAGTAACAACACCTGCTACTACCGTTGGAACCTGTCTCCAACCTGTGCGTGGATCAGTGGTCCGGCAACGGTTACGAGCTTTGAGATAAGCTGCAATGGCCTCACGGCCGATAATTGGACCGCCAACCTTGTTGCGTACAACAACGGAGGCACGCTGACCGGCACAGCAGCCACTACCCTGTGTCAGTCCGCTGGTATTCTGACAGGCACTATCGTCTTGGATATGAAATTACTGGGCGTCTCTGTCTGCGCCGCAACAATTACGGTGGGCCCATGACGCTTGTCCACATGGTCTGGCTAGGCGAGGGCATGGACTTCTCGGCAGTTGAGCGAGTTGTCAACGCCGGGGGTGAGGTACGCCTGTACACTGACGATGAGGTGCTTATGCCCCAATGGCGGTGGGCATACGATACGCTTGCCACGGTTCCTCAGATGAAAAGCGATCTTCTGCGACTGTCGGCACTTCGGAGGTACGGGGGTCTTTACCTAGACTTTGACGTTCTCATCCGTAAGAACATTGACGAAATCGTTAATGGCTGGGACGGGTTTGTTGTCCCGACCATGTGTCACACGCTCTTTAAGCCGGGCGACATCCAGTACTGCCCCGCGGATTGGCCACACTGGGACCGAGTCGATGCCTTTATTGCGGCCCGCACGGACGAAAAGCCGCCGTACTTGCTCTTTACGCACGTCATGTTCGACACCATGTTTGACATTGTTCACCCACTGGATGACTGTGATCGCTTTCCAACCAGCCAAGCGGAAGCAACTGACAACGCGGTGGTCTGGCGTGGGTTCACGTCTACCAAGCACGGCCCCGGCACAAAGCTAAAGGCGTTACTCGCAAAGATGGGTATTGTCCCCGCCCCAGGCTGTGCGTGCCTCAAACATGCGGCCCACATGGACGCAATGGGCCCCGAGTGGTGTCTTCAGAACATCGACCAGATTGTTGGTTGGTTAAGGGAGGAGCACAAAAAGACTACAACGGTGCTGCCGTTCATTGACGCCGTGGCTCGTTCGCTCGTTCGGCTTGCCGTTCGGTTGTCGCGGGACACTAAAAGATAGGACACACAAACCTTTGAGGTGAGTGGGCATTCGTAAGGGCGAGCAGTTTGTAGCACAACCAAAGACAATCGCAGACAAGACCGCCCAGTATCGCTGATTAACACACACAGGAGACACCAATGAACGACTATGGATTTATGGACCTCTTTGGTCCAGAGGCGCAGGCACGCAACCTACAGCAGATGGGCAACGATGTTATGGACGCAAACGCGATTGAAAACCGCAGCCGCGTAGAGCAGGCCCGAGAGGAACGCCAGCAACAGCACGAGATTGAGATGGAACAACTTCGTCACACCCAGTTGCTGGAAAGACTTCAGGCAGAGCAGCAGGCCGCAAATAACATGGCGTACAACCAACGCCAAGCCTCTGGCCAACAGGCAGAGAGTAGCGGCGGCGGGTACTCTCGGACCTTTAACCCCCAAAAGGGTGGTTGGGAGTACAGCTAGTGCGTGACGTTTCATTTACTGGCAAGTGCGACCAATGAGGGACCGAAGCGGTGACGCCGTTCGTCGTCTACTGCCTAACAAGCCCGTTCGTACGCCCAGCCACCCGACTAAGTCACACATGGTGCTTGCGAAGGAAGACGGCGAAGAGAAGCTAATTCGTTTTGGCCAGCAGGGAGTTCAGGGATCACCTGACGGCTCTGCCCGTAACAAAGCCTTTAAGGCACGACACGCTAAAAACATTGCCAAGGGAAAGATGTCCGCCGCCTACTGGGCAAATAAAGTGAAGTGGTGAGGACAAATGCCAAATGATACCCAGAACACCGATGTCATCCGTCGCATACTAGCTGAGGCGAACGCACTTCCTAAAAAGGAACTACCCAGCACACTAGCCAAGCTGTTGAGTCGTCCGTTGATGCCCGGGTATCAACCAAAGTCTCACGGCGAGTATGACCAAGACAACCGACGAAGGTATTTACTTCAGGGACTAAGCGATGCGTACGGAGAAAACGCAACGGGGAACCTAGCCAATCTGAATGGCGGACGTGACTTGGCCGAACAAGTAAACGACTACCGCCGGGGAGGCACAGACCGTAACGGTAACCCCACTGGAAAAGATGCGTTAGACAGCCCGTACTACTGGGCGGGCGTACTTGGAAGCGGATCGGTCCTGTCAAATGCAGGCCAGTGGTATACGGCCATGCCAGCGACTGCCTACAACGCAAGTCGGGTACTTGGTGACGCCATTGCACCCGGCTCGCAAGGACGGAACCCAAGGCGGGACCTAGACCAATCAGTCAACACGCTGTTCTTTGAGGCACCCATGCAGTTCGGCTGGGTTCCAAAGGACACCGGAACGTTTGTGGACGATAACAATCAGGCTCGTGATGACCGCGGCAAGATTCCGTTTCATCGAATGGACCGGCAGGGCCTATACGACATGTTAGACCAAGCCGCCACTAACAAGATACGTGCCTCCCAACCATCAGGAGAGAAGTTCCTCGGCGATCAGGGCCTCCCCCCGTCAGTCGCCACGTGGGGTGGACTGTTAATGGACTCCACCCTAGACCCAGCTAACGGACTGCTTGCCGCGGCCAAGCTGGCTCGTGCCGGGCAATGGTGGAAAGCAGCAGGCGTAATGGCAGGCGACTACGGAATTCCCGCGGCACTAACGGCCGCCCCGTCCGTCCTAGACACTCTAACCCCACGGCCAGATGTCAAACGAGGTTACAGGTAATGGACTACGCAAAAGCCATCCGCGAGCTGCTTAGTAATCCCGGCCGCCCAACCGCACCGCCTCTCACGCTGTTTGACATGCGTGAGTTGGCACCCGTGCCGGGCGTTGTTCAGCAACCAGTTCCAGCCTACACGTCCGGCCGTCCCATGACGGAACTTGCCAGTACGTTTGAGTCTAGGAAACCCATTATTCTTAGAGACGTACACAACGGACTGCTGTCCGGTGCCGACCAGTGGTACTACAACGAGCCCATCCGTCAGCAGTTTATTTCCGAGCTAGGTGACGAGGCGGGTAACGCACGCTTTAAGCAGTGGGCAAATTTAATGGGTGCGAACTCCAACTCCGCCCCCGTTCGGCCCAACGTCCGCAAGGCGTCTCTGTACATGAACTACATGGACGAGGGAAAACTTCCATTAGACGTCGTGCATAGCTACAAAGACGCCGTGGCGTTCATTCGCAATAACAAAGGCATCTTCTTGCCCGAAGGCTACGGGTCCGTTGCCCAAGCCACCGACCTAAACATGACGCTGGACTACGCCCGTGGTCTAGACCGCATTGGAGAACGCGGCGCACCGCTAAAAATACAGAACTTTATCCCTAGCATCGAAGGCAACTTAGGCGCATGGACCGGCGACCGTCACGTGGCGTATCGCTTTGGTGTACCCAAGGCGTACAACCGTAGAGAAGATAAGTGGGTAAAGCAGGTCTTCCCGTATACCGCCTACCCAAGGGCGGAGCAACTGTCGCGTCAGTGGGCCGCGGAGCTAGGTATTGACGCCCGCACCGGCAGGCCATTTCAAACTGGGCAGTTTCAACCTGCCCAGTGGATAGGCGGCGCACAGGCAACCGGAGTTAAGTCCCTAGACCCCAGCCTAGCTCATGCCGTAGAGCAAGTCATGTACGACGCAGCCCTCCGCACGGGCGAGCTTCCCAAAACCCTGCTGAAGCAATGGATTAACGGGCGGATCGTTGCTGTTCCCGGTGCAATCGGTGCTGGCGCAGCCATGTCAGGCGACACACCCGCCGACGAGGAGCAATACTGATGCCAAACTACGTAGACGCACTAGGCGATGCGGTGCGTGGAGCCATTCGGGCTTTTCACGGTAGCGCGCTGCCAGAACACTTCGACAAGTTAGATGCCAGCAAGATCGGCACCGGCGAAGGAGCCCAAAGTTACGGCTACGGTCACTACTCAGCGCAAAAACAGGCTGTGGCTGACGAGTATCGCCGCGCACTGTCGTATCGCAAGCTCCGAGAGGATTACGGGCGAGTGTTGCCCGACAACGCCGAGGCCGATGAAGTCTTGGCGGCGCTACAGGAATTTGACCCCCGTCAGCGTGCGTTCCTGAAAGAGCTAGCTGCCAACGACTGGCTGGGGTTTGATTACCCATCGCAGGCAATCGGCCAATCGCTAGGAAGGCAGGCTGGGTTTTCTGGCTACGATGTTTCTGCAAGCGCCCGCGACGCAAGGAGTCAACTAGGCACCGGCTATGAGCTAGAAATTCGCCACCCAGAAAGTTCTCTGTTGGACTATGACGCCACTCTCCAGAATCAACCGGAGCATGTGCGATCCATCTTGCCATCGCTGAATTTGCCGCTAGAGGACGCAACGCCACCGACGCTCAAAGCAGTGTACGGAATTGAAAAGCCGACCAACATTACGGGCCGGGAAATTCAGATAGCTCTCAACCGCAACGAAATGGCGCACCGGGGGGCAGAGTGGGCGCAACGGGAAGCAGCGGCTGCCAGGACTTTTGCTGACGCTGGAATTCCGGGGGTTCGGTATTTGGACCAAGGCTCCCGAAACACAGGTCCGAGCGGCACCCGCAACTACGTGATGTTCCCCGGCACCGAAGACTCTATCCGCATCCTCCGCAAGTATGGTATTGGCGGAGCTGCCGCAGGCGCCGCTATGTCTGACGAGGAGCAATACTGATGGATAATGCCGAAATAATCCGCAGCCTACTGGGAACGCCAAACGGCTATGCCCAACCACCACAAGACGGCAGGGGCGAAAACCGATATCCGGTTGCGTCTGCCGATGAAGAAGGTCTAGACCCATACCTCAAAGCCAATCCGCAGGTGTCGGGCATGGCGTGGGGTGGTGGCATGAATGGCACCGATCCACAGAGCAGGAGGGCCATTGTATTAAATCCATATTCCAACTTAACTCCAAGGCAATCCGAAGCCGTCAGGCACAACGAATACATCCGCCATCAAATGAACGAAAGCGGTTGGGAGTCCAACTTTGCAATTACACCCGAGCAACAAGAGTGGAGCAAGAAGTTGGGTGCGTACGCCAATAACCCAGCGGCCTTACGAGAAACTATGATTGCGAGGTTGGCCACTGGTGATTTTGTCCCGGCACCAACCAGCGAACAACAACAGATCGCAAATACATTTGGTAGCCCAATGCCAGCAGGACAGGTCAAACGTGGAAACATTAACCTGTTTCGCCCGTCAATACCTAATCCCGAAGGTGGTGACAGCACTGTGCTTTCAGCAAGCTTTGGTATTGATGGCCAACAGGTGTTGCTGCCACTGGCAGACGAGGGCAGGTTCTTTAATGCCGATGAAGCAGTAGAAAAGTATCACCGCACTGGGCAACATCTTGGCGTGTTTGAAACACCGGAAGCAGCCAACGCTTACGCGGATCAGTTGCATAAAGACTATGAAAGAGGTGTTTACGCCATGCCAAAAGAAATCCCAGATCGTTCTTTGGGCTACTTTAGTCGTGATCCGCAAGCGTACGGCGCACCTCCTCAGCGACCAGCGGTCATTAAAACACGCAGGACCACAGGAAAATACTGATGGAATACGCCGATGCCATCCGTGAGTTGATGAGAGGGAAACCATCGTCCGGTCCTCCACGTCAGCCCTTGGTGTATGACCTAGCCACAAAAGTGCTGTACGAAGGAATGAGTTACCAAGACGCCGCCCTTATTTTGCTTCGTAGCAGCAAGAAAAGCACTACCCCAGACGACGCCCTGTACGAAGTCCAATCAGCCGCTCGGGACATGGTGAGCCCCGCCGTGTGGCAGTCCATGCATCCCGCGTACAGCGAGAGGCTCCACGGACGCTGGCAGCCCCCCGGAAAGCACACCCCCTGAAACAAAAACGGCACTGCCGGACATTGATTATGTAGAAACCTCCCCCGAAAGGAAAGCCACTATGTCAGACGAAATTATACAGGACGTGCAGCAAGAGACGGCACCCGTTGCCGACTCTCCTAGCTACCAACCTGAGCCGCAACGCGAAAACATCTACGACGCCTTTAAGGCCATGCCCGACTTCCAAGGGCAGGACGATATGAACATCGCCCAAAGCCTTTATCGTTCCCACACGGGAATGCAAGAGGCCCAGCGGCAGCTTCAGCAGTACCAGCAGGTCGTCCCGTACGCGCAGGAGTATCTTCGTAATCAAAAGGAGTTCTCCGCTTGGCAGGCAAGCCAAGCCGCGGCCGCACAACCACGCCAGCCCGAGGCACCAAAGTGGTGGGCACCTCCCGCTGTCAAAGACACGTGGAAGAGCTACATCGTACGCGACCCACAAACCGGCCGAGAGGTCATCTCTCCTGATGCGCCCTTCGACGCACAGAACGGACTGCGGGAATATCAGAACTATACGGCAGACTTTGCCCGTAAATTAGTAACGGACCCAGAGAAAACTCTACAGCCGTTCATTGAGCAGATCGCCCAGAGCAAGGCACAGGAAATGGTCCAGCAACACCTGGGCCAGTTCCAAGCCAACAACTACATCTCGTCTCTGGAGCAGCAAAACGCCGACTGGCTCTACGACCAAAACGGACAGGTGTCCCGTGAGGGTCAGGCCATCCAAGGCTACATCAGTCAGGCAGCACAGATCGGTATCCAAGGGGCAGACGCCCGTTGGCAGTACGCAACCGGGATGCTACAGCGTGACCTATTGCAGATGCGTTACCAGCAGTCTCAGCAACCGCAGTACGCACCACAGCCGCAGTACGCACCGCAGCAACCTGTGCAGCCACAGGCCGCAGAACAAAACATGCAGTTCCTACGGGAGCGGGCCACCCGCGTACCGAACAGAAGTGCTGGAAACACAGAGCCGCGGGCGACGCGCCAGCGGATGAGCTTTGAAGACAGGCTGAAAGGCCAATTAGTAAACGACGGAGTTATCTAAAATGAGCAGTAGCACAGACTGGGCACGTAGTATAGCGACAACGATAGTAAACCACTTACGTGAAGAAGAAATTGCTTCTTTGCGTAAGTACAAGGTGTTTGCTGCGTTGGAGGCATCTGGCAACGTCCGCATGAACATGGCGGGCCGTGGATTTGACTGGGAAGTCAGGTATCGCAACCACACCCCGTCAGGAAACAACGGCGAAACGCCACGCTCGTTCGCACGAACGAATCTGTGGAAGAGGGCCGAGCTGGATTATAGGGGCGCACAAGCCAGTGATGCCATTTACAAGAAGGAAATGCTGGAAAACCGCTCGGCACAGGCCCTTGTGAACGTAGCCGGTAAGATGGCAAGTCGCCTCTTGGAAAGCATGGAGCAGTACCTCTCCAAGGAGTGGGTGCTGGACGGCAACCTCAGCGGCAACGAGCTTCGCATGCACGGTGTTGAGAGCTTCTTGGGCAACAACGGCACGATTAACCAAACGACTGGCGTAACGCAGGCGGCTGCGGCACCGGACATGTTTGGCTCACCCAGTGACACCTATGCCGGTCTTTCGACCGCCCTTGGTGCCTACGGCGGTTCGGGCCCATCAGCCGCACCGTTCTGGCCCAACGGCTCCGCTGACCCGGAGTTTGATTTTTACTCGCCAGTGATCGTGAACTACACCTCCACTGCCTTTGGTGCTACCACCACGTGGTCTGCCAATTGCGTGAAGGCCATCCGTGAGGCGTTGCACCAGACTCGCCGCAACGACACCAAGGAAGACCAGATCGATATGATCCTCTTGGATCGTCGTCTGTACATCGATTTCCTGAACTCGTTGGACAGCAAGGAGCGAATTATCGTTGCTCCGGGCCGACCAAACGGCCTGAAGTCTTTCGGATTTACCGACGTTGTCGAACTAGACGGCGTGGAAATTTCGGCCGAGGGCAGTGTTCCCGGTAACACGGGTTACGGCCTATCGATTGGTAACATGGAAATGCTGTGCATGGAAGGTCAGCTCCTCAATAGCGAGGGACCTTTCTACGACGAAATCACGCAGCAGTTTCGTTATGTCGTTTCGGTTCTTGGTAATTTGAAGTTCAAATCACCACGCAACTTCTTCAAACTGTCGGCAATGGCCTAATATCACTTTTCCTACGAGGTATCTTCGATGAGCTTGTTAATTGATCCACCATTTGCTCTCGGCCAAACCCTTGGCGTATCGTCCACCGCGGACGGCGTCGGCTGGGTTGGTGCCGTGAAGCAGTTTCCTGATGTCAATCCAGTGACAGGTACAGTGCGGAGCAACCGCATTAAGACCTGCGTGGCCGTCCGCAACGTATCGGCGGGTGTGCTTCTGCCAAAGCGTCTTGTGACCTTCTCAACATCCGCCGGTCTGGCCGGTCTGTCTAGCGTCACGGGCTACACGGCAGTCACTAGCACCGAGCACGTCGGTGTGGTGGACGAGTACATTGCCTCCACGGGTGTTGCGGTCAACGATGTGTTCTGGGTCACGGTCAACGGACCAACCGAGGTGACGGCGGCCCTCTCGGGAACCGTGCTTGCGGCAGGTGACCGGGTCTGCTCTATCACCGCAGCAACGTCCGGTGCCACAACGGCTGGTCGCGTCCTTGCGACCGCACTGACCGTTTCGGGTACGGATGTCGGCAACGTCCGAGGGATCATTGGCTACGCCCTGTCGGGAAGCACGACAAACGTGACCGCCAGCGCCACGCAGTCCCCAACGCCCCTTTGTTTAATCAACGCCGCTCAGTACTAACCTACGCCCCTTCGCCGGGCATTCGGGGGAGCCCTTGGTCGGGAAACTGGCCAAGGGCTTTTCTGTACACAAATGCAAAACCAGACCTCCGCCATTCAGAACCTAGATTTTTTGCGACAGCTCATCACTGAGGCACGCGGCAAAGAAGAGAGCGGCGACAATAAGGGTCTCCGAATGCTGCGTAATACTGGTGTAGGTACGGACGCCATGACCAATCAACAACCAGACCGAGGGCAAATGCAATGACTTTAATCGCGGCAGGCACACCAGTGGATCAGTACGGCATCGTCTATCCAAAAGGCCATCCAAATTATCGCCCGCCCGGCACCAAGCCAGCAAACTATGACCAACAGGTCGCCTTCTACAAATCCCCATTTATGGAAGGCACCGCCGTTCCGGGTCATGCAAACTATGGAAAGGACCCTACAGGAGGTCAACAGGGCAGCCCATTTGGCCAACCACAAGGCGGCGGCAGCCCATTTGGCCAGCCTTCGTACGGTGGCGGCCAGCAAGGCGGGTATCCGTCTGGCGGTAGAGGCCAGCAAGGCGGCCAGCCTTATAGCGCACCATCCAAGACCGCTCGTGCGCCGGTACTGCCATCGCAGTGGCAAGTCGATCCAAACGACAGCACCAACATGATTAACGTAGCGGGCTGGGCTAATCAATCTAGGGCAGGCAACGGTCGGCAACAGGGCAGCCCATTCGGTCAGCCACAAGGTGGCGGCAGCCCATTCGGCCAGCCTTCATACGGTGGCGGCCAGCAAGGCGGGTATCCGTCTGGCGGTGGAGGCCAACCACAGCCGGGAAACCAAGCCGGTGGCCAACAGCCGGGCGGTTATCCATCTAGTGGCGGGCAATCGCCAACCAGCCCATATCTGAACCGAGGGCCAAGAGTTATTGGGCCATATAGTCAGCCACAAGGCGGTAACACCCCGCAGCCGCCTTCATCTGCAAATGGCGGCGGAATGGGTGCTGGGCAAAACATGACCTACCAGGGTCTGGTCAACGAAGGCTATCACCCCGACTACGCCAAGCGATTCATGGCCGGTGAGATGAACCCCAAGCCGCAACAAGGCAACCAGTACTACGGCAACTCCGGTAACGCCCGACCAATTCAGTAGTCGCAGTTGCGTGTCTTCACGACCGCCGATACAATATCGCATCGCTAACTTCCCCCCGAAAGGAAAACGATGAAACAGCTTTTTACTGTGGGCTTCTGCACGTTTAGTTATGGCGGCAACGGCGGCATCTCCTCTGAGGTGCCTGATATACGTGAGTGGATGGTCCCGACCGTATCTGCGGCGGCAAAGGACCCAAGGATTGAGGCAGTCCGAATCTGGAACCTGTCCGACACGCCGATAACGATGACACGTAACCGTGCCGTCATTATGGCCCGTGAGTTTGGCGTGGACGTGTTGGTGATGATCGACTCAGATATGAAGCCCGACGCACACGCGGGCGAGGCACTGGCCAAGCCGTTCTTCACGTCGTCGTTTGACTTCTTGGTCAACCACTACGCTAAGGGGCCGTGCGTTATTGGGGCACCGTACTGCGGCCCACCTCCGCGTGAGTGCGTGTACGTGTTTCGCTGGCAGGACCACCAGTCGCGGCACCCTAATCCCGACTTCCAGCTAGAGATGTACGACCGTCACACGGCCGCCACTCTTGGTGGAATACAGGACGTTGCGGCCCTGCCGACCGGGCTCATCATGTACGACATGCGTGCGTTTGCCATTACGGAACCAAAGACCGAGGCCGACAAGCCGTGGTTCTACTACGAGTTCAAAGACCGATACGCCTCCGAAAAGATCAGCACCGAGGATGTTACGCAAACCCGCGACCTGTCGCTGGCGGGCATAAAGACCTTGGGCTACAACCCGCTGTTCTGTAACTGGGACGCATGGGCTGGCCACTGGAAACCCAAGTGCGTTGGCAAGCCGCAGTTTATTGATGCCTCCTCCGTCAGTCGCAAGCTAACCGAGGCAGACGAGCTTGGCGTAGAGAGCAGCACTAGACTGCACTGCCTGTCGGCGTCACCGCTTATGGCGTCCCTACTAAAGACAGACCGTCTCCCCCCTCCTGTGGTTCCGTTTAACGACATGGGGATGCAGCTTCCCAAGGAAGACGCAGAGGCGTTGACCGCTATGGTACGGTCGTTCACGGAGAAGTACGGCGTTACGCCGTCTGTCCTAGAGGTTGGGTCGTGGGCGGGAAAGTCGGCCTGCGTTATGGCAGACGCCGGGGCTACCGTGCACTGCGTTGACACGTGGGAGGGCAACATCCACGACGATGGCACCCGGCTGTACAAGGGGGCCGAGGAACCGATGGACGTGTTTGTTCGGAACGTCGCTGGTCGGAAGATTACGCACACCCGTGCCTCCTCGCCAGACGCAAGTTTGCTATTCAAAGACGATGAGTTTGACATTGTCTACATCGATGCCGAGCACACCTACGTAGACGTGCTGGCGGACATTGAGGCGTGGACCCCCAAGGCACGTTACATTGTGGCCGGTCACGACTACTATATGTTTGAGGGCGTGCGTCTTGCCGTTAAAGACTCGGGCCTGACCAATGTCACAGTCAGCGGCAACGTGTGGAGTAGCGAACGTGGAGCGTAAGGCGTGCGTGGCCTGTGGGCTGGTCCTAGAGCTTTGTGAGAAGAACTTTCACAAGTCCAAGGATGGCTTTCACTCACGCTGTAAACGCTGTCGCAACAAGAACGAACGCAACGCCCGTAAGAAACTTGCTAATGGCAAGATGGACGAGATAGAGAAAGGCGCAATCAACACATTCATTGCGGCGGCCAGAGTAGGCGGGGCTAACATCCCTCACTCGTCCGAGCTGCTAGAGTGCCTGATGACGTACTTCGGTGGTGTCCTTGGTTTCTCCAATGCGTTTATGAAGCAGTACTTCGATGCCCCGGCAGGTGGGGCGTTTCGCACAAAGATGCTAGACGTGATTGTACGGCTTACGTCAAACAACACGGCAATGGGCGGAGCAAAGAAACCGCTGACCCACTGGTCGGAGGACGAGCTAGAGGACGAGCTTCGGGAGCGTCTGATGGAGGCGGCAATTACCATACGTGCCACCCCGGTGACGCACATTGGCAACGAGGAACTGACAAGTGCGGAAGCACCCAAAGATACCGCCGCCGAGCCCGCCTGATGTCAGCGTAACGGCTGGGATGACGCAGCACGCCCTTCTTCAAATGAAGGACGTTCACGCCGAGCTTGCCGAACGTCGCATTGAGGCACTGCGTCTGTACGAGCCCATGCCACTACAGGACGAGTTTCATCGTTGCGTGGCCAGTGAACGCATCATCATTGGTGGCAACAGAAGCGGCAAATCGCTTTCTACGTTTGTTGAGGACGCACGGGCGGCCTGCGGGTGCGACCCATACAACAAGTACGCCAAGGAGAACGGCAACCTAGTCATCGTTGGAAGAAACTGGCCGCACGTCGGTCTAGTTATTTATCCAATGCTCTTTAAGGCAGGCGCGTTCAAAATCATCCGCGATGAGATAACCGGGAAGTGGCGTGCCTACCGGCCGCTTACTGACTTCGCCCGACTGTCGGAAACAAAGCCCGCCCCGCCACTTATCCCTCCTAGAATGATAACTGGCATGTCGTGGGTGCTAAAGAACGCCGGTTACCTTCAGAAGGTGGAGCTAACGAATGGCTGGACGATCAACTGCTTCTCGTCGGAGGGCCAGCCACCGCAGGGGTTCTCTGCCGATATGGTACACATTGATGAAGATATAACTAATGAAACTTGGATTGGGGAGATGCAGGCCCGCCTTGCCGACCGCAAGGGACGCTTTGTCTGGTCGGCCATGCCGTGGTCTAAGAACGACGCCCTGCTTGGTCTGTGCGAGCGGGCCGAGCGTGACGTGGAGAACGCCGTTCCCGATCCCATCATTAAGAAGTTCACGCTTAGGTTTCTAGACAACCAGCACATTGATGCCGACGAGAAACGCAAGAACATAGAGCGTTGGTCCGCGCTTGGCAACGAAGAGCTTCGCATGCGTGCCGAGGGAGAGTTTACGACGGAGTCAACGCTGATGTACCCGTCGTTCAACAGGTCAGTGCACACGCTGTCTCGTCTAGATGTTCCTAACGGCATCCCCGCCAACTGGACCCGCTACGTCGCAATTGATCCGGGGCACGTGGTCATGTGCAGTCTGTTTGCGGCCGTCCCACCTGACGAGAAGTTCATTGTGCTGTACGACGAGCTGTACCTACACAACTGCAATGCGTTGATCTGGGGAGAGGAGTTTGAGAAGAAGGTGGCCGGTCAGTCTTTCCGGGCCTTTATCATGGACATGCACGGAGGTGCGTTGCGTGACCTAGGCTCCGGCCGCCTGCCGCACGAGCTATACACGGAGGAGCTACGGAAGCGAAAGATCAAAACACAGGCCACCGGCCACTCCTTCCTGCCCGGTAGCGACGACATACAGGCACGGGCCGCCCTAGTCCGTCAGATGCTGCACACTCGGGGTGACGGAACCACCCGCATAAAGATACTGGAGGGGAGCTGCCCAAACCTCCTGCGGGAGATTAAGCGATACCGCAAAAAGACCACAACCGTAAACGGACAAGTATTTGTGACAGACGAGCCCTATACTAGGGGCGACGTGCACGCCTGCCAGTGCATGGAGTACCTGTGTGCGTACGAGCCGAAATACCATGCACCCCCCCGAGTCCAAGGCCCAGACCCGTGGTGGGTGAAGTACCTAGCCGACAAGCGTCGGCGGCAGAATAACGGCGCAGACAACTGCGTTATCCTTGGGCCAGTAGGAAGTAAAGCAAATGGATAACTGGAAAATGCCAACCGCCGAGCTTGGTGACTGGGTGTTGTTTTATGCCCACGAGCACGCCGAGCCTGCCGTTGGGCTGGTTCAAAAGGCAGGCTCTGGGTCTCTGATCCTGTGGGTACTTGCCCCAGGCTACGGTGGCGTTGAGAAGCAGTCGGTCCACCACAAGGACGACCCGCGACTTCCAAACTACCCAGAGTGGAAGGTATACGGCACGTGGGCCCACCGACCAGAGAACCCGAGAGTGTCGATTCTCAGCGAGAAAGTGGCACTCCTAGAGAAGAAGGTTCAGGAACTTGTGCACTCCAAGGCTAAGTGAGGCACTGATACAGTAGGAGACCCCCATGTCTGACGAAAGTCCTTTGCGGCCGCTCGTTGCTTCTTGGCTAAAGAAAATAGAGCTTGCCACTAAGCACAAGCGGCCTTTTTCTAGTGACGCCCAAGAGGCAATGGACTTCTATTCCGGTGACCCGGACTTCATGTGGAAGGACGCCTACTCACGTGGTGAGCGTGGGTACAACCGTGGTCTGTCTCCCCCGGAGTTCCGCATGCAGGTCAACCGTGTGTGGGAGGCCGTCCGCATATTTACGGCGGTCATTCACCACAGAAACCCGTCTAGGACCGTCACGGCCAGAGAGTTTCCGTTTATCAGTCCGCAGGTACTTGGCATAGAGGAGCTACCGCCGATCCCACAGATGGGACCAGACGGTCAGCCGATCATGGGGCCAGACGGACAGCCTGTGATGATGCAAGACCCAGCTATGCAGCTTTACCAAGAGGCCGCCCAGCAGACGACCAAGATGTTGGCCCGTCGCAAGATCGCC
>SESD01000928.1_pt1 | contig 17121 bp, 13 predicted proteins | sample 3171411 | NCBI WGS metagenome assembly SESD01 (sample SAMN06051880, study PRJNA518727) | freshwater metagenome | biome: subpolar coniferous forest; feature: holomictic lake; material: water; isolation source: holomictic Lake 442, 16.5 m depth | place: Canada: near Kenora, Ontario | collected...
TGGGTGCTGTGATGGATCATCGCCCATGTGCTATTTAAAAGGTGAATTCCGTGTAGGTGGTTCTGATGTATTAATCGGTGAGTTCATAATTACTGACATTGCAGAGCCAATTCAAGTGTGGATGTCGGCCTCGCAGTTTGAATATTGGAAGCACACACATTTAACAATCGATGTTGTTGTTGGCCGTGGTGGTGGATTCTCCCTTGAATCACCTGAGGGAAAGAGATTTCTTATCCGTTCTCGATTATTTAGTGATGAGGAATGGGTACTCCTTGAGAATTCACCAGTTAAAACTGGTGCATAATCAAAGTGTTTGAGGGGTTGCTCTCGGCTACCGAAGGGATAATCGTTTAGACGGTATTTTTCGATGGATAGAATGCATCCATGGAAATTATTGAAATAACTAAAGCCCCGGAAAATTCAGGTTCTCACTCATGCCGTTGCGGCGAGGAGAGTTCAACGGCTTTCCCTGAACTCGATGCCACATTGATTCCGCATGAAATTCGCCACCCAGCGATATTCGGAGCCCTTGAATCACTTAAATCCGGGCAAGGAATGGTGCTTGTGGCACCTCATAAGCCGATTCCTTTGCTAGCTCAAATTGAGAAGAAACACCCAGGAAATTTCTCAGTCAACTTTCTAGACGAAGGTCCAGATAAGTGGCATATTGAGTTGATACGAAACTAGATAAAGGATTTCAGTGCAGACAAAAGTCTTCGTCGTCGATGATCATGAACTTGTCCGAAAGGGCTTGATAGATCTCATTGATGCAGAAGAGGATCTGACGGTGGTCGGAAGTGCGGCAAATTGTGAAGAAGCGGTAATTAATTTTGCAGCTTTGGATGCCGATGTCGCGGTTTTAGATGTGCGTTTACCCGATGGAAATGGGATTGAACTATGCCGAGAGCTAATCAGTCTCAAGCCCGAGTTAAAGGTCTTGATGCTCACTTCATTTCAAGATGATGAAGCCCTTCTTGGCGCCGTTCTTGGAGGTGCTTCAGGCTACTTAATTAAAGATATTAAGAACCTCGAACTACTTGCCTCTATTCGTAAAGTAGCATCGGGTGAGAGTTTTCTAGATACGAAGTTAATATCTTCAGTTACCAATCGGCTACGTGAAAATAGAAACCCAGCGAGTGAGATTTATGAGTTAACCGATCAAGAGCAGCGTGTTTTAGAGTTCATCGGTGAAGGAATGACCAACCGAGAGATAGCAAAAAATATGTTTCTGGCCGAAAAGACGGTTAAAAACTACGTCTCATCGCTTCTTAGAAAATTAGGGCTAGAGCGCCGCACGCAAGCTGCAGCCATGGCCGTTCGATTAAGTGTGGGCAGGCGCTAGAGACTTCCACGCCACATAGTTCGAGTACCTGCTACCGCATCTTTAATAATTTCAAACTCTCCACCTCTGGCCATGGCGCGCTGCTCAAGGTTTAGCAGGCCACTCTTTCGCTCACTTTCAACATAGCCCTTACCATTATCAACAACTCTTATCTCGCAATACGTTTGGTTTGCCATAACGACCAGATCGATAGAAGTTGCCTCTGCATGGCGAATGGCGTTTGTAACCAGCTCCCTAATAACTGGAATGATCTGGCTAGCTAAATCTTCACCAATCACGGTATCAAGTGGGCCTACAAAGGAGTAAGAAATCTTAAAGCCGGCAAGCGTATTTAATGCTCCAATCTCACTCATTATTTGAGTTCGAATATCTTTAAGCGGCAAAGCTTCCTGAAGTGCAAAAATAGTGGTGCGGATTTGCTGTACGGTCGCATCAAGACCGTCAATGGTTTTTTGAATCTTTAAAAATGAATCTTGTGAGATAGAAGGGTCGCTTTTAAGGGATTGCAATGACATCCCATTGGCAAATAAACTTTGAATAACTAAGTCGTGTAAGTCTCGAGCAATTCGTTCGCGTTCGGCAAGAACACCCACTTGATTTTGGGCGATATGGCCACGATAACTATCGATTGCTACACCGGCAGCAGATGCCAGCACCACAACTAGCTTCTCATCCTCTTCTGAAAAATCCTCGCCGTTACGCTTTTGCGTTAAATAAATACTTCCATAGAGCTCATCACGTATCCTGATCGGAACTCCCAGAAAGCCCGACATTGAAGGATGGCCCTTGGGAAAGCCAACTGATGAGGGATGGTCTTTTATTACCGAGACGCGCAGAGGGTGTGGAACTTTAAGCAAGTGGCCCAGAAGACCTTTACCTTCGGGGAAGGTATCTATCTCATCGGCGGTTTCATCGCTCATGCCAACGTAAGTGAAATCTTCTAGAGTTCCATCCCTAGTAATGGAACCGAGCGCTCCATACGTGCAGTCAGTGATGAGAACCGCGTTTTGTATGAGCCGTTTCAGTGATGTCTTTAAGTCCTCACCTTTTGCAACATCCATAACCGCATCAGAGAGCGCGCTAAGCCGGGTGACATCCATAGATGGAGTCTGCCGAATATCACCCGGAATAACGAGTTAGCCTTTAACTTTTAGCGACCGCGTCTTTGCGGGCGTAGAACCACCATGCAATGGCGGTTCCAACTACCGCAAAGAGTGCAACGCCCTTGAAGAAGCCAGCAGGTGCCATCACTGAGAGAAGAACACCAAAGATGAATGGCCCGAAGGCGGCGATTGCGCCAGTCCATCCAAGCACGCCACCGGCTTGCCGAGGTTCAAAGATCATCGGCATCTGCTTAAACGTACTTGCATTGCCAACACCGGCGAAGAAGAAAATTGCCATCATTCCCCAGAAGAAACGCATAAAGTCAGAACTGCTTGAAGGGGAGAGCTGACCAGATGTGAAAATCGCTGACACTGCGATACCGATTCCCGATACGAAGGTAAGAATTCCTCCACCTATGCGATCGGCAATTGGTCCGCTAATTACTCGTGCAGCAGAGCCAACAAGGGGTCCGAAGAATGCGAACTTAACAGGGTCTGGAGCATTAGCGAACTCACCAAAGAGATTCTTAATTAGAAGACCAAACTGTGCGGAAAATCCGGCAAAAGTTCCAAAAGTCATAAAATAAAGAACGGTCATCAGCCACGTGTGTTTATTATTGAAAATATCCAACTGATCCTTAACTCCGCGCGAAGTTACTGGTACGGATTTCAAAAACTTCCAAGAGATGAGGACTGAGAGAATTACAAATGGGACCCACACCAGACCGGCATTTTGATACCAGACTGATTTATCGATTCCCTTAACTTTATTTACGAAATGTTGTGGGGCACCCAGGGTTGCACCAAACATTGCCGACCCAACTAGTAGTGGCGTCATAAACTGAATAATGCTGACGCCGAAGTTTCCAACACCTGCTTGAATGCCAAGTGCTAATCCCTGTTTAGATTTAGGGAAAAAATATGAGGTGCTCGGCATGAAGCCCGAGAAGATTCCGCCCCCAATTCCAGAAAGAAACGCGAGAATCAAAAGCGCAAAGTAGGGAGTTGATGGTGAGCGGACGGCAAATGACCAGCCAACGAGTGGAAAGATAAGTAGAGCAGTTGAGTAGGTGACTAATTTACGCGTTCCTAAAATTGGAGGCAGGAACATCCAGATTAAGCGAAGCCCACCACCAGCAAGACCTGGCATGGCAGCCAACCAGTAGAGCTCCTTTTTGCTGAGGTCAAAGCCAATGTTATTGAGCTTGGGTGCAAGGGCTGAAACGAGGAACCAACTCATAAAACCCAAAGTAAGTGCGTACGTTGTTACCCAAAGTGTTTTCCAAGCGATCTTGGACTCCCACTTTCCTTCAATATTGGGATCCCACGACTCTAGCCACTCCGATGATTCAACTGCTTTAGTAGACATTTCAAGCTCCATTCATTTGAGGTTGACGATGAGCAATCTGTTTTCTTAATTCGGGACTTGCATGGTTTAGCATCTTTAAAATCGCAAGGTGCATCCACAATGTTGCGGCAAAAGTTAATAAGAATAAAACGATAAAAGTTGATTGGGGAAGTCCAGTCCAGCCGCGCACACTGACAAATAGCGGTGGAAGCAAGAAGCCACCGAGTGCGCCTAAAGTTCCAACTAGACCGCCAACTGCGCCGACATCGCTTGGAAAATACTCAGGAATGTGCTTGAAGACTGCCGCTTTTCCGATTCCCATTGAACAGCCCACTATGAAGAGAAGGGCAGTAAATGGCGTGACGCCTAAGTGATAGGGCAGAACATTTTTAGCGCCATCCGGAGTATTCAAAACAATGTAGCCAAAGGGAGCAGCTAAAAAGAGGAGCGCCGTTAACATTGTAAAGAAAGTGGCATACATTAAACGTCGAGCTCCGATTCGATCTGAGATATAGCCACCAAGCGGACGAAGTAATGATGCTGGGAAAATAAAGAGCGCAGTTAGAAGTGCGGCATCATGGAGATTCAAACCATAGACAGAGACATAGTATTTTGGCATCCATGATGCAAGGGCGACGTAGGCACCGAAGACCACTACATAATAGAAACTAAATCGCCATACCTGTAAATACTTTAAGGGCGTGAACATTTGGCGTAGAGGTTTTGATGTTTGAAGATTTTCAGAGTCTGCAGGTGTGAATACTTGAATCGCAATCGCCGTTAAGACAAGTAGTACTGCATACAGTGCAGGTACAAATCGCCAACCTCCGGGGATTATGCCGCCTAGGTATGAACCACCTATTGTGCTCGCGATAACGGCAGGGCCAATAAATTTTGTGGCTGATGCTCCAATATTTCCTGCACCGAAGACACCGAGAGCAAATCCTGCTCGGCTGTGATCAAACCAGTGCGAATTCCAAGCGATTCCCACACTGAAAAGGTTTCCGGCAAAGCCAACAAAGAAGGCTAGGACGAGTAACCAGGTGTAGGTCAGCTCCATGTGCGCTAACAAATAAGCAGGAATTGACGTTACAAGCAGCATTGCAACCGTGACTTTCTTACCGCCAATACGGTCGGCGAGAACACCGAGAAATAATCGCCAGATTGAACCATTGAGAATGGCAACGGAAGAGAGCCAGGCTAACTGCGAATCAGAGATGCCGAACTCTTTTTGAATGGGAATTCCAAGTACTCCGAACATCAACCACACTGCAAACATTAAAGTAAATGCAAATGTCGAAAGTGCTAGCACTCGTCCTGAACCATTACGCGTTGACATACATACCCCTTATTTTCTGTGCAAATACTAAGCAAACAGTGCTGTATTACGGCCCGTGAAAATAGGGTCTTTGTACCTATATTGACGCAAGGTTCGACAAGAGAGACTGAGCACATGAAAAGCGATAAAGCGCCCGGAATAAATGTTGAAGAGTCACTCGTCAAGCTTGGAAGATATTTTTCCAGAGGAGTTATTTCTGATGACCTTCGCTCAATTACAAAAAGTGGTGGGCGTGAAGGTGATGATTTTTATCGCGATCGTTGGAGCCATGACAAAGTAGTTCGTTCAACACACGGCGTTAACTGCACAGGCTCATGTTCTTGGAAAGTTTATGTTAAAGATGGAATTATTACGTGGGAAACCCAACAGACTGACTACCCATCAGTTGGTCCTGATTCTCCAGAGTATGAACCCCGTGGTTGTCCGCGCGGCGCTGCATTTTCTTGGTATACATATTCGCCAACACGAATTCGTTTTCCGTATGTTCGCGGACTTCTCCTCGATATGTATCGTGAAGCGAAGTCACGACTCGGTGATCCGGTATTAGCATGGGCCGACATAATGGATGATCCAATTCGACGTGCCAAGTATCAAAAGGCGCGCGGTAAAGGCGGCTTAGTCCGTGCACAATGGGGAGAAATCTCTGAAATCATTGCAGCTGCACATGTTCATACAATTAAGAAATACGGTCCAGATCGCGTCTTTGGTTTCTCTCCAATCCCTGCAATGTCCATGGCATCACATGCAGCGGGGGCACGTTTTATCTCACTCATGGGTGGATCAATGCTCTCCTTTTATGATTGGTATGCCGATCTTCCCGTTGCATCGCCTCAAGTATTTGGAGATCAAACCGATGTGCCTGAGTCTGCCGATTGGTTCAACGCCTCTTATTTAATTATGTGGGGCTCGAACGTCCCTGTGACGCGCACACCTGATGCTCACTTCATGACAGAGGCGAGATACCGTGGACAAAAAGTAATTGCAATCAGCCCAGATTATGCTGACAATACTAAGTTTGCCGATGAATGGGTCGCACCGCATCCAGGTACAGATGGCGCGCTCGGTATGGCGATGGGCCACGTTATTTTGAAAGAGTTTTTCGTTGATAAGCAGGTCCCACGATTTACGGATTATGTGAAGAAGTTCACGGACCTTCCATACTTAGTCTCTTTACGCGAAAAGGATGGTGCTTGGGTACCAGATAAATTCATAGTGGCATCAGATTTAGGTGACACGTCAGAGGGCTCAAAATTCAAGACCGTTGTACTGGATTCAGCGACGGGAGAAACGTATATACCTAACGGCTCACTCGGACATCGTTATAACGATGACTCGATGGGTAAGTGGAACTTAGATCTTGAAGGTGTTGACCCAGTCCTATCAGTTTATGGTCGCAGCGATGCAACTGCTGCACCAATACTGCTTCCACGTTTTGATATGGGACAAAAAGAGTCAGAGAGTGGCGGTGTACTTCATCGCGGAGTTCCAACGATTCAAATCGCTGGCAAGAGAGTCACAACGGTTTATGACTTAATGCTTGCTCAATATGGAGTCGGACGCGAAGGCCTAGAAGGTGATTGGCCAACTGATTACACCGACACAACTCCTTACACACCAGCTTGGCAAGAGGAGATTACAAACGTTCCTGCTGCACAGGCAATTCGTATTGCACGCGAGTTCGCACAAAATGCCGATGAATCCGAGGGGCGATCGATGATTTTGCTCGGAGCTGGAACTAATCATTGGTTCCACTCTGACACTATGTATCGAACATTTTTAGCCCTCGTTACTTTAACTGGTTGCCAAGGTGTCAATGGAGGCGGCTGGGCGCATTACGTTGGCCAAGAAAAATGTCGCCCAGTCACCGGTTGGGCGCAGTTAGCCTTTGGTGCAGATTGGGCACGACCACCGCGGCAAATGATTGGTACTGCTTTTTGGTATGTTTCAACGGATCAATGGCGCTATGACGGATTGAAATCCGAACTCCTTGCAACACCGCTCGGCGAAAAACGCTTTGATGATATGAGTGCCATTGATGTGATGGCTAAGTCAGCGCGAATGGGTTGGATGCCTTCGTATCCATCCCTTAATCGCAACTCTTTGGATTTAGCCGATGAGGCTCGAGCACTCGGTGTAGAGCCTGCCGCACACGTTGTGAATGAGTTAAAAAGCGGAAAACTAAAGTTCGCGATAGAGGATCCAGATGCTCCAGAAAACTGGCCACGAGTACTAACAGTATGGCGCGCAAATATTCTCGGCTCTTCAAGCAAAGGCAATGAGTATTTCCTGAAGCATTTACTTGGAACCGATAACTCGGTGCGTGCCGAAGAAAATGGCCCTGATTCAAGGCCCCGTGATGTGAAGTGGCAAGAGGAGGCACCAGAAGGCAAGTTGGATTTACTTGTCTCAATCGATTTTAGAATGACAAGCACTGGTCTCTTTGGTGACATTCTTCTACCAGCAGCTACTTGGTATGAGAAGCATGATTTATCGAGCACCGATATGCACCCATTCATTCATGCTTTCACTCCTGCGATAAACCCTCCTTGGGAAACAAAGACTGACTACGACATTTTCCAGATGTTGGGCCGGCAAGTTGCCGAACAATCTAAGGGACATTTGGAAGAGCGCGAAGATATCGTCGTTGTTCCTCTATTACATGACACGCCAGATGCGATGGCAAATCCAAGTGGCATAGTCGAAGACTGGAAAGATGGAAATGTAGAACCGATTCCAGGTGTAACAATGCCAAAGTTAGTTGTTGTAAAACGTAACTACACTCAAATTGGTGAAAAAATGGGAGCTCTTGGTCCGCTTCTTGATCAGCTTGGTACTAATACAAAGGGTGTTCCAGTTAGCGTCTTGCCAGAGATCGAACTATTACGCCACAAAAACGGGGTAATTTCGCATGGCGTTGCCGAAGGTCGTCCATCACTTGCCCGCGATGTAGATGCTTGCGAAACAATTCTGGCGCTATCGGGCACAACTAATGGACGAATCGCAGTCGCGGGCTTCAGAGCTTTAGAAAAGCGAACGGGCCAGCGATTAACTGATTTAGCTCTAGATAATGAAGGAAAGCGGATTACTTTCGCTGACACTCAAGCACGACCTGTACCAGTTATTACAAGTCCAGAATGGTCGGGCTCTGAACATGGGGGCCGCCGTTACACGGCTTTCGCAATTAATGTTGAGCGCTTGAAACCGTGGCACACATTAACTGGCCGCCAACACTTCTTCATCGATCACGACTGGATGAGCGAACTTGGCGAACAGATGCCGATATTTAGACCTCCATTAAATATGCATCGCATCTTTGGAAATCAAGGCGATGGAATCGAAAAAGAGGTCACGGTTCGATACTTAACTCCGCACTCTAAATGGTCGATTCACTCCGAATACCAAGACAATCTCTTCATGCTCTCGCTATCACGTGGTGGGCAAGAAATCTGGATGAGTGTCGAGGATGCCGAAACTATCGGCGTTAAAGACAACGAATGGATTGAGGCCTATAACCGTAACGGTGTAGTCGTTGCACGAGCCTGTATTTCGCACCGCATGCCAGCTGGCACCGTTTTTATGTATCACGCCAAGGATCGTGTTGTAGATGTTCCTTTAGCTGAAACTTCCGGTAAGCGTGGAGGAATTCACAACTCACTAACACGTTTAATGATTAAACCTTCACACCTTATTGGTGGCTATGCACAACTCACCTTCGCATTTAACTACCTTGGACCAACCGGTAATCAACGCGATGAAATAACTGTTATCCGACGACGTTCACAAGATGTGGAGTACTAATGAAGGTCATGGCCCAAATGGGCATGGTGATGAATCTCGATAAATGTATCGGGTGTCATACATGTTCAGTAACGTGCAAGCAGGCGTGGACTAATCGCACCGGACTTGAGTACGCATGGTTTAACAACGTTGAAACCCGGCCAGGTCAGGGTTATCCACGTGGCTATGAGGATCAAGCCAAGGCCAAAGGTGGCTGGGTCCGCACTCCGCGAGGCAAACTTCGTTTAAAGGCGGGCAGTCGCGCACGTCGCCTACTCTCAATCTTTTCAAATCCCCGCATGCTCAATATCAAGGATTACTACGAGCCTTGGACGTACGAGTACGACAATCTAATTACCGCACCACTTGGACAACAGACACCAGTTGCACGTCCCAAGTCACTTATAACTGGCAAGCCAATGAAGATTGAGTGGTCAGCTAACTGGGATGATGATTTAGGTGGCGGACCTGAAAATATTGAAAAAGATCCGATCTTAAAAAAGCTTGCCGAAGATGTAACTACTAAAGTGAAGTTAGCTTTTGAGCAGACATTTATGTTTTATCTTCCACGCATCTGTGAACACTGTTTAAACCCAGCATGTGTTGCCGCCTGTCCGTCGGGTGCGATGTACAAGCGCGCCGAGGATGGAATCGTTTTAGTTGATCAGCAACAATGCCGAGGTTGGCGTATGTGCGTTTCGGCCTGTCCATATAAGAAGGTCTACTTCAACCATAAGACTGGTAAAGCCGAAAAGTGCACAATGTGTTACCCGCGTCTTGAGATCGGACTTCCTACGGTCTGTTCCGAGACGTGTGTTGGTCGTTTGCGCTACTTAGGTTTATTTCTCTATGACGCTGATCGCGTTGCAGAGGCGGCAGCAACTGAGAATGAAAAAGACTTATATCAAGCCCAGTTAGACCTCATGTTGGACCCACATGATCCAGCCGTTCTTGCGGCAGCACGCGCCGAAGGAATTCCTGAAGACTGGTTAGTTGCCGCTCAAAATTCACCTGTCTATAAGTTGGCAAAGGTGTACAAGATTGCACTGCCTCTTCACCCTGAATATCGCACAATGCCAATGGTTTGGTATGTACCTCCACTTTCACCGATTGTGGATGTGCTGACTGAAACTGGTCACGATGGTGAAGATGCCGGGAACTTATTTGGGGCCATTAAAGCACTGCGTATCCCACTTGCCTATCTAGCCGAACTATTTACAGCAGGGGATACCGATTTGGTTGAATCCACACTTCGCAAACTCTCAGCCATGCGCTCTTATATGCGCGATATCAACTTAGGGCGCGAACCACGACCTGAGATTCCTGAGGCCGTTGGGATGGATCAAGAGTCTATTTACGAGATGTATCGACTACTTGCGATTGCAAAGTACGAAGATCGTTACGTAATCCCAGCAGCCCACACCGAGCAGGCTAAGGATCTTGAAAACATGGGACAGAGTTCAGGTTGCTCACTAGATGGCGTAGATCTTGGACCAAACTCCGGGCCTTTTGGTCAGGCTTCGGGAAATCCAGTTCCCGTAACTATCGAGAACTTTCATATTATGAAAGATAGGCAGACAAAGTGAGCAAGGAGATCGCCCGCGCAATCGCATCGCAATGCCTTGTCTATCCAGAGCAGACCTTCATTGATCGATACGACGAGCTAGTAGTGCTGGCATCTAAATTAGTTCCAAAACTGCGCGATCCATTGCTTACCTTTCTAAAAACCGCTTCCGAGATGCCTCTTAATAAACTGCAAGAGCACTACGTTGAAATCTTTGACATGCGACGAAAGTGCTCGCTGTTTTTAACGTCGTGGACACATGGAGATACTCGAAATCGCGGAATGGCCTTGGTCTACTTCATAGAAATCTATAAGCGTTGTGGCCTGTTGCTTAGCCCCGAAGAGTTGCCAGATCACTTAGCGGTCGTGCTTGAGTTTGCTGCACTGGAAAATCCGGGCGAAGGAGATTTGTTGCTGGGTGAGCATCAAGCGCCGATTCTGCTTATTAGAGATGCCTTGCATAAAAGCGGTTCCATCTATGCAGGAGTACTAGATGCCGTTGTCGAGTCATTGCCAGAAATGACTCCAGAGATTGAAGCGCGCGCCAAGGCCTTGGCAATTACTGGACCTCCAAAAGAGTTCGTTGGTTTAAGTGGCGCGGTTGCCGTGGCGCTAGAGCCATTTTCACCCCATAAAGATTTCTCATTAGAGGGAGTTTCACGATGAGTTCTACAAATATTCTCCTATGGTCAGTACTGCCATACATCGCCATCTCATCTTTTATAATCGGCCTAGTCTGGCGTTTCAAGTATGACAAATTCAACTGGACAACGCGTTCATCGCAGATCTACGAGGGCAAGCTTTTGAGCATTGCTGGGCCACTCTTTCACCTAGGTCTCTTCGCAGTAATTGGTGGTCATATCGTTGGTCTACTTGTTCCACAGAGCCTCACCGACTCCATTGGCTTAAGCCACGAGGCATATCACTTAGGCGCCGTAACAATGGGCGGTGCGGCAGGCATAGCTACCCTTGTTGGAATCACGCTCTTGATCTATCGCCGTCGAACAACCGCCATGGTCTTTGCACAGACAACTAAGAACGATAAGACAATGTACATTTTTCTTGTTGCAACGTTATTGGCAGGAAGTGCAGCGACGCTTTCTAGTGCTGGAGTTATAGGCGAAGAACATAACTACCGTGAAACCGTTGGCCCATGGGTTCGCTCAATTCTGACTCTTAGTCCAAATGGAGAGCTCATGATGGCAAGTCCCATTGCATTTAGAGTCCATGCAGTAATTGGAATGTCACTCTTCATTATCTGGCCCTTTACGCGCTTAGTGCACTCATTGAGTGCACCCGTTGGATATTTATTCCGTCCATCAATTGTCTATCGCACTCGTGATGGTCGCGGTGTTGCTGGCAACCGTAAAGCCCGTCCAGGGTGGGAGCGCATTAAGTATTAATTAAGAGCTCTCATAAGGCAACCCGTAATACAGACTATTTGAGTGAATATGCAGTGCGAGCATTTTTAAAGGCGATTGAGTCACAGACATGCTTTGCATCGTCAAGCGACCATTCTCCTTTATCAACCCAGTCACTTAAGACCTCAAAGAGACCATTTCTAAATAGACGCGTTCCTAAATATGTTAGCTCCGGAAGACCCCAGGCGTCGGATGAAAACAGAATCTTGCTAAATGGGGCAAGTTCTAGAGATTCAGCAATGATTGCAGGCGATCGTGCACCTGAATAGTTAATGGCTAAGCCAACATCCAAGTAAACATTTCGAAACATCTGCGCTAAATAACCAGCATTGCGTTGATAAGGGTAGTTATGAAGAAGAAGAATTGGAACATTAAGTTTCTCGGTAATGCGGATTAACTCTGTCATCAGTAGTGGGTCGCATTTGTGTAGATTTAAATCTGGATCCCCATAGCCAATATGAAATTGAATGGGTAGACCAAGATCAATTCCAGCCCAGATGATGTGGCGGATCAGAACAGGATCACCGATGCGCGAATCCTTTCCTGAGTCGATATCTGCAAACCAATTATCTAAAGCTTTTTGAAGCTCTTGGCCCTCGGGGCGTTTAGGATCAAAGTCCAAACCGATGCGATAGGCAGCAATTGTTTTTAGACCAACAGCCGTTTTAGCTCTTTCAGATAAATATGCGGCAAATGTTGAAGGGAAGTTCTGCGCGGTAGTGCCACTTTTTTCGGCATGGCTCTGGGCTAGAGTCTCTAGGCGCAAAATCTCATTAAACTTTGCCCCAGTTAGTTTCTGCATACCGTCGATTCCGTGAATCTCATCGCCTTTGAAGCCGGTCTCCAACAAGTAGTGATCGATCTTGGCGGCATTTAGAAGTATGTGGTTAACCTTTTCAGCGCCTAGTTCAATGCGACGCGTGAAGTAATCATGGGCGCTTGCATGTTTTTCAAGGCCAAGAAGCGGTGCGCACCAGCGTCGAACTGCAAAACCTACTTGAGTGTCAAGGGCTTCATCAAGGGTTTTTGGCGTACGGTCAGATTCAGTGATCATGTTAGAAAAATGCTCTAATGAAGGATTATCTCGTACGACTCCGTGAACGTGATGGTCAATGAGTTTGAGTTCTTCGATGTGTTCTCTAAGGGCCTCAGTAGACGCGGACATAACGAGCACACCTTTCTTCGGGTGTTAATGAGTGTAACTCTTGTTCTTCACTAGCTCTAATACTAATGAATGTTTGAAGTAATACCGGATCAAACCAGCTCTTGACGGTTTCATCACTATCAAGTGCGGCAAGGGCCTCCTCTAGTGAGGATGGCATTGCAACGACATTTGCCGACTGTTCTATCTCCTCGTCAATAACATGTGCGATTGAAAGTTTATTGCTCAAGCCTTCATGCATCGCGTGTATTAATGCGCCCATGACAATCCATGGATTTGCCGTGGCATCGGCTGCGCGATACTCGAAGTTAAATGCCTTTGTGACATCGTTTGATTTAATCGTTACCTGTGGGCAGATACGAAGCAACGCTTCACGATTTTGTTTAGCGACGCAGATTCCGCCAGCACTCCAGCGATGGGGCTGCAGACGAAAAAATGAGATTTGGCTAGGTGCAGTCAATGCCACAATTGCACGGGCATGTTCAAGGATTCCGGCACAGGCAGCTTCGGCTTCAACAGAGAGATTGCCCGGACGAGATTGTGCGTAAGTAATTGGTGATCCGTTTCGCCATAGAGAGATGTGTACGTGAACACCATTTCCCACCAAATTCGGGCCAAGAAGCGGGGCAAAAGTTGCAACTAAATCAAAACGCTTTGCGGTATCCCTAACGATTTCGCGCAGGATAATGGCGCGATCTGCAGCAACTTTTGCTGGGGCCGGTCCCAAAGTTACTTCAAACTGTCCACTGCCATATTCAGGCAAAAATGTTTCGGGATCAAAGCCATTGTCATTTAATGTGGCTAGTAGATCTTGGCTAAATTGATTGACATTTCGATATGCATCAAAGCCAAATGGTAAGCCACCGATTGCACTGCCATCTAGACGCGATAACGCAAACTCATGTTCAAATGAAACCATCACTTGAATATCAAAATCTCTATCTAAAGTGTCGATGGCGTTATCTAGAAAAGTACGTGGGCATGAAGCCCATGGGCTTCCATCAATATTGCGCTGGTGTGCTAAATAGAAACGAGTAGATTCACCGTCGGAGTGAGTGGCGGGAAATATCGCCGTTGCCTGTGCATCAGGGACAAGGCGTAAATCACCGAGTGCGCCAAATGCATTCTCTGGTGCAATTGCGCCAAAGGCACTGATTGCTAGATCTGCTGGCACCCAGCCAACGCCCTCACCAGATTCAATAACTTTAGGAAATGGGCCACTACGTCCACGTACATGACCTACAAGATCACATGTTGCAATAAATGCCCAGGGCTGATTCATCTTATGGAACGAGGGCAATTACACGCGCCGGAGAACCTGAACCTCCGACAAGTGGGAGAACGCCAACCACAATCCATGAACCGATTGGAGGCAAAGCTTTGAGGTTTTGTAGATTCTCCAAATGCCATAAACCCTTTGGGTGTGAGATTTGCGAGTGCACCGGAAAATCAACTGTATTTCCTGGGTCAATGCCTAACGTGTCAATTCCTAATCCCACGGCTTCACGTTCATTTACTAAATATTTGGCTGCCTCAGCGCCAAAGCCAGGAAAACGTAAATCTCCCTCCGGGCCTGCGTACTTAACTGAATCTGTATTGAAATCTTCCCAGCCCGTACGAAGTAAAATCGCAGCATTCTTTGGGATTATTCCATTCTTTGCTTCAAAGGCTCTAACTTGTTCAAGTGTTAAAACCGCATCGGCATTGTCTCCAACTTCTGCGGAGATATCGATAACAACTGCGGGGCGGACCAGTGTACTTGCCGGAATTTTATCGACAGTAGCTTTGCCCTCAATGAAATGACATGGTGCGTCAAAATGCGTACCGGTATGTTCGTAAAACGAAACTTTACGAGCAAAGAATCCATCGTGTGCCACAGTGACCATCGTTTCCATTTCTGGTGACGGTGCCCCGGGCCACATGATGATATCTGTGCCTAGTGGAATCGTTAAATCAACAACCTTCGCATTATTTAACATATGTTATTTCATCCCCCGCAGTAGTTATAGATAGTAGTTTTATTAACGAGCGGCTGAAAGGTTTTCGTCCGCTAGCAGTTTTTCGCCAAGCTTTTTAGTAAATGCCGGGCGTGCCCAAACCGCTACTAATCCAACCACTAGCCAGAGTGCGCTAACGATTGGATACATGCGAGATGGGCCGCTTGCTGGGAATGGAATCACATTGCGATACAAGGTGTAGACCAAGACAATCAAACCAGCGATCGGAATGATAATTTCCCATGATGCTGCGCGCTTGACGCCTGAGAAGAATAGGAACTTAACTGCACCGATTGTTGCAAGAACATAAACGGCGACCAAAATAAGTGTTCCAATTACTCCGCTGCCAAGGAAGATATCAAATGGCTTTGCTCCACCAATAAGTGCCCACAAGATAACAATGAGAGCAACTGCACCCACGATTACGCGAGTAGCAGCAGTTGGAGTTCCGTTCTTTGAAGATATCGACGACAATGCAACACTGCCACTGTCGCGGCCGATTGCAAACAACATACGTGATGCGCCTACAACACAGGCCAATGCGCAGCCAAATGCACTTACTGCAGCGCCAAGTGTGATGATTGTTCCGATCCAGGCACCAACATATGAGGTTCCAAGGTCGCCCATCAATGATCCTGAGCTAATAAATGCCTTAACGCCGGCATCATTAGTTCCAAAGCCCATCACTTCTACTGCGGTTACGAATACAAAGTAAACTCCGCCGAAGATTGCAGTGCCAAGCATGGCGCGTGGAATATCTTTACGTGGATTCTTTGCTTCTTCTCCGAGTGTTGCTGCAGCTTCAAAGCCAGCGAAGGAGAGAAACCCAAAGACCACACCAAGAAACACAGTAGATCCGCCAGTGCCTTTAGGGATTGAGAAAACTGACCAGTCAACACCGAGCCCACCAGGGGCAGTGCCACCAATGAGTTTTGAAAGAACGATAAATGCCGTAATAAGAATAAGAACCACGGTTACTGCTTCAACTGTAAGAAGCAGGCGTGTTCCATTACGAGCAGGTACGATGGCAAGGAAGTATGCAAGTGCTAATGCAATTGCGCCAACTAGGAAACCTGCCGTATCTGGTTGATTGTTCCAGACTCCGATTTCATCCAAGAACTTGGCGCCGAATATTCCTGCAGCCATTGAGGTCACACAACCATAAAAAATGTATGTGCCAATTAATCCCCAGCCGGCGACTACGCCAGAACGAGGGCCAGTAGTTGCTCCAACAAAACCATACACACTACCTGCGTGGTGGAAGTTTTGAGTAAGACGTACAAAGCCATAAGCAACAAGTAAAACGCCGATAGTTGCCAATGCAAATGCGACTGGAACTGCGCGACCAACAGTGGTTGCCGTTCCCTGTGGATTAATATTTGCTGCCATGGAGGGGGCCATGAGCGCAACTGAAATTCCAATTGCTTCCCAAATATTTAGGTTTTTAATTAGTCCTTTTGCTCCTGAATCAGTCATATATTTCCAGCCCTTCAGTACAGATATAGGTAGCTACATTATTGACAAGAGATAGTATTCCAGTGCCGCCCACAGAAAGACAGGATTTTAATAGGGCAAAGTAGAGAAATTAAATTGCATATGGCGGAAAATACCTATTAAAAAGTAGAAAATGTATTTAACCTCGCCCACTCGTCGCCTTCCTTCAAAGCTCTGGCATGCTCTGCGCGCCGAGTAGCCAATATGCATCTAGCCATGAGTTCACCAAGACCATCGATAATCAAATCATCTTTTTCAAGAGCATCCAACGCTTCTAGTTGATTACCTGGCAAGGGGCGGATGTTGCACTCGCGTTGTTGTTCTGGAGTTAAAAGTGCAGGATCGCGATGTGCCGGCTTTGGTGGCGTCATCTTTTTTTCAATGCCATCGAGTCCTGCCAAGATAACGGCAGCTAAAGCTAAGTAGGGATTGCTCGTTCCGTCACTTGTTTTTAATTCAAGATTAATTGATTCGGCTTCTCGGCCAGTAAATGGACTTGCAACTCGCACCGCGCATTCACGATTGTCATATCCCCAAGAAATCGTTGAACCTGCCCATGAGTGCGGCTTTAAGC
>SESD01000930.1_pt1 | contig 17076 bp, 17 predicted proteins | sample 3171411 | NCBI WGS metagenome assembly SESD01 (sample SAMN06051880, study PRJNA518727) | freshwater metagenome | biome: subpolar coniferous forest; feature: holomictic lake; material: water; isolation source: holomictic Lake 442, 16.5 m depth | place: Canada: near Kenora, Ontario | collected...
GTCTAAACGGCCAAGTGCCAAGCAATTCCGGCGACCACTCAATTGACGGATCCGGCGTAAGTGGAGCCCAGGAACACTCTCTCCAACCGTCGACACCTTTGTGTAATATCCCTGAAGATTCCGTTTCATACATGGAGGCTTTATTCTAAAATAAGATCAATAGTTATTTTACAATAACCACTGAAGTTAAAATCGATTATCTTTTGCGCATCAAACCCGCGTCACCAGTTAACAACGATTTCCCTTTTTTACTGTAACGTTATTCTCTATAACAAGTTGACTGCAAAAAAATTACGCTTCAACCATAAAAATAAACCCCTTATTGAAACTCCATGAGGCAAACGAGCGAAAATGATCCTGCGATCCAGCCGGGAACGCTCTCCAGTCACCTCTGGGAGGCGGCCAATATCCTGCGGGGACCGGTTGATGCCGCTGATTTCAAAACGTACATTTTTCCGCTCCTGTTTTTTAAGCGCCTCTCTGATGTCTATGATGAAGAGTTTGCTGTTGCTCTTGAAGAGTCAAATGGTGACCTCAATTTTGCACAATTCCCGGAGAACCATCGCTTTCAGGTGCCCGAAGAGTGCCACTGGAACGACGTTCGCTCAAGAAGCACCAACATTGGCCATGCACTCCAGAAAGCCATGCGCGGCATTGAACAGGCCAACCCGGATACCCTTCACGGAATTTTTGGTGATGCCCAGTGGAGTAACAAGGAGCGCCTGTCTGACGCCCTTCTCAAAGATCTGATCGAGCACTTTTCATCGCTCAATCTCGGCAACGAACATTGCAGAACCGATATTCTTGGTCAATCCTACGAATACCTGATCAAAAAATTTGCCGATCTCACCAACAAGAAAGCGGGAGAGTTTTACACTCCCCGTTCTGTGGTCGCTCTTTTGGTGCGCATTCTGGCACCCGAAGCTGGAGAGAGCGTCTACGACCCCGCCTGCGGTACCGGTGGAATGCTGCTTGAAGCTCTGCACCACGTCAAAGAGCAGGGCGGCGACGAAAAACTGATGCTCGGCAAACTCTACGGTCAAGAAAAGAACCTCACCACCTCTTCCATTGCCCGCATGAACCTCTTCCTCCATGGCGCGGAAGATTTTCATATTGAGCGTGGCGACACCTTGCGCCAACCCGCCTTCTATTCCGGCGACAGCCTTGCTACGTTCGACTGCGTGATTGCCAATCCCCCCTTTTCGCTCGACCGATGGGGTGAAGATGTTTGGACGAACGACCCTTACGGGCGCGACTTTGCCGGGCTGCCACCCGCAAAATCAGGCGACTTCGCATGGGTGCAGCACATGATCAAGTCGATGGCTCCCAAAAAGGGGCGCATGGCGGTGGTGCTGCCTCATGGCGTGCTCTTCCGCATGTCGAAAGAGGGTCAAATTCGCCGCAAACTGGTGGAGATGGACAAGCTCGAAGCGGTCATTGGCCTTGGCTCCAACCTCTTTTATGGTACTGGTCTGGCCGCCTGCACGCTGGTTTTTCGTGACACCAAACCCCGGGCGCATCGTCAGAAGATTCTCTTCATTGATGCCTCCCGAGAGTTCAAAACCTGCCGGGCGCAAAACGAGTTGCTGGCGGAACATGTCACCAACATCCACCGCTGGTATCATGACTTTCAGGATGTTGAGGGAATTTGCCGGGTCGTCACCCTTGATGAAATTCGGGAGAACGATTTCAACCTGAACATTCCGCGCTATGTTGCACCTCTCATCGAAGAAGCAACCCTGACCGTTGAACAAGCCATGAAGAATCTCAAGCTCTCGCTCGCTGCCGCCTGCGCTGCCGAAGATCATCTCAAAGAGCTGCTGATTCGGGAGGGATTGCTGTGAACAAAAAGAGAACTCTCTCCCAGTCGGAACTTGAGTCCTACCTCTGGGGTGCCGCAGCCCTCCTGCGTGGCTATATCGACGCCGGAGATTACAAGCAGTTCATCTTCCCCCTGCTTTTCTACAAACGCCTCTGCGACGTCCATGACGAAGAGAGCGCCAATGCACTGGAACTCTCCGGCGGCGACCGATGCTATGCCGAGCTGCCGGAACAACACCGTTTCCAGATTCCCGCCGAGGCCTACTGGCAGGTCACCCGCACCAGGGTACACAATGTCGGCAAGTCGATCCAGAGCGCATTGCGGGAGATAGAGAGCGCCAATCAGGAGACCCTCTACGGAGTCTTCGGTGATGCCCAATGGAGCAACAAGGAGCGTTTGGCGGACCATACGCTTCGTGAACTGATAGAGCATTTCAGCTCGCAGACGCTCTCACTGGCCAACTGCCCCGAAGATGAACTTGGTATCGGCTATGAGTTCCTCATCAAAAAATTTGCCGACGACTCCGGCCATACCGCAGCGGAGTTCTACACCAATCGCACAGTGGTTCACCTGATGACCGAAATGCTTGAGCCCAAACAGGGTGAGTCAATCTACGACCCCACCTGCGGCTCAGCCGGGATGCTGCTCTCAGCCGTCATGCACCTGAAACGCCAGAACAAGGAGTGGCGCAATCTCCGCCTCTTTGGGCAGGAACGCAACCTGCTCACCTCGGCGATTGGCCGCATGAACCTCTTCCTCCACGGTATCGAGGACTTCCGTATTGTGCGCGATGACACCCTTGCCAATCCCCTTTTTGTTGAGGGCGATCGCCTGATGCAGTTTGATGTGGTGCTTGCCAATCCTCCCTACTCCATCAAGCAATGGGATCGAAGCGCCTGGGCGACCGATCCCTGGGGACGGAACATCTACGGCACCCCCTCGCAGGGGCGCGCCGATTATGCCTTTTGGCAGCACATTATCAAGAGCATGAACACCAGCTCAGGCCGATGCGCCATCCTTTTTCCCCACGGCGTCCTCTTCCGCAACGAAGAGTCGGCCATGCGCGAAAAGCTGGTTGCTCATGATGTGGTAGAGTGTGTGCTGGGCCTGGGCCCCAACCTCTTTTACAACTCCCCGATGGAAGCCTGCATCGTCATCTGCCGCATGAACAAACCAAAAGAGCGCCGAAACAAGGTGCTTTTCATCAACGCCATCAACGAAGTGACCCGCGAACGGGCGCAGAGCTTTTTGACGGATGAGCATATTCAGCGGATTGTCGCCGCATGGCACACCTTTGCCGATGAGGATGGCTTTGCCCGTGTAGCCACCAATGAGGAGATTCGCGAGAAAGGGAGCAATCTCAGTATTCCACTCTACGTGCGAACAGCCAGCAAACAACAACTGACGCTCTCAGAGCAGCCCGACACGTATGGCCAAGGCTCCCTGAAACAGGCTATTGCCGAGTGGCAGGAGAGTTCGGTGGCTTTGCGTGAGTCGATGAATGGACTTTTCGAGGTGCTTGACAATCAATAACGACCAGTATCCTCAAAAACCACGTTCATCTGGACACAAAGAGCTGACGCATACTGCGAGATGTCACCAATTTTCAACTGTAAATCATTACCGGCTTCAATTCTTGATATCTTGCGTGAGTCGCACCCCATGCGTCTCGATAGCTCTTTTTGTGATATTCCTTTTCTCAGTCTGAGCCGCAAAAGGTTATTCACGATTTGGCTGTTATCAATCTCATCCTGTACAAGATTTATAACTGCATCATCCACAGCAAAAAATGCAGCAGCTTCCGCGACCGATTTAAACCTCATCTTCTCAGCCATTATGCTATCCCCGGTTATTTTTAGCAAAGATTGGTCACCCACGAGGCGACCTTTATGATCTTATGACAGGGCAATGATAATCTTCCGATACTTACCGATACCATTGTGGTAAATCTCATCAAAGCTGTCGAACGGTTGCACAAATGCCATCATTGCAGGATTTAACCACACAATGGCTTCGAGAGCATCAGTGTGTTGACTTTGAAGATCACACCAGTGCCAGATTGGTTCATGATGAAATATTCGGTTTCTGAGTATTCGAACTCGGTTGAGGCGTTTGGAGAGATTCTTTCTTATTCTGATATGGCGGGGCATATTTGGAAAAACCGGTTTGAGCAACCACGGCCAGAGAATTTTTTCATATCGCACGTCAAATAGGCTTGTCCAAAAGCCAAAGGTTAATTCCGGGATTATCCTTCCCGCATCGAGTGGCTTTTTGCTTTTGACAAGAGTGTTTTTTGCCTCTTGAACTTTGTTCATTTCCTGCGAAGACAGTAGGCCGGGCAGATCAAACCATATATCGGTTTTGAAATGTGCTGTTGCGGCATCATGAACACTGTTTCGGAGACTTACTTCCAGGCACTGAAGCGGCGTATAAAGGCTCTCGGATAACGCCATGTTCCAGGCATAATGCGCAAACAGCTCTGCATCGTCATTGCTGGAACCGTGTTGACAATATGCGTCAAGTCGTTCATGCGAAATTGCCCGGCGAAGTTGATCTGAAAAATTTACTTGCATCTGCCATCCGTAAAAACTATATTTTCATGCAGTCCCCGGAGAAATCCTCTCCCGACTTCGAGTCGGTGACGATCCCGGGGTTTTTTATTTTCCCTGCACTGCTCGACACCGAAAGCAAAATCTTTTCTTCCCCCTGCGAAGCCTTAATCTACTTCAACTTCCACAATTTCCATTTTTTTCGGGATTTTACCAACAGCCCGCCACAGGCCATCTGCCGCACAAACCGTAAACACTTCCGTGACCCGTTCCTGCAACCGTCTCTGAATGGTAGCTTTGTAGAGATGACCATTCCTGAAAAACCGGGCAGCCCTCTCCAAAAATATTGCCTGACTGAAACGGGGCGGATAGCGCACAGGATAAACCGGGGAGGCGAATAAGTGGGCACTCAGTGAAGTAGTTTTGCTGGGTATCCATGGAGCAATTATTAGAACGTTAACTGCTGATTAGTTACCTTGAGGGACAGATAATCAATGAATTCAGGCATGTTACACGGAGGGAAAAAGCATCCTTATTGCAGCCACCAACCACGAAAGTATTCGTGATGCTGCCGTATGGCGCAGGTTTGACGAAGTACTGGTTTTCGAGCCACCCAATTTGGAACAGTTGCGTCGCCTTCTCGCCTGCAAGTTGAGGGGGGTACGTCGGGATTTTGAGGTAGAGAACAACGAGGTGGCCAATCTGTTCAAGGGAATGAGTTACTCCGATGTGGAGCGGGTACTGCGTCGCGCAACCAAAGAGATGGTTCTGGCAGGTGTAGAATTTTTAAACGAGCGGCAACTCAAGTCAGCTATTCGCCGCGAAGATGCCCGGCGTGCACGAATGAAGCGGGGAGAAAGAGCCAATGACGTTGTCTGAGACTGAAAAAAGTGAACGGGTCACAAGCTGTGACCGGTTTGCCAATCTCAAACAATCAGACTTTGATTCGCTCAGATATCAATTACTGCCCGAAAACCATTTGCGTGGTGTCATGAAAATGGTCAAACTTGGCTGTGGAGCTGAGCGCCCAATTGAAGACTTTATGCTTACCCATTATGCATCTTTTGTACCACTCAGCTATGGATGCTGATACATGGATTTTCTGAAATAGGCGATTACTGAGTGATCAGCCAGTTCATTTGCTACGCATAGGGGTCGCTGCGGAGCAAATGTTAAAACGTTAAGTATTTTTTGGTTGCCTTTGATGATATATGAGTAATTAAATTCAGTATATTAGCCAAAAGAGTAAATGGCATCTGGCGAGATACTAAGGAAACTGTTAAAATCCGAATTTGACTGATAATTTTTTTTATGACAAACCGTCTGCGACAAGCTAAAGTAACAAGACGTTGATAATGAAAAGTTAAGTTTCCACTGGCATTATCTACGAATAACAAGTGAACTCACAGCGCAAAGAACAGTAAAACGTGCTCAATGCACAAGCAATAGACAATACAATTCGATCAATGAAAAGAAATGGAAATAGTTTCTAAGACGTGTCTCAAAACGACAAAAGTTTATGACGCATACTGGAAATTTGCATGCGAGCGAATGTCTGTCTACCACAAAAGAATCAAAGAATATAAAAGTCCTTGGACAGAAGATGAGATTCTTATAAGGTATAAGTTTACAAATACATACAGAGTAATCGACAGAGTAAGCCAATATCTAATACGAGAAATAATCATACCAGATGAAAAAAATCGCACCGACTTGCGCGACAAAATATTTAGAATTCTCTTATTTAAAACATTTAATAGAATAGAAACATGGGAGACACTCATAGATCAAATAGGCGATATATCATGGCATAATTATAGCTTCAAGAAATTCAATGAAGTTCTTTCCCAAGCATTAAGTCACAATCATCGCATATATTCGGCTGCATACATTATGGCTTCAGGAAAAAAACAGTTTGGTCACGCCAGGAAACACGAAAATCACTTGGAATTACTATGCCATATAATAAAAGACCACTTTGCAGAAAAAGTAATAAACAGCAAACAGATGGGAGATGTTTTTTCCCTTCTTAAATCTTATCCAACAATAGGCAATTTTTTGGCTTATCAATATGCAATAGATATTAACTATAGTTCAATAACAAATTTTTCAGAAATGGAATTTGTTAAAGCTGGCCCTGGAGCAATTGATGGTATTAATAAATGTTTTTCACATACCGGAAAATACACAGAAGAAGATATTATCAGATATGTTGCAGAACAACAAGAACATGAATTTGAACGACTAAGATTAATTTCCCCAAGCCTCTATGGGAGAAAACTTATGCTCATTGATTGCCAGAATATTTTTTGCGAAATCGGGAAATATGCTCGAGTTGCATTTCCCGATTTTTCAGGGACGAGCAATAGAATTAAAATAAAACAACTTTATAAGATATCACATAAAATTGAACTGCCTTGTTTCCCGACAAAATGGAATATTACAATTCCTTTAAAGGATACAAAATGAAGCAATACACAGGAATGAGCGCAGACGATGTATGGCGCATGGCAGTTTCAGATCTAATGGAGTACCCTGAATACGAAAGCTCAACTCGTGGCGGAGAGACTGTTGAGCTACTACAATGCACACTTTCTATATCAGATCCCAAACAGAGATGGATTTCATCTCGGAAGCCCGTGTACAATCCTGCTTTTGGGCTAGTTGAGTTTGTTTGGATTTTCAATGGTGAAAATGATAGTGATGTTTTGAGATTTTGGAATCCGAAACTTCCTGATTTTCTGGATCTTCCAAAATTTTGCATGGGGCATATGGGTATCGGCTCAGAAAAGGCTTTGGGATTGATCAGATACAAAGAGCTTATTTGGCGCTAAAATCAAATAATACAAGTCGCCAAGTAGTATTACAAATATGGAGCCCATGTTGTGATTTACCTGACGAACATGGACAACCATCATCTAATGACATCCCATGTAATCTTATGTCACTATTAACAATTAGACGTGGGCGCCTATTTTGGACTCAAGTAATGAGAAGTAACGACGCAATGCGTGGCCTTCCATATGACATCATACAGTTTACCTTGCTCCAAGAATTTTTTGCATCATGGCTAGGCTGTGAGATGGGTGATTATGTGCATCTCTCTAACAGTTTACATATATATAACGATTGTATTGAGAAATATAGTGTAGACCTTGAATCTAAACCTATAAAAGAAAGTAATGAAAGCCTTCAATTAAATATATCATTTGAAGATACAACGCATTATCTATCCGCGATATACAAAGACCTGACTACCATTCCTCAACTGCAAAGTGAACCATGCAAGGAAAAAATTAGAAATCAATTATATCGTATTTTTGCTCCAAACAGTCCTACGAATTTAAATAAACCGCCTTTACTTTGCAATATACTTTGTGTAATAGGAAGTGATGCTAGTAGAAGGCTTTGTGATGAAGAGTTTGCAATTTGTCTTCTTAAAAAATGCACTGACGCAAAGTTACAGTTGGCAGCTATGAACTGGCTCAAAAGAAACTCAAAAACAGGATCGGGCAATGCGTGATGTAATTAAAAATGTTTTTGTAAGTCATCACCACAAGGATGATTCGAGCGTTGATGGCCTTACAAAAATGCTTTCTGGCAAAGGTTATCACCTCCGAAATAGTTCTATAAGAGTCAAGCCAGAGAATCAAGCACGGCTTGACCAGAAGAAGGTTAGTGACCGCACAATAGAACGTCTCCTTAGAATGAAGATGCGCTGGGCAGGTCAAGTTATTGTCGTTATTGGTAAAGAGACTTATAAAAGGGAATGGGTCAACTGGGAGATTAAAGTTGCCCATCAACTTGGAAAGCCAATTATTGGTGTTTACGAGAATGGTTTGAAAGATCAGATTGAAATTCCACAAAATCTTAAAAGATATGCATCTTCAATTGTTGGGTGGAGATCAGAATCAGTCGTTGGTGCATTAAATGGGATCGGTCAATTTCAAAATCCTGATGGCTCATTCTCCCCAAAAGTAGACGGAGGCAATGTGACGTGTTGATAGAACAAGGATCATATTTATATGTGTATGTCATTACCCGTGATTTTGGCTTTGCGCCAAATCCCTTCAGTGGTTTATGCACACTAGCTACTTGTAAACCAAAAATCCGTGCAGGAGCTATAGTTGGAGACTGGATTTTAGGTATTGGAGGAAGCGATATAAAGGTTGCATCACGGAAGTGCATAGTTCTTATGAAAGTCACAGAGAAAATTAGTTTTCTGGAATATTGGGGAAATCCTACGTACTCGAGAAAAAAGCCCCTGCGCAATGGCAGCTTGGTGCGATTGGTTGGCGACAACATTTACCACAAAGATGCCAATGGAAATTGGATCCAAGAAGACTCCCATCATAGCAATCCTGACGGGACTCCCAACTTATATAATTTGAAACGAGACACAGCTATCTCTGACAGAGTCTTGATTTCAAATCATTTTCTGTATTTCGGAGCTGCTGCAATTACGGTTGATTTGCAGCCGATAGGATATCAAAACAGTATCGGTCACAAGAAAGTTGATCTAACTGAATCAAACAATGGCGGTGCGCTAATTGCTTCAGTATTCAATGCATATCGCGACAAGTTGAACATGGTAATTTCTGACCCATGCCAGTTTATGTATTCCCATAAACGCGCAGACCAACAAACCGGAAAACTTTCATAGGAGATCAAATGATGAGTGAGATACGAAGAAAAGTATTTATTTCTCATTTCAAAAGTGACCGTAAAGAGGTCGATGCTTTCATTAAAGACTTTTCAAGCGTATTTATACCAAAGGTTTTGGGTGCCAATGACAACGATGATTTTATTAACAGTACAGATATTAACTACGTGATGCGTCGCATTCGTGAAAAATATCTAGAAGACAGTACTGTTACTATTGTGCTCTTAGGAAATTGTACGCACAGTCGTCGTTATGTTGACTGGGAGATAAAGAGTTCCCTTCGCCAAGGGAGCTACACACCAAACGGACTTATAGGAATTGTTCTCCCCCATTGCAACAACAAAGCATATCTGCCTCCAAGAATAGAAGAAAACTGGAATAGTACGCATGAAAATTGTTATGCCAGATACTACTCTTATCCGTCATCAACACTTCAGTTATCACAGTGGATCGAAGTTGCTTATCAAATGCGGATGTCTCACTCGCATTTGATTGTGAATTCTCAAGGCATGATGAAATACAACGCTAAATGCAAAATTTGCGAGGTGACACACTAATGAAAACCAAATTCAAACCACCTCTGGCTGTTCATTTTATCTGGCACCCCTCTGATGCCGCTGTCGTTGACCCCATCCTTGTTGAAGTTAGGAAAAGTTTTGCACGTGACAAAGACAGACCTTTTTCAAGGGGGTTAAATATTCCTTTATTTTTTTACAGTTCTCAAAATGCGGACGAAGTGCCAGATTGCTATCCTTCGGAAGAGGCCGCTCGCAATGTTGTGTTTGTTTTCACCAGCGTCAATACAGCAGGGTCATCGAAATGGACGGGATACATTGAAAACATAATTGGTGGTTCCTTAAATATTGTCCCCATAGCAGTAGACAAATATGGCCTGTATCATAAGGAAGGACTTAAATCTCTCAATTGTGTTAGATCGTATGAATGGCCCAATGAAGACAACGGTCTCTATGCCATTGTTGCCTTGGCTCACGAAATTTATCGTCATGGATTGGTAGAAATCAATCTGGAGGAAAAAGGCAAAAATTCATCAATTACAATATTTTTGAGCTATGCTAAGTCAGGTGATACAGGACGTTTGCACGCTGAATCTGTTAAAAGATTTATAGACAACACGAATATGCATCATTTTTTTGATGCCACCGAGATTTCACCTGGTTTTTTGTTTAATGAAGAGATAGAAAAAAATATACTTCGATCGACTCTGCTATCAATTGGCAGTGATGCGTATTCATCACGCTATTGGTGCCAAAGGGAAATTTTATGCGCAAAACAGCACTGTCGACCGATTGTTGCTGTAGACTGTCTTGAAGATTACGAGGATCGCATTTTTCCTGCATGCTCGAATGTTCCTTGCGTGCATGTTTCACCTGATACGCCGCTAAGCAACAGAAATATTTTGCGAATTCTTGTTGCTGCGATTCTTGAAACAATACGCCATGGGCACGCGCTCAAATCACTTGAGTTTTACAGGGATCAAGGTTGGATTGACCAAGATACCGAAATATCATCTCGACCAATAGAAATTCGACAAGCTCTGTCTGTAAAGGATAAGGGCAAGTCTAAAGTTTGCTATCCAGAACCACCAGTTTATTTGGAAGAAGCCGATTGGCACGAAAAAGTAGATGTAATGGCATTCACACCTCTTTGGAAGCCATGTGATCATGATAAGTTCAAAAATATGCGCATAGGTATATCTATTTCTGACGTACCATCTAACGGGCATGTTTTTTATCATTTGCACGCCGATCATTTAACCCGATTGGCACAAGATATCGCAAGGCACTTACTCTCTCGCTCAGCCATAGTGATATACGGCGGCGATCTACGTATGGATGGATTTACCCAATTTATTCTTGAAGAAGCGATTATACTCAAGAATCGTCTTATGACTGATTCTGTTCAAGTCGAAAACCACCTCGCTTGGCCACTTTATTTAGATTCGAATGATGGAAATTATGTCAAAATTAACACTTGGCGAGCAATGTATAAAGATGTTATTGAGACAAAAGAACACATAATTCCAGCAGATATCCTTCATATTGTTGATTCAAAAACTTTTTTATCACCAATTAACACACTGAATAAATATATCTGGTCGCGTTGCTTGACCGAGATGCGGCAGCATTCTATTTCAAGTTCTTCTGCACGTATTTGTGCTGGCGGGAAGCTTGATGGATACAAAGGAAAAATGCCTGGTGTACTTGAAGAGATCTTAATCGCTCTTGAACATTCGAAACCTATCTATTTATTAGGAGCGTTTAGTGGTGTGGTTGGTGAAGTCTGCCATTCTATACGCACTCGCACTATATCTAAATTTATTACGGAAGATTGGCAGATAAAACACAACCCCGGTTATTCGGATTTACAAGAATGGGCAAGAGCAAAAGGGTATCATGCTGATTATGAACAAATTAATAGTATTCTTATGGGGCTTCAGGTTTCTGATATAGCAAAAAATACAGGACTCAGTGAAGCAGAATACTTGCGTCTGATGATATCTCCTTTTGTTGATGAATGTGTTCATCTCATTCTTAAAGGACTTGGTAACATCTCAGACATGAAAGATCACAACCATACAAGAATCAAAGGTGATGTATGAGCATACCATCGCTAAAGTGCGGCTGGAAGCTGGTAAAGCTTGGTGACGTGGTTCGTAATGCGAATCTGGTAGAGCGCGATCCCGTGGCCAATGGTATCGAACGAATCGTTGGTCTGGAGCATCTCGATCCGGAGAATCTGCACATTCGTCGTTGGAACTCGTCTGAAGATGCAACTTCATTCTCCCGCAAATTTGTTCCGGGGCAGACACTGTTCGGGAAACGCCGCGCCTATCAGCGTAAGGTCGCCTATGCCGAATTTGAAGGAATCTGTTCAGGTGATATCCTTACTTTCGAGACCAGAGACAGGGATATTCTGTTGCCGGAACTGCTGCCGTTTATCTGCCAAAGCGAGTCTTTCTTTGATTATGCTCTTGGAACATCTGCCGGTTCGCTATCACCAAGAACCAGTTGGACGGCATTGAGTGATTTTGAGTTTCCACTACCGCCTCTTGACGAGCAAAAGCGAATTTCGGAGATTTTGTGGGCGGCGGATGAAGCTGTGGAAAAACTGCTGGGTACTCATAAAAGTGCTATCAAGTTGCTTGAATCTCTTCGCAACAATGATATATGCAGCAAAAACATACCCCGGAAAAAACTTGGTATGGTATTACAATCCATCGTTGCAGGCAAAAGCGTTAATGGAGTCAATACGCCAGCAAAATTAAATGAGTTTGGTGTTCTGAAAGTCAGTGCTGTGGGAGCAAATGGTTTTAAACCGGAAGAAAACAAAAGACTGATAAATTCTTCCGATTTTTTTTCTCAGTACAGTGTGAAGAAAAATGTATTGCTCATCACTCGATGTAATACGACTGAATTGGTAGGTAGAGTCTGCCTCACCAATCACAATTACCCGAACTTGATGTTATGCGACAAAACGCTCCAGCTCAATTTTGACGAAAGAAAAGTAAACACTCTGTTCATTTTTGAAGTTTTACGCTCTCGCGAGTTGCGTACTCAGCTAATGGGCTGTGCAACAGGTACAGGTGGTGCAATGAAAAATATTTCTCAACAAGATATCCGATTACTATTAGTGCCAATGCCTCCGCTCAAGGATCAAGAGCAGATTGCAGATCAAGTTTTAGCCATCGGGAATCGAATTGAGGAGATCCATTGCCAGATTGATAAGTTGCGAAATGTAGCTACACAGTTGTCGAATGACTTGATGCGTCGAAATGTATCCACCCATGTTTAGTGAAGAAAGCACTCTTCAAAATGACCAAGCGCAATAAAAAAGGCCTGCTCAAACGGCAGACCCATCTCCTTCAGCTCTTACACCCAAAAAGGATGGCTGATGAGTAAAAAGAGTATATATTATTTTTCATCGTTTCCAAAGTTGCAATATCAGTGGTGAAAACACAATGCACAGAATCTTATTGTGTTTTTCATGGCCAGTAAACACAACAAGATTTATTTCATGCTCAATCCGGCTTGCCGAACAACAAGGATTAGGATACCAATGTGAACCTGTTCAACGAAACCAACACCGTCGAGCAGATGGTTCTCGACATACTCTCCGGGAATCTGTCGCAGAACCTGCTTGCCGAGGAGCGGGCGCTCTACTCTGGTGAGGTCAAGGGGTGGCGGTTTGTGCCTGCCGAAGAGTTGCAGCGCCAGTACTCCAGCGTTCTGGTGGAGCCGATGGTTCGTGATGCACTCATCCGCCTGAACCCTGAGATTAGGGCACAGCCGGATCGGGCCGATGAGGTGCTCTATCGTCTTCGTACCATTCCACTCTCGGTGCAGAGCGAGGGGCTGGTTCGGGCCAATGAGCTGTTTGCCGAGTGGCTTCGTGGTGAAAAGTCCATGCCTTTTGGTGAGGGCGGTGAACACTCGTCGGTGCGGCTGATTGATTTTGAGGATCTGGGCAATAATGACTATGTGGTGACCAGCCAATGGGTCTACCCGGTCAAAGAGGGTGGTCGCCGTTTCGACATTCTGCTGCTGGTCAACGGGATTCCGCTCGTTGTTGGCGAGGCCAAAACGCCGGTTCGTCCGGCAGTTACCTGGGTGGATGGCGCCAGTGATATTCACAACGGCTATGAGCAGAGTGTGCCGCAAATGTTTGTGCCCAATGTCCTCTCGTTTGCGACCGAAGGCAAATGCTTTCGTTATGGCACGGTGCGCATGCCCATTGATATCTGGGGCCCCTGGCATGGAAGCGAGAACAAGTCGGAGGGGACAATGGCTGATGTGCAGCGCTCCATCGCCGCGATGCTTCGACCGCATATTGTGCTTGATATTTTGCAAAACTTTACCCTCTTTGCCACCGACAAAAAGCATCGGCGCATAAAAATCATCAGTCGGTACCAGCAGTATGAAACGGCAAACCTCATGGTCTCCCGTGTTGTGCATGGCTACCCGAAAAAAGGGCTCGTCTGGCACTTTCAGGGTTCGGGCAAGTCGTTGCTGATGGTCTTTGCAGCGCAGAAGCTGAGGATGCACGGCAAGCTTGGGAACCCGACGGTGATCATCGTTGTTGACCGAATTGATCTCGACACCCAGATCACCGCCACCTTTAACACCACCGATATTCCAAACATGATTGGGGCGGCTACCCGGCAGGAGCTGCAGAAGCTTCTTGGTGCGGACACTCGAAAAATCATCATCACAACCATTCACAAGTTTGGCGAGGCAGAGGGTTGTCTGAATGACCGCTCAAACATCATTGTGATGGTAGACGAGGCCCATCGTACCCAGGAGGGTGATCTGGGGCGCAAAATGCGGGCCGCACTGCCTCACGCTTTTCTCTTTGGACTGACCGGTACGCCCATCAACAAGCGCGACCGCAATACCTTCTGGGCCTTCGGAGCAGAGGAGGACAAGCAGGGATATATGAGCCGCTACTCCTTTCAGGACTCGATTCGCGACAACGCCACGCTGCCGCTGCACTTCGAGGCGGTTGATGTCAAGCTCCATATCAACAAGGAGGCGATCAATGAAGCCTATCTGCTGATTACCGATCAGTTGAATGAACAGGATCGCGATGAGCTGGCCAAGCGGGCGGCGAAGATGGCGGTGCTGGTCAAGGCACCTGCACGGGTAGAAGCAATCTGCCACCACATCGCAAATCATTATCAAACCAAGGTTGAGCCCAACGGCTTCAAGGCGCAGGTGGTCGTCCTGGACCGGGAGTGCTGCGTCCTCTATAAAAAGGCGTTGGACAAACTGCTCGGAAAAGATGCCAGCGCCATTGTCATGCACACCCAGGGAGGAAAGGGTGATGAATACGCCGAATGGAAACTCTCCAAAGATGATGAGGCAAAGTTGCTCGACCGCTTTCGTGACACGGCTGATCCGCTCAAGTTCCTGATTGTCACTTCAAAGCTGTTAACCGGTTTCGATGCGCCGATTCTTCAGGTGATGTACCTCGACAAGCTGATGAAAGATCACAGCCTGCTCCAGGCCATCTGCCGCACAAACCGCCGTTATCCCGGCAAAAGCCACGGCCTTATTGTCGATTATCTCGGCATTTTTGATGACGTTGCAACAGCGCTCGATTTCGATGACAAAGCGGTATTGCGGGTTATCACCAATCTGGATGAGCTTAAACAAGAGCTGCCAACACAGGTAGAAAAATGTCTGCTGTTTTTTCCCGGAGTAGATCGCTCCGTTGGCGGTTATGAAGGCTTGATTGCCGCTCAGGATTGCCTGCCTGACAACGACACTCGCGACAAGTTTGCTTCTGAATACTCGCTGCTTTCCAGACTTTGGGAAGCCTTGTCGCCCGACCACGCCCTCGAACCTTATGAGGCAGAGTACAAGTGGCTGACTCAGGTGTATGAATCGGTAAAGCCGCCGAGCGGGAATGGCAAACTGCTCTGGCACGCCCTTGGAGCCAAAACAATTGAGCTGGTTCACGAGAATGTGCATCTGCAAACTCTTCGTGACGATCTCGATACACTGGTGATGGATGCCGATGTGCTGGAAAGTCTGCTCGACTCCAGAGAACCCGGTAAGAAGTCAAAAGAGATTGAGATCAAGCTCATTGCCCGCTTGCGCAAGCACAAAAAAAACCCGATTTTTATTGCACTGGGTGAGAGGCTTGAAAAACTCAGGGAGAAGCATGAGCAGGGGTTGCTGCACAGCCTCGACTTTTTGAAAGAGCTGCTGATGCTCGCAAAGGAGGTGTTACTGGCCGAAAAAGAGGTTACTCCTCCCGATGAGCAGAGCAAGGCAAAGGCAGCTCTGACCGAGCTCCTGGCAGAGGTGAAAAATGTAACGATGCCAATTGTCGTTGAGCGAATCGTGACCGACATCGACGAAATTGTTCGTCTGGTTCGTTTTCCGGGATGGCAAAGCACCAAAGCCGGAGAGCGCGAAGTGCAGAGGGCGCTCCGCAAAGTGATTTACGTGAAATACCAGATCAAAGATCAAGACTTGTTCGACAAGGCTTATGGCTATATCCGGCAGTACTATTGATGGGTCGAAAGCAATGAGAATGGATCTGGTATTGAGTTTTCGGGCCCCCCACGAACAAAAAAAAGCCCGCAAGCACTAAACTTGCGAGCTTTCTGTACAGCAGTGTGGACGATACGAGCAGTTTGGCAACTTTGGTAACTGCGCTCCTGTCGGCGAAGGAGTTTCAGAAATGAAGATTGATGTAGGCCAAGGTTATCGAGTGTACTACACCAGAATAGGGGATACGACTTACATCCTGTTGGCGGGTGGAGATAAGTCAACGCAATCAAAAGATATTATCCGGGCAAAAAGACTCTCTAAAGAACTTAAGGAGAATGATTAATGAAACCTGCATGCACTCCATTTGATATAGCTGATTATCTCGACAACGAAGAAGTTATCGAGGGCTATCTTTCTGCTGCGGCAGAATCAGAGAATCCTGATGTATTTATTTCCGCTATAGGAGACGTTGCAAAAGCTCGTGGAATGACTGAAATAACAAAAGAAACAGGGCTGGGCCGCGAAAGCCTCTATAAGGCGTTGAGATTAGGATAGCACCCACGGTTTGAAACGATCAGAACCGTGCTACACGCACTCGGAGTTAAGATTGTCGTAAAATCGAACCAAGCTTAAAAAAAGCCCCCCATTACTGAGGAGCTTAATGCAAATGCCCGTCGGCGTACAAAATTCTGGTGCATCAGGGGCGCAAATTGCGGGCTGCACTACCCCACGACTTTCTCTTTGGCTTGACCGGTACACCAATCAACAAGCGCGACCGCAATACCTTCGGCTGAAAAAAGAGCTGCCAGCACGGGTAGAAAAATGCCTGCTGTTTTTTCCCGGAGTAGATCGCTCCGTTGGCGGTTATGAAGGGTTGATTGCTGCTCAGGATTGCCTGCCTGACAACGACACTCGCGACAAGTTTGCGGCCTCGTACAGCATACTCTTGAAACACCGCAACAGTTTTACACAGAGCTTTTTCAATGACTTCATTGACAGGCAAGAACCCATGGATATAGGTGA
>SESD01000931.1_pt1 | contig 17071 bp, 8 predicted proteins | sample 3171411 | NCBI WGS metagenome assembly SESD01 (sample SAMN06051880, study PRJNA518727) | freshwater metagenome | biome: subpolar coniferous forest; feature: holomictic lake; material: water; isolation source: holomictic Lake 442, 16.5 m depth | place: Canada: near Kenora, Ontario | collected...
ATAGACAATGTAATCTTACTTCAAATGAAAAAAAATGTTAAATGAGATAATGACTCCGACACTAATTAATTGGACACTGAATACTATTAATCCACATGAAGACAGTTTCATGCCGCCCTATGATATCCAAGAGGCTATTGAACGATTAGAGGTACTACCCAATTTATCAGGTGTTGGAGTGAGTATTTTGAAATTGGCAAATGATCCATCAGCAGATGCCGATAGATTAGCTGAAATTATTGAATTGGATGTTGTATTAACGGCACAAATAATTCGTTTGGCCAGATCGCCCGTTTATGGTTTCTCGGGAGCGCATCTTAGTGTTCGAGAATCGATTGGTGAAGTTCTGGGTTTTGATTTTGCGTGTAATTTAGCGCTTGGTTTGTCTGCATTTTTACCATTAAAGGGACCTAAAGAGGGGGCAATTGGCACGCGTCTATATTGGATTCAGGCTATTGCAAGTATGCAACTTATGCAGTTATTGAATAAGCAATTAGCGACATCAAAAAGATTTCAGGATACTCATTTAATACAGTCAGGATTGCTGCGCAATATTGGGCTACCAATATTGTCAGATCAATTTCCAATAGAATTCGGCCATTTAAATGACCTGATAATTGCAAATCCAAATGTGTCAATTATAGAACTGGAAAGATTTGCATTAGGTGTTGACCATAACATCCTTGGTGGAAGGCTAATGGATTCTTGGAACATGCCAAAACCTATTATTGATGTTGTGTATAACCATCATAATCCTCATTATCGTGGTGAAAACTATAAGCTTAATTTACTTACGTATTTAAGTGATTGTTTGCTTGGTAAGCTTGGAATTGGCGATCTGGCACAAAAACAATCCTATTCAGCTCAGCTATTAGACGACTTAGGTTTGTCTGTTGAGGCAATTGAGGAGTCGATTGATAGGCTTTATGACAATCTGGAGAATATTATTCTGACAGCAGAAATGATCACGGGATAATCAATCCCATAAACCTCAGCTAATTTCATTAACCGCATAGGCATGAAGTAAGGTTCAGTTTATAGCTTTACGGATAATCACAAATTTCATTTACAAAGATTTCATGATTAGCAGGACGCCGGATGCAAACAAAAATATGGCAAATATCTTGGTGTATTTTTCATTATTAATGCCGGTATAAAGCATTTCCTCAGTTAATAAAAACGTCAGCACGGCGATTTGGATAAAGCTTATTTTGTCTGAAACTGATACAGTAAACTCACTGCCGATAAATAATAGCGTCGCCAACTGGCAAGAAGCAACCGTCGCATAGCTCGCGGCAGCAGTGACACGCGTTCTGTTTTTTGAATAGTGTTTGCTATAAATTATCATAGTTAACATTGAACCACCTAAATTGCTCATGCCATGAACCAGACCCATCGCCATCAGGTAAAGTCTTTCATATTTAACTATTGTCTGAAATGTCCTATCAATAACTATTGAGAAATTTTTTAATGCCACAAAAATCAGCAACATCCCAATCACTAGACTGATATTGATTTTAACTGTAGCAACCAGTAATAAAAAAATCACCACCAAAGGAATGCTATAAATCAGTACGTTTTTATAAAATCCAGTATCTATATCTTCATAGTGCCTTAATACTTGTAACGCGCTAATAGCAATTGAAACCGGCAGTAATACACCTAATGCATCGACAAATTCATAACCAAGTAAAAGCAGCAGCGGCGTACCAAATAGCAAGACGCCTACCCCAAAAACAGACTGAATTATGGAGGTTGAAACAACTGTAAGTAAAATGTCAATTGGCATTATATTCCCTTGGAAATTATTTAAATTTTTGTAACTCATTATAGCCGAGCATTCAAGCAAGTTTCTTTATGATTTCATCATTGGTAAACGGCTTTCAATATTTGCCACGAATTAGGGTTGTGTTTTCCAGTTAAAAATAGTGTGTGAATATTATCAAGATGATTTAGTCAAGCGCCACTGGGTTTCTGCATCGGTTTGGTGTTCGATACACCCTGGGCCATTTGCGGCTTGTCGCAACTGTCCACTTTTGGTTATGAATCAGACAATCTAAATTAAATGTCTTTTGTATATTGGCTTGTTAAAGCCAAGAGTTCTGTTAAATTAAAAATCATTTACGGGAATACATAGATGTTTTTACCTATACCGACTAAGATACAGTTATTTTAAGTAGTTGAATATTTAATTGAACTACTCCGTTATATTCAAGTAAGCAATATGAAACTCCAGAGACTAAATGCGTTGCGTACGATTTTAGCCATGTTGCTCCATTTCTTGTATTCTTCGTGCTGTTGATATTTTGGTCTGTCCTTTAACCGCTATGTCTGCGCTAAAACATAAACATTTATTTATGGCTTGTATCTATTTCTTCTTGAGTAACTAATGGCAAAACATTCGATCAAGAAAACTCGTCGTCAATACAACCGATGGGTTGCGACTGAAACCATTGAAGATTATGCACTTCGTTACTCCCCTGCCAGCTTTCGAAAATGGTCGCCACTACTCATTGCCAATACGGCCCTTGGAAGCATCTCATTTTTAGCGCTAGAGGCAATTGGGGCCAGTCTATTACTGAGCTATGGCTACATCAATGCGGTGTGGGCCATTCTTTTTGCATCGATTGTCATATTTGGTGCTGGCTTACCCATTTCATACTATGCTGCACGTTATAACATTGACATCGACTTATTAACCCGTAGTGCGGGATTTGGTTACGTAGGTTCAACAATCACCTCGTTAATTTATGCGTCATTCTGTTTTATCTTTTTTGCCTTAGAAGCAGCCATTATGGCTCAGGCACTGGATTTGTATTTTGAGCTGCCTTTATATCTGGGCTATATTTTATGCTCGCTGATCATTATTCCTATTGTTTTCTATGGCATCACCGCCATCAACCGCTTGCATTTATGGACTCAGCCTGTCTGGTTGATATTGATGTTGCTGCCATTTTACATTCTCTACACACAAGCACCGCATACCATAGAGGCTTTAAGTCAGTTCAGCGGCCAGGTTTCAGGCGGCAGTGAGTTTGATCCCTATTATTTTGGTATCGCTACCGGAATTTCATTTTCATTGATCGCTCAAATTGGCGAGCAGGTTGATTATCTTCGTTTCATGCCGGATAAGCACAAAGATAATCGCTTAAGCTGGTGGATTTCGATGTTGGCGGCTGGCCCTGGCTGGATCGTATTAGGGTGTTTGAAACAATTGGCCGGCGCACTGCTGGCGTCCATCGCCATATTGGCTGGCCTTGCTTATGCTGAGGCAAAAGAACCGGTGCAGATGTATTACATTGCTTATATCTATGTATTTGACCATCCTGGCCTCGCTATTTTTGTCAGCACTGTTTTTGTTGTTACCTCCCAAATCAAGATCAATGTCACCAACGCCTATGCCGGTTCTTTGGCTTGGTCAAATTTCTTTTCAAGAGTCACGCATGCACATCCAGGGCGAGTGGTATGGTTGGTGTTCAACATTGGTATTGCCTTGTTGCTGATGGAGATGGGGGTATTTGAAGCCTTGCAAAAGGTACTTGGTCTGTATTCCAATGTCGCCATTGCCTGGATTTTTGCCGTTGTCTCTGATCTAACCATCAATAAAGTCTTAAAGCTTAGTCCACCGATTGTTGAATTTAAACGCGCTCATCTCTACAACTACAATCCAGTCGGGTTTGTGAGTATGTCAGTTGCTTCACTGGTGTCTATAAGCGCATTCACCGGTGTATTTGGGCTTTATGCGCAGGCCTACTCATGGTTGATTGCCATGACCATTAGTTTTATGCTGGTTCCCATTATCGCCAAGCTGACTAAAGGAAAATATTACATCGCTCGACCAAATCTGCATTTTAAAAACTCGGATCAAGTGTGTACTTGCGGTGTTTGCGATCAACACTATTCACAAACGGATTTTGCCTATTGCCCCTATTATGATTTTTCTATTTGCTCTTTGTGTTGTACGCTGGATTCAGGTTGCAAGGATCAATGCAAACCGTCACAAATATCGTTTTATCGCCAGGCAGTCGCCAACTTGCTTGCATTTGTATTTAAACATAAAGTATCAAAACAGACCGCTTTCAGAATTGCCCAATTCATTTTGATCTCAGGCGTTATGCTCGTGGTAGTTGCCATTACATTCTGGACATCCTATTCATTGAATTACGATAATACGGATGCAAAAAAGGCATCAGAAAACGCTATAGCCTTATTCAATCTTTTTTTTGTGTTGGTGGGTTTAATCAGTATTGCAGCTTGGTGGATTGTATTAGTTCAGGAGAGCCAGGCGTTAGCAGAATCAGAACTTCATGAACAAAATGAAACCCTGGAGCAAGAAATAATTATACGAAAGCAAACTGAAAAGTATGAATATTTTCGTAGCCATGCATTGGAGATGTTAGCCGGTAATAATTCGCTCAGTACTATTCTCGAAGCCATAGTACGTGGCGTTGAACAACTTAATCCGGGAATGCTTTGCAGTATCTTGCTGGTGGATTGCGACGGAAAACACCTTGTTAAAGGGATTGCACCGAGCTTGCCTGATTTTTATAACGCAGCCATCAATGGCATAGAAATTGGAAGTGGAGTGGGTTCCTGTGGAACCTCGGCCCTGACAGGAAAGCGTGTCATTGTTACGGATATCCAGACTCACCCTTATTGGGCATCATTCAAAGAACTCGCTGCCAGTGCTGGGCTGGGCGCCTGTTGGTCACAGCCTATTCGGTCATCCTCGGGACTGGTACTAGGTACTTTTGCCATTTATCATCATTCAGCGCATACACCGCTTGAATCTGATATTTACCTTATCGAACAATCTGCTCATCTAGCCAGCATCGCTATTGATCGTAAGCAGGCAGAAGAGGAAATCAGCAATCTGGCATTCTATGATGTACTGACTAAATTGCCAAACCGCCGCTTGTTGATGGATAGGTTGCACTTGGCGCTGTCAGTTTCGGCACGCAATAATTATTACGGTGCGTTACTGTTCCTTGATATGGATAAATTTAAAATCATTAACGATATGCTGGGGCATGATTACGGCGACCTGTTGCTGATTGAAGTCTCTAATCGTATCCGGTCTTGTGTGCGAGAAATGGATACCGTGGCGCGTTTTGGCGGGGATGAGTTTGTAGTGCTACTGGAAGAAGTGGATGAGAATGTTGAAGTTGCGTCCCAAAAAACAGCGCTAATTGCAGAAAAAATTCGTGCTTTGCTGTCTATGCCATACCAGCTTAATGGTAATGAACAGGATAGCTCACCTAGCATAGGTGTTTGTTTGTATCGAGGTAAAAATGAGTCAACGGAAACTTTAATAAAACAAGCCGACATGGCAATGTACCAAGCCAAGGATTCTGGACGTAATACTGTGCGTTTTTTTGATCCTGTCATGCAACAGGCAGCACAAATCCACTCTTTATTAGAGGCAGATTTGCGTCATGCCGTGCCCGATCAGCAATTGCATTTGTATTATCAGATTCAGGTAGATAATGACCTTAGTCCGATTGGCGCAGAAGCACTGGTACGCTGGCTGCATCCCAGGCATGGTATGGTCTCTCCGATGCAGTTTATTCCCATTGCGGAAGAAAGCTCGCTAATTCTCGATATTGGTCATTGGGTGCTGGATACTGCGTGCCGACAGTTGGCGGTATGGGCTAATTTCGAGCTAACTAAGCAACTTACACTGGCAGTGAACGTCAGTGCGCAGCAATTCAAGCAATATGATTTTGTTGAAAATATTGCAGCTATATTGAGTCTTTATGAGGTCCCTGCATTGCGCTTAAAGCTGGAGTTAACAGAGAGCGTGGTGCTGAGTGATTTGATTGATGTAGTATCGAAGATGCATGCCTTGCAAGCACTTGGCGTCAGCTTGTCGATGGATGATTTCGGCACTGGCTATTCATCATTATCGTATTTGAAACAATTGCCGCTTGACCAGATCAAGATTGACCAAAGCTTTGTGCGGGACATTACCACTGACCCAAATGATGCAGTAATGGTGCAAACTATAATTAACCTGGCGCAGAATTTTCGTTTAAATGTGATTGCTGAAGGAGTAGAAACCGAGGCTCAGTTTAAGTTCCTAAAAGAGCATGGTTGCATGGCTTATCAGGGCTACTTCTTCAGTAAGCCGGTTACGATTGAGCAGTTTGAGCAGTTGTTGGTATCAAGCGGATGTGGGCAACTCAGTTCCCCACTAAAAGATTAAACAGCATCAGCACTGAGATGAGTTGGCATCTGCCAGCCTGCAATATGAAGGGAGTCTTGATATTAGGTGCCCTTGATAGTTTGCACGCTGATATGTTTTTTATACTTTAAAATTAACAATTTGTGATGATTTCGGTCTTCATTATTCCTTAACCTCCCTGACATCATTCTGTCATCACTCGTTGCTATCATCCTAAGCTCATCAATCCAGTTTAGGAGCCATAACCATGCGCAACATAGTTAAAAATTCCCGATATTTTTCTCGTTCTAACTGTCTGACTGCGGCATTTACAGCATTACCGTTACTATTCTCACTGACTGCCAACGCTGAAGTTAGCAACGTACCGTTACTGGAACAAGGCATACAAATTGGCGATTTGGCACCGGGACGCGCCATGATCTGGAGCCGCTCCGATCGAGCTGCCCGGATGTTTGTGAAATATGCTTTTAACGAACAATTTACCGATGCCATTACCATCCGTGGACCTTATGCGATGGAGGGTACTGATTTTACAGCGCGGCAAGACTTGGTCGGCCTTCCGGACGGGGCTGATGTTTTCGTTAAAGTCTGGTTCGAAGATCTCACCAATGTCCGTGGCAAAAGTGACGAGGTCACTGGACATTTTCATACCTTAGGCAAACATGACGACATTCGCTTTGTCTGGGGTGGCGATACCGCTGGCCAAGGTTGGGGTATTAATGAGAGCTTTGGCGGCATGAAAATCTATGAAGCCATGCGCAAGGTTGATCCACTGTTTTTTATTCACAGTGGCGACAACATCTATGCTGATGGTGTGATTCTACCAAGCGTACCAGCAGAGAACGGTCAGATCTGGACTAACCTTGTCACACCGGAGGTCAGTAAAGTCGCCGAGACTCAAGCCGAATTCCGTGGGCGCTACAAATACAATTTACAGGATAACAATCTCCGTCGCTTTAATGCCCAGGTACCTCAAATCTTGCAATGGGATGATCACGAAGTCGTCAATAACTGGTCTGATTCCAAAGATCTTGTCAACGATAGCCGCTATACCCTGAAAGACGTGCCTTTACTTGTGGCCCGCGCGTCTAAAGCTTTCCATGAATATGCGCCGCTACGTCCTCACAATGCCGAAGAATCTGAACGTGTTTACCGGAAAATTTCTTACGGCAAACTGCTGGATGTTTTTGTGCTGGATATGCGCGCTTACCGTGGCCCCAATACTGCCAATCTTCAGACACAGCAAAGTGCGGAAACCGCATTTTTGGGTGATGTGCAAGTAGCTTGGCTGAAGAACGAACTGAAACACTCTCATGCTACCTGGAAAGTTATTGCCGCCGACATGCCTATCGGTCTTAATGTGGCTGATGGCGTTGATGCCCAGGGCAAAGCTCGCTGGGAAGCCGTCGCCAATGGCAACAACGGTCCGGCTGCCGGACGAGAACTGGAGCTTGCAGGCCTGTTCAGTTTCATCAAACATGAACATGTCAATAACATTGTCTGGCTGACTGCCGATGTTCATTATGCAGCAGCTCACTATTACGATCCGACTAAAGCACAATCCAAAGACTTCAAGCCGTTTTGGGAGTTTGTGGCTGGTCCTCTGAACGCCGGTTCTTTCGGCCCTAACAGCACTGACGGCACTTTCGGCCCACAAGTAGTCTTTTCCAAGGCTCCACCAGCGGGACAAGTCAATCTGTCGCCTTTTGCCGGTTTGCAATTCTTCGGTGAAGTCAACATTGATAAACACAGCCAAGCACTAACGGTAGACCTGAAAGATATTAACGGTAGTTCTGTATTTAGCAAAACCTTGGCAGCTGAACCAGAACAAGACCGCGATTGATAAATAGCTGCCGGGGCGGCAACGTCCCGGCAACTGTTTTCAATCTAACCAGTTAAAACCAATTCCCTCAACCAAGCTTAAAAAGGAAACACCCGATGTTTAGACCATCTTTTAAACCAACTTTATTGGCAGGCGCCATGCTGGCCATACTCGGTTTTCAAAGTGCTGCCGAAGCGGATGCACAGTTTCAAATGAAAAATACACCTATCGTTATCGGCCATCGTGGCACAGCCGGTCACCGTCCCGATCACACCATTGAAGGTTATACCCTGGCGATAGAGTTGGGCGCTGATTTTATCGAACCTGATCTGGTATTAACCAAAGACGGCCATATGGTTGCACGCCACGAACCGATGATAGGCGGAACAACAGACGTAGCCAGTCACCCTGAATTTGCAAGTCGCAAAACCAGACGAATGGTCGACGGCGTTGAATATAATGACTGGTTCGTCACCGATTTTACCCTGGCAGAAATGAAAACTTTGCGTGCCGTTCAGCCATTGGCTCGCCGGGATCAGCAGTACAACGGTTTATTTCAAATCCCTACATTGGACGAAGTGATTGCATTAGCACAAAGCAAAAGCAAACAAACAGGCAGAGCAATCGGTATCTATCCTGAAATCAAACACTCAACCTATCATGCCAACGTAAAAAATGCTGACAACCATCTGTTGTTTGGACTGCATGTTTTTGAAAATAAATTAGTAAAAAAACTCCATGAATCCTATGGTAACAGTCCTTGCGCACCGGTTTTCATCCAATCTTTCGAAGTTAGCAATCTGCAATACCTGAGTCATAAAACCAACATTCAACTCGTACAGCTGGTTGATGCCGATGATGTCAATGCCGATGGTTCCATGTCACTGGTCGCGCCTTACAAACAACCTTATGACTTTGTAGTTTCAGGTGATACACGTACTTTTGCGGATTTACTGACCAATGAAGGCTTGAACTTTGTTAAATCCTATGCTGATGCGGTTGGTCCGTGGAAGCCTTATCTGGTAAAAACCGTGGATGACGGCATCGATCGTAACGGCGATGGCAAAATCACTATCAACGACCGTCGCGTTGATGGCAGTAACGGTGTAATTGAAATGGCTCATGAAAAAGGTTTGTTGGTTCACACCTGGACTTTCCGTAATGATGCCAGCGGTTACGGCTTTACCGATCCAAAAGTTGAAATGACCTATTATTACGATCTTGGTGTCGATGGTCTGTTTACCGATTATGCCGATACCGGCGTACTGGCTCGTGACGCATCAATTAATGCGAGCAACGTAAGTTCAAATAATCAATGCAAAGTTGAGCTTGAAGTTCTCGAACAAGAAAGCCGCAGTTCTCACACTCATCGCTAATTTTTAGTAAAGCTTCATGCAACCCCGGTGTTTAATAATGTCGGGGTTGTTTTGGTTTCAGTAAATCTCTGCACTTATCATATTGATAAACGTACATGCACTATTTTCGGGCGAGTAAACTTAACGCTGATTACTGACAAATATGTAAAACCTTCCCAGCGAAGCAGGGCTTGTCGTAACGTAGAACTTCAAACCTCGTCACAGTGACCAAGATATTCTTTTTCCGAGATATATTGGGACTTAGTTGTTAAAATAGACAAACCTTGAGCTATTCTTTCATCCATTTAATTATCAGTGCAAATCATTAACGTACCCAGAAAAGGCTACCAACAGCTTTATTTTCAGGTCCTGACTGCTATTTTTATTGGCATACTGTTGGGTCATTTTTATCCAGAATCGGCTATTGCGATGAAACCGCTGGGTGACGGCTTTATTAAGCTGATTAAGATGATCATCGCACCAATTATCTTCTGTACAGTGGTTACCGGCATTGCGGGTATGCAGGAACTGGACAAGGTTGGTCGCGTCGGTCTTAAGGCGCTGCTTTATTTTGAAGTCGTAAGTACCTTGGCATTAGTTATTGGATTGGTTGTGGTGCATGTTATTCAACCTGGCGTAGGCATGAATGTTGATGCAAGCGCACTCGATATCAATGGACTGACCGCTTTTACAGCCGTCGCCAAAAATCAGAGTACAGTTGATTTCTTACTCAATATTATTCCTGTTAGCGTCATTGATGCCTTTGCCAAAAATGATATATTGCAGGTATTACTATTTTCCTTGTTGTTCGGTTTTTCCTTGGCTGCCATTAAAGAAACGGGGGCTGAAGTGGTAATATTTATCAACAAGATTTCACAGACGCTGTTCGGTATCGTGGAAACTATTATGAAGTTGGCGCCCATTGGTGCGTTTGGCGCAATGGCGTTTACCATTGGCAAATACGGTGTTGCATCACTGTTACCTCTAGCGAGTTTAATGGGTAGTTTTTACCTGACTTGTTTGCTGTTCATTTTTATCGTGCTTGGATTGATTGCCAGGTATACCGGTTTCAGCATCGTCAAATTTATTGTTTATATCAAGGATGAGCTGTTGATCGTGCTGGGTACTTCATCCTCGGAATCCGTGTTGCCGCGCATCATGATAAAACTGGAAAAACTGGGCTGCTCCAAGTCCGTGGTCGGCTTGGTTATTCCGACCGGCTATTCATTCAACCTTGACGGTACCTCGATTTATCTGGCGATGGCCGCCATTTTTGTCGCCCAAGCGACTAACACCCAACTAACGATGACGCAGGAGTTAACCCTGCTCGGTGTGTTGCTCCTGACCTCAAAAGGCGCAGCTGGGGTAACCGGTAGTGGCTTTATCACTCTTGCCGCAACACTCTCGGTCATTCCTACTATTCCTGTCGCGGGACTTGCACTTATTCTCGGTATCGACCGCTTCATGTCGGAAGCTCGTGCTTTAACTAATCTGATCGGCAACGGCGTTGCGACCGTCGTTGCTGCCAAATGGGAAAATGAACTGGATATGCAAAAGCTTGAGGCTGAGCTAAATCCACTCAGCAATAAAATATAAATTTCTATAGATTGGATGATGTCGGCTTATTGGTTACGGTAGCTTGATAGCGCTTTCAGGCTCGTAGTGCTCGCAGTTCCTTGTTCATGAAACGTAGCCGCACAGCTAGCACGTTTGCGATGCCTTCGAAAATATCGCTACCAAATTGATCTGAAACTTCGTTAAATCGGATGCGTGAGAGTACGAAACACTCGGTATCTATTATTGCAATTGCTACGGCTGAACGCCGTGTGCTATCAAGGAACCCCATCTCACCAATAAAGTCGCCTCGGCCAAACGTGCCAATATGCCAAGTGTCCTTATCATGGATTGGAAACTCAACGCGTACCGTGCCTCGCCGAATAAATAACAGTTCGTCGCCCGGTTCGCCGATATTGAAAAGGTTCTCTCCTTCAGGAATATGGCGTAGCTCGATAATTGGCTCCAGGCTGGTCAGTGCGCGATATTTCCAGTGAAGCAGATTTTCGAATTCGGCTAGTGAAAGAGCAGGGTCGCTGTCCTTGCTTACATAGGATGAGTCGACAAGAAGTTGTGTTTCTACCCATTCAAGCGCCTCGTCAAGATGCCGGAATGCAAGTGCTTTGGAAGTGTCTTGCACCAAGCCAACTTCACGTAAATAGCGCTTCATTTTTAGCCCGCTAGGTAGATGATGTGGAATTTCGGTAAAGATTAGATAGGAACCAATACTTTCAAGACGATCCTTGATTTGCTCCAAAACATGGGTTGCGGACAGATCCATTGATTGCACGCGCCGCATGTTCAAAATGACGTATGTGCGTGGACCTATCTCTGGTTCGAGTACCAAGTAAAGCTGGTTGGCTGTGCCAAAAAAGAGGCTGCCCTGGAGTTCGACAATCACGGTAATGTTTCCATTGCGGGTCAGAATGACCAGTTCCTGTTCGTGTCGAACCACTTTAGAGAACACTTCACCTCCTTCTATCTTGCGCCGCAATACTGTGCTACGCGTTTGTTCCCGGAGGTAGAGCGCGATGGCTAGTAAGATACCCGTGCCGGATGCAGCGATTAGGCTGACCGTCAGTGCGACAACGATGACGGCTATAATTACAATGAAATCAAAACGTGTTGCTTTCGATCTGAAGAATTCCAGGCTATGCTGATCGATCATGCGATAACCAATTACCAGCAAGATGCCTCCCAACGCGGCAATCGGCACCCAGGCAACAAGTGTGGCAAGCAGTAGGAAGGCTGTCAGCGAGAAAATCCCCTCAATTACACCAGAACGGCTGGTATTTGCACCGCTAGAAATGTTCACCATTGTCGCGCCCATTTGTCCCGCTCCGGGAATGCCGCCTAGTAATGCAGAGCCGATATTGCCCAAACCTTGACCGATCAGCTCCTGATTCGAATCATGGTGAGTGTTGGTCAACGCATCAAGCACAACACAGGTCTTGAGCGTATCAATTGATAGCAACACCGCAAGGGTAAGTGCCGGTAGGAAAATCTGCACCAGTAAAGCAGGATCCCAGGCACGCAAAAATTTGAGGTGCTGAATCACGGCTTCAAACAAATTACTATCTGAGTCTCCTAGCGAGCCAACGACCAAGGGGTTTCCATGAATGTTCCACAGAGTCGGATCAATAAATCCCAGGCTAAAATACACCACTATGCCGAAGATCATGGCGATAATCGCTGCCGGCACGGCACGTATGATGCGCGGCACCAGTACCATCGACACAATAACTACTATACCGACCACAATGCTTGGCCAGCGCCAATTGTCAGGATGCTGAAGGACTTCCCATAAACCCATACTTTTGGGTGCTCCAAGTACCCTTGGCAATTGGCTAACGATAATAGTCAGGCCGACGCCGCTGAGGTAGCCGCTCACCACCGGGTAGGGAATGAATTTGATGAGACGACCTATTCCCACTACGCCAAAACCGATTTGGATAATGCCTGAGAGCAGGGCAATCAGTACCAACATCAGGATGCTGGCTTCTGCGCTCACGCCGTTTTGAGAAAAACCGATTACGACTGCAGCAAGCACTGCTGCGGCAGGTGCGCAGGGGGCTGTTATGAGTCGGTTAGTGCCGCCGAAGCTAGAGGAAATCAGGCCGAGTGTAGTAGTGCCAAGGATGCCCGCAATTGCGCCTTGTGCGCCATAGCCTGAACCGAGTGGAGAAAAGATGGTTACGCCAAACGCGATCGACGAAGGAAGCGCAACCAGCATTGATGCCAAGCCGCCCCAAATGTCTCCTGTCCAAGGACTTGTTAGTTTTCTTGTTTCCATGATTCAACTTCAGCCCGCAATTTTTTGTTCTGTTATTGTAACGTAATAATTAGTGCTCCCTTAGCAGTGCCTCAAACTGTTCAATTTGCACGGGTTTACTAAATAAATACCCCTGATAAAGTGTACAGCCATGTTTTTCCAAGAAAGCTCGTTGCGACTCTGTTTCGACTCCTTCTGCAATGACGCTTATACCAAGGCTGTTGCCCATGCCAATGATGGTCTGAGCAATCACAGCATCAGTGGGTTTTATACCAATATTGCGCACGAATGATTGATCAATTTTAAGCTGATCAATCGGTAGTTGAGTTAAATAAGCCAGTGATGAATAGCCAGTACCGAAATCATCCATTGAAAAGCTTACGCCAATTTCGCGGAGAGCATTCATTTTTAGAATAGAGTCATTAATGTCGTCAAGCAACAAACCTTCTGTAAGTTCCAGTTTAAGTCTTTCGGGGTTAATGGCGCTAAGGAGGATAACCTGACGCACTTGTTCTACAAAGTCAGGCAGATGGAACTGACGGGCACTCACATTAACGGCAAGCACTAAATGTTGTGTATGAATATGACTTTCCCAATTTTTGATTTGGGTGCAAGCCGTCTTTATTGCCCATAGGCCTATGGGCAATATCAGACCCGTTGCCTCAGCCAGTGGAATAAAGTACGCAGGTAATATTAATCCATTCTGTGGATGTTGCCAGCGGATCAATACCTCAGCCCCTATAATCTGGCCGTTGTGATTAACCTGCGGCTGATAATAAAGCTCAAATTGGTTTTCTTTGATGGCTAAGCGTAAGTTCGCTTCCATTGCCACGCGTGTATTAATATTAATCTGCATTTGTTGATCAAAGAACCGCATTGCATTACGTCCTGCGTCCTTGGCTTGATACATGGCTATATCTGCTTGTTTCAATAGTTCATCTGCGGATTGATCATGTTCATTGAACAATGTGGCGCCAATGCTTGAGGTGCAGTTGTAATAATGTGTGGTAAGTTGATAAGGTTGGTTAAGCGCTTCCAGAATTTTATTGCAGATCACTTCAGCCTGGGTTGCTGCTTCAAGGGTTCGTTCACTTAAATCTTCGAGTATCACCACGAATTCATCCCCGCCCAAACGAGCGACGGTGTCGCCTTCACGGACACAGAACTCAAGACGTTGAGCAACCTGTTTTAGTAGCAAATCGCCGATGTGATGTCCTAAGGAGTCATTCAGTGTCTTGAAATTATCCAGATCAATAAATAGCAACGCGCCTTTTCTGCCGCTACGATAACTCGATGCCAATGCTGGCTTTAAACGATCCCGCAGCAGTCGTATATTCGGTAAACCAGTGAGAGGATCATAAAAAGCTAATTGTTCAATTTCTGCCGCTGCGGCCCGTCTTATGGTAATGTCGGACATTGTGCCTATATAATTCGTGACGATACCTTTTTCATCAAATACCGCGGTGATGGTGAGATGTTCTGGGTAGCACTCGCCATTTTTGCGTTTACTCCAGACTTCACCGGACCAAAAACCACAATCCGCGATGATATCCCACATATCGACATAAAATTGATGGGGCTGCAGACCGGACTGGAGTACGCGTGTGTTTTTGCCAAATAGGTCTTCAATTATGTAGCCTGTGATTTTAGTGAAGGCGTTATTTATACGTAGGATTGTGCCTTCAGCATCAGTGACCACCATTCCTTCTTGCGTTTCAAAGGCGATAGCGGCAATACTTGATTCTCTCTCCTGTTGCTTCTTTTTAGTAATGTCCTCCATGGCCAAAAGGATAATGTGCGTACCAATTTTTTCCCTAAAAATCTCCCTTGCGTTAAGTGTAAAGACTTTGTGTCCAATATTAGGGAAGTTGTGGTCAACTTCATAGTCATTGAGCGCAGTAGCATTAGGCAGAATATCCTCAAGGAGTATTCGCAGCCTGGGAATGTCCCATTGGCCGTTACCGAGGTTATAGATATATTTGCCGATAGTTTCCTCTGCAGTTACGCCAAATGTTTTATAGAAACTGAGGTTAGCCGTCATCACCATAAAATTTGAACTTAGCACCAGCAGCGGTTCCCGCATGGTATCAATAATGTTATCTGAGTATTTTAGGGCATCGTCGTTTTTCTTTTTTTCTTCCAGGGACCTACGATTAGTGATGTCGGCCATGGCCAAAAGTATAATCTTTGATCCCGTTTCTTCTCTAAAAATCTCCCGTGCGTTAAGTAGAATAACTTTGGGTCCGATATTGGGAAAATCGTGTTTAACTTCATAGTCATTGAACGCTGTAGCATTCGGTAGAATATCCTCAAGGAGTATTCGCAGCTTGGGAATATCCCATTGGCGATTACCGAGGTTATAGATGTACTTCCCGATCGTGTCATTGGGATTGACATTGAACATTTTATAGAAGCTAAGATTGGCCGAAATCACTGTAAGGTCTGAACTCAGTACTAGAATCGGTTCTCGCAAGGATTCTATGATGTTTTCGGCGTATTTCAGTGCACCATCAATTTCTGCTGTTAATAAATTTTTATCAGAGATGTCGGTCAGCGAGATACGCAACATTAACTCAGAATCAGCGAATGTTGTTTGCAGGTAGTTCAATAAAATTGGGAATTCATGGCCATCGTTGTGTTTTAGAATCAACTCAATGTTTTTTCGCTGGATATTCTTCTTTAACCCAGAGAAAAACAAATACCAAACATCAGCGCTTTTAGGTGCAATAAAATCACTAAAATAATGGCACAACAAATTGCTACGATCTACCCCAAACAGTCGAGCTGCGGTCAGGTTGCTTTCTTCAATCAGTCCATTTTTGGAGAGTGTCAGGTAACTGACCGGAGAATAATCATAAAGATTGACATACTTGTCCCTGGATAATTCCAAAGCAAGATGGATTCGCCTTAGTTCTTCGCACTGCATTTCCAATTCAACATGCTGCACTTGCGATTCGTGTAGTAATTCTTCTGGTGTCCATATTGACTCTGGTGCAGGGGTATAACGAAGTTGCGTTACGGCTGCTAATCGAAGTGCATTTTTCACAAATATTTCTTTTCGCATAAGCCTATTAAAGAACCAAATATATGTACAAAAGAATATAAACTGACAAGATACCTTAAAAAAAGTTTAATGATAGAAAAATAAAATGAATTTTAGTTAGTTAGCCGTGCGACTAGAAACTGTCGGCAAGTTTGTTCAGGAAGGTAGGTTTTTTTTTATTCTTAAAGAGTGGTCCAGGGAGGGTATCTAAAGCGTTTCAAGGAAGCCACTTTGCAATCATTTTTTTGCATTCAGACTGCCATAAGCAAGACTCGTTTGACGCGCAATGATTTTCTGGTTCAAAACTAAAACAGGAGGTGTTATGGGTTGCTTCATGGATAGTATGTATTAAGTTCACTAACCAACTTCGAGTTTTCCAGTAACAAATGGTGTGTCATATTATCAACATAATAGTGGTTGCTTAATGGACTTAATCAATAATTGGTTTAGATAAGTATCACTAAGCTAACTGACAATAACTGCTTGGCGCCTTAACATTTCATACCTTAACTAAAACGAAAATCAGTTTTTTGTTTACCGTTAACCTTTGCAATTGTATATATTGCAAAGATTGGTTGATAGGCGGTGACGGCACATAGCCCATGGCTTTGGAACCACAGCCACTATCTTTTACCCATGTGGATTTTGATGATGGGATCTTTACCCGTATTTTCTTTTAATGACGTAATATTGTTAATTATCTTTTGGTCTAAAACACAATTTTTAAGATAGGGTTTACTATCAAAATAAACGCTTTCTATTTCCATACCGGGTTTTAGTTGTGCCAATGAAATCTCAATAATGGGGCGTTCCAAGGTAAGCGTTTTTGATGAGTTCATCA
>SESD01000932.1_pt1 | contig 17068 bp, 17 predicted proteins | sample 3171411 | NCBI WGS metagenome assembly SESD01 (sample SAMN06051880, study PRJNA518727) | freshwater metagenome | biome: subpolar coniferous forest; feature: holomictic lake; material: water; isolation source: holomictic Lake 442, 16.5 m depth | place: Canada: near Kenora, Ontario | collected...
TGACCACGTTTTTTCGACATATTTTGTGAAAACTGCTGTAAAAAATGAAATGAATCCTTTTTCAGGTGAAATTACACTTCCTTTGAGCGAATGGAATGCGTATATTTTTCTCGATGGTCGAAATATCGATACTAATCAAGCCAGTGATTCTCTATTTTTTTCACCACCGCCTGAAGGACAGCTTGGTAACAACACAAACATTTTGCCCGAAGGCGAACTCACTGCAAATCCATTCAAACTCTCTTTTGATACTGACGGAAAATTAGTGAAAGTTGATGACGTGAATGCTCCGTCTTTTTTCGGATTTAAAGAAGATAGCGCAGAACAACTCGCAGAATATGCCGTCACGCATGAACCGATTCCAGCCAGTTATGAACTCCTCACAACAACGCGCGTCTTTTTCCATAACACCCGATTGTCTGAAATCAATCCTTCTTTAAAGTATTTTCCTGAAATTGATTTAGATTCATTAGATATGAGCTTTGCCGTTGATTTTGCGAACTCAACGCAGTTTGCAACACCATTTACTGTTAATTCTTTACAACAAACGTGGCAATTAAGAGGTACGGATGAAAATGACACGATTTCGGGTTCAATGGGCGATGATTCGATGATTGGCAGTTGGGGGATAGATAAAATGACGGGGGGATTAGGTGCGGATACGTTCATATTTTACAACGCCGAAGAAACGGGATTGACGGCGAAAACCCGTGACATCATTACCGATTTCAAACACAGCGACGGTGATAAAATTGACTTGCATGATATTGATGCAAATAGTGCCGATACGAACAGTTTCGGGGGGCGAATAGACCAAAGTTTCACATTCATTGGCGCAAAAGCCTTCAGTAAAACGGATGCAACAGGTCAATTACGTTTTGATGCGGCAACACACATTCTTTATGGCAGCACCGATGCCGACAATAAAGCCGAATTTTCAATTCAGTTGAATGGTGTGAAAAGTTTAGTGGCGGATGATTTTGTTTTGTAATTTGCTTGATTGTTTTTGGGCGTGATTTTTGTCACGCCTTTTTTATTAGATTGTTGAATTGGAGAAAATCAAAATGATGGAGATTCTAACGAACTTTCATTTTTTAAGACCTTATGCTTTTTTGGCTTTGGTTCCATTGATTTATTTAGCGATAAAAAATTATCATTACAGTTCCAATTCAACCGCGCATTGGTCGAAAATTTGTGACCGCGAATTATTGCCGTATTTGCTTGAAAAAAGCGGTGGTAAAAACTCAAAATTCACTTTTTGGCTAGGAAGTTTCGTTGCATTTCTAGCGATTTTCGCCCTCGCGGCTCCGACGTGGCAACGCTTGCCCGCACCTGCTTTCCGCAATAATACTTCGTTAGTGATTGCGTTAAATTTATCCGAATCGATGAATGCTGAAGACGTAAAACCGAGCCGTTTAGTTCGGGCGCGTTACAAAATCGCCGATTTACTTTCTCAACGCAAAGACGGTCAAACTGCGCTGCTCGTTTATTCAGGTGCAGCATTTACGGTTACACCATTGACCAACGACATCGAAACCATTCACAGCCAATTGGAAGCCTTAACCACCGATATTATGCCGAGCGCAGGCAATAATCCGATTGCTGGTTTAACAAAAGCGGTCGAACTTTTGAAGCAAGCAGGTTTACCGCAAGGTCACATTTTACTCATTACCGACAGTACAAATAATGCGGTTGATGTTGCGAAAAAATTAGGCAATTATCGTTTATCGGTTTTAGGTGTGGGAACAAGCGAAGGTGCGCCGATTGCCTTGCCAGAAGGTGGTTTTGCGAAAGACGAAACAGGACAAATTCTCGTACCAAAATTACAAATAGGCGAATTAAGTGAACTTGCAGCGGCAGGCAATGGGCGTTTTCAAATCATGACAGCCGATGATAGCGATATAAAAAACCTATTGCGAACATTCGACACGCCTTTGACGCAATCAGCGAGTGATAAAACTGATTTATTTCTCGAACAATGGGAAGACAACGGATATTGGTTAATTTTGCTAATTTTACCGTGGGCGGCGTGGCAATTTCGGAAAGGTGCGTTTTATTTAGCGATTCTGTTTTTGCTACCGTTGCCAAAAAATAGTTATGCGTTTGAATGGCAAAATTTGTGGCATACGCCTAACCAACAGGCGCAACGCGCTTACGATAAACAGCAGTTTTCACAAGCTGCCGAAAAATTTGGAAATCCCGAATGGAAAGCAGCAGCACAATATAAAGCAGGTGATTTCGATAAAGCCACCGAGCAGTTTCAACAATCGAATAATTTTTACAATCAAGGCAACGCGCTCGCCAAAAAAGGACAATTAGCCGAAGCGTTAGCCGCTTACGAGCAAGCAGTGAAAGAAAATCCTTATGACCACGATGCAAAATTTAACAAAGAAATCGTTGAAAAAGAATTAGAAAAACAGAAACAAAACCAAGAAAATAAACCGCAAGATTCGCAAAAATCAGAACCTAAAGAAAACGAAAAATCGGACAAAGATTCGCAAAAAAAAGAAGGCGAAAATAAAGAATCGGATTCAAAACCCAATCAAAAAGAAGAACACAAAGCGGGTGAAAATCCTGATAAAAAAGAAGATTCTAAAGAAGAAAAATCAAAGCAGGAATCGAAACCCAAAAAACAAAATGAAACCCAAAAAGATGAGCAAACTAAGAAAGGTGAACAAGTTGAAGCGCAAAAAATAACCACTGAACAAGCACAAGCGAATGAACAGTGGTTAAAACGAATTCCCGATGATCCCGCAACGTTATTGAAACGAAAATTTAAATATCAATACAGCCAACAGTAAATTTACTTGTCCAAGCCGACGAAATCCCAAACTTGATGCGATAAGGTTGCGCCACTATTTTCTTGAACTGGCGCACCATTTGGATAATTTAAATCATAAACACGTTTCGCATCGGCTGCTAAATCCATCATATTTAATTGCGTGTAAGCGTCTTGTAAAATTTCCAACGCAAACGGTACGGCAATTGAACGTGGATATTTTTCCATCACGGTTTTAGCGCGATTAACTGCGGCAATATAGGCATTTCGCTTCATGTAATAACGCGCAATGTTTATTTCGTGCATCGCCAAATTATTTTTGATGGCAACAGTTCGTTGTTGAGCATCGGCAACGTAATGACTTTTTGGATAACGACGCATCAATTCAGCGAAATTTTCCAACGCGTCACTGGCGTAAACTTGATCGCGTTGTGACGTATCCGTTGGCAAAAAACGATCAACAAACGTAATACCACGATTGTAATTAACCAATCCTTTCAAGTAATACGCATAATCAATGTGATTATCACGCGGATACGTTTTAATAAATCGATCTGCCGCCGCAATCGCTGCTTCGGCATCATTGTTTTTATAATACGCATACGCACTATCAAGTTGCGTTTGTGGTGCGGCATTATCAAACGGATAACGAGTTTCTAAGGCTTCGTAGAGCTTAATTGCTTTGTCGTAATTGCTCGCTTCCATTGTGATTTTAGCTTCACTGCGAAATTTTTCCGCGTTCCACCCTGTGTAATCTTCTTGGTCAGTTGTACCGCCACCGCCTAAAATTTCTTGTAACGAAGTACAGCCTGTTAAAACAGACAAAAATAGAATTAAACAACAAGCAGTTAAAAATTTAATTAGAATGGAGTGCATAAAGTAGTAGATTTAAAAATGAATTTTCGCCAATCAAAAGCCTTTAAATCGGCGTATTTAGTGGCGTGAGTATAACTTAACAAACAAGTGAATTAAAAAAATTAGGCGTTATGACAGAATTATTAACAGTAGAAGTCCCTCACGATATGGCGGGAATGCGTTTAGATACGGCACTTGCCGAATTATTTGACCAGTATTCACGCAGCAAATTACAAACATGGATAAAAGCAGGGCGCGTAAAAGTAGACGGTGAAAATTTAACACCACGCGACAAAGTAGCAGGCGGCGAATGGATTGAACTCGACGCAGAACCTGAAGTTGTTATTACTTACGAAGCCGAAAATATCCCGCTCGATATTATTTTCGAAGACGATGATATTTTGATTTTGAACAAACCTGCGGGGTTAGTTGTTCATCCTGCGATTGGTAATTGGACAGGGACGTTGTTGAATGCCTTGCTTCATTACGCGCCACAACTCGAAACGTTACCCCGCGCAGGCATCGTGCATCGGATTGACAAAGACACCAGCGGTTTGTTGATGGTGGCGAAAACACTGCAAGCGCATAATGATTTAACTGAACAATTACAAGAACGAACCATTCACCGCGAATATCAAGCCATTACGCATAATCGTATGATTGCGGGTGGCACCATTGACGAACCCATTGGACGACATCCAACTGACCGTTTGCGTTACGCGGTGAATCGTGACGGCAAAGAAGCAGTCACGCATTATCGTGTGATTACGCGCTTCAAACGTCACACGCATATTCAAGTCAAACTCGAAACGGGACGCACACATCAAATTCGCGTTCACATGGGACACGTTCGCTTTCCGTTGTTGGGCGATCCACTTTATAGCGGACGTTTCAAAATGCCAGCAAAATGCGGTGAAGCATTGGAAGAAATTTTACGCGGTTTTAAGCGTCAAGCGTTACACGCCGCAAAGTTGGGATTGGTGCATCCAACAACGGGTGAATACATCGAATGGGAACAACCATTACCTGAAGATATGGTCGTGTTATTAGCTGCATTGGCAAAAAACGATGTTGAAGAAGAACAATAATTTTATTATTCCAAATTGGAATGCACCCGCGAATGTTCATGCGGTAATGACGATGCGAAAGGGCGGCGTAAGCAAATCGCCTTACGATAATTTCAATTTGGCAACACACGTTGACGATGATTTGGAAGCCGTTTTAGAAAATCGTCGTTTACTCAAAACGGAATTGGCATTGCCAAATGAACCGTTTTGGCTAGAGCAAATTCACAGCAATATCGTCGTGGAAACGTCCGAAAATTTAGTTTTGCCTCAAGCTGATGCGAGTTTTTCAGATAAAAAAAATGTGGTTTGTACAGTGATGACAGCAGATTGTTTACCCGTCTTAATGTGTTCAACGGACGGCACAAAAATCGCCGCGATTCATGCGGGTTGGCGTGGTTTAGAAAATGGCATTATTTCAAATACTGTTGCCGTATTAAAAACAAAAGAGTTAATTGTTTGGCTAGGTGCTGCGATTGGTGCGGAATGTTTTGAAGTAGGTGATGATGTGCGAAATGCGTTTTTGAAAAAATCAGCAGATTATTTACCCGCATTTAAAGCGCGTGAAAAGGGTTGGCTTGCAGATATTTACCAATTAGCCCGAATCGAATTAGCACATTTAGGTATTACACAAATTTTTGGTGGCGAGTTTTGTACGATGACTGACACAGAAAATTTTTATTCTTATCGCCGCGAAAAACAAACAGGACGTATGGCAACGTTAATTTGGAGAACTTGATGTCGTTGTTATTTTTAATCATTATTTTCACCGCAATTGGCGGCGTATTAAGCGTTTTAGCGGCAGGCATTTTTTTACTATTATCTGAAAAAAATCAGCACAAAGTTTTACCACACGGTATTAGTTTTGCGATTGGGGCATTACTCGCGGTGGCATTTTGGGGGTTAATCCCCGAAGCCTTTGAACACGCTAAACCCGAACAAATACAACCTTTATCTGGAACCATTTTAGCGGGAATTTTAGGATTTTTCGTGCTGGAAAAATTGTTGCTTTGGCGACATTGCCATTTTGGTGAATGCGAAGCGCATGGTGATGACGAACATCAGCACCCTGAACAATCACACGCGCACGGACATTCTCATTCACACGGTTCAAAAACAGCAGGAACATTCATTATCTTGGGCGATAGCATTCATAATTTCGTCGATGGCGTGTTGATTGGCGCAGCATTTTTAACCGATGTGCAATTAGGTATTGTGACAAGTTTAGCGGTGGCTGCACATGAAATTCCGCAAGAAGTGGGCGATTTTGCGATTTTGTTGCACAGCGGTTATTCACGACAAAAAGCTCTGTTTTATAATGTCTTGGCAAGTTTGACGACTGTGATTGGCGGTATGTTGGCATATTATGGTTTGGCGGATTTGCATAATAGTTTGCCGTATTTTTTAGCGTTAGCAGCTTCGAGTTTTATTTACATTGCGGTTGCCGATTTAATTCCTTCGTTACATAAAAAAACTGATATTAAAACGTCTTTACAACAAATTGCGTTGATTGCGGCTGGTGTAGCGTTAATTTGTACGATGCACAATATCGCTCACCATTACGAAGTTTAGTTGGTTCAAAACCACCACTTCGGTTTTTATCCACCATTTATTTTCATTTGAACCACTATTGCATTCTAAAAACACTCTAATGTTCAACGTTTTAGTATAATTAAATTGTCTGGCGCGTTAATCGCCAAGACAGAAATAACTTTTTATTTTTTGTTTTTGTGAACGAGGTTTTTTATGAATGATGCAACAGCATCTTTGCCCGTAACAGGTTTCGCTGGATTAAAAGCCCATTGGCGGGGTGATTTACTTTCAGGTTTCTTAGTTTTTTTAATCGCTTTGCCATTGTGTTTAGGTATATCAATGGCTTCGGGTTTTCCACCTTCTGCGGGCATTATCACTGCGATTATTGGAGGTGTGGTTGTTTCGCGTTGTAGTGGTTCTTTCATAACCATTAACGGTCCTGCTGCGGGTTTAATTGTTGTTGTTTATGATGCTGTTCAAAGTCTTGGCGAAGGTGATGCGATGCTTGGTTATCGTTATACACTTGCTGCAATTGTGGTTGCCAGCATTATTCAGATTCTTATGGGGATATTTAAAGCGGGGCGATTAAGTTCGTTTTTTCCTGCTTCTGTCGTTCATGGAATGCTCGCGGCGATTGGTATCATTATCATTGCGAAACAAATTCATGTCGTTTTAGGTGTTACACCAGAAAAAGGCAGTTTGATTTCGACCATTGCTCAAATCCCCGAAAGTTTTGCTAACTTGAATTTAGAAATTGCGATTATTGGATTTGCTGGTTTAGCAATTTTAATTATCTGGTCACTGATTCAAGATAAAACCTTAAAAATGATTCCTGCACCGCTAGTTGTTGTGTTGGTGGGAATGTTTTTGGGGCATTATTTTCAGTTAGAACATCAACATATTTATCTTTTACAACCAGATGGTTCATATTCTCATACCCACGCGGATTCATTAGAAGTAGGTCCTAAATTTTTGGTCGCAATCTCAGATAATTTTACTTCCAGTTTTTATTTTCCTGATTTTGGTAAATTTTTCACACTTGAATTCTGGGAAGCCGTTGTAGCGATTGCATTAGTGGGTAGTTTAGAAAGTTTATTGAGCGCGATGGCAGTGGATAAATTAGACCCATACAAACGTCATTCAAATTTGAACAAAGATTTAACGGCTGTCGGCGTAGGTAATTTAATTGCGGGTTCAATCGGTGGACTGCCGATGATTGCAGAAATCGTGCGGAGTTCAGCGAATGTTAACAACGGTGCAAAAACGCAATGGGCTAACTTTTTTCACGGTACATTTTTATTGATATTCGTTGTTTTCTTCCCTCTTTTAATTCACAGCATTCCCTTAGCTGCACTCGCATCGTTATTAGTTTTCACTGGCTTTCGTTTGGCTTCCCCGCGTGAATTTGCCAACGTGATGGGAATTGGAAAAGAACAATTATTTATTTTTATCGCAACGATTATCAGCGTGATTGCAACGGATTTATTGATTGGCGTAGGAATTGGAATTTTAGTGAAACTCACGATTCATGTAATTCATGGCGTGAAATTGAATAATTTATTCAAAATTCATTTTACTCAAGCGGTTCAAACTAACGGTTCAATTTTAATTCACATTAAAGGTGCAGCGGTTTTCTCGAATTTCTTGGCATTAAAAGAAGCGTTAGCAGAAATTGAACACGGCAAAACGTTGATTTTCGACAAAAGCGAAGTGACGTTAATTGATCACACGGTGATGGAATTTTTCCACAAATTTCAACATGACTACGAAACACAAGGTGGGCATTGCGAAATTCAAGGTTTGGAAGAACATGAAGCCTTTTCAGCGCATCCATTAGCCGCTCGTCGGATTAAATCGTAATTTCATAATAAATTTGGAAGCAAAAGGGCGTTGGCACATAAATAAATCGAACAGTTGAATAAATTTATTTATGCGCCAACGCCCCAGAAATCTGACAAATTATTTTCCGCTTTTCAAAACACCAACCAGCCAGCCGATTTCGTCTTTATTCATCGAGGCTTTCCACGATGACATCATTGTGCCTTTTCGACCGTTGTAAATGGTGTCGATGAGCATATCGTCGGCTTTATTTGCTAATGTTTCAGGTTTTAAAGCAGGTCCAATTGCGCCTTTCAAGTTTTCGCCATGACACGCACTGCACATATTTTTCAACATCGTACGGATTTCAGTTTGTTTTTCTGCTGACGGTTCAGCCGCAAAACAACTGCTACTCGCAACCAGTAAAATAATCGCTAATTTTTTCATTTTTGCGCCCCTTTCATTTCGTCTGGAGCCAAACCGCGTGTCATATATTTCACTCGACCACGCGAGAAAATTCCCGCTGGACTTTCCATTGGCAACGTTGCCACTTTATCCAACGTTTTGGAATCATAAACCACGACTTCATTGCCGTCATAACCTGCGCTGACGTATAAAAATTTACCATCCGCGCTGTACTCTGGGAAATAAGCGTGTCCACCGACTTCAAGCGTTTTTACAACTTCGAGTTTTTTCTTGTCGATTAACTGAATGGTGCTGGCGCGTTTGTCTTTTGAAATAATATCCACCGCAACATAAGGCGCATTCGCGTGTGCCGCAGGTGATTCAGTACCGCCTGAAACAGGAATTTGTTTCACGACTTCCATTTTGTCTAAGTCCCAAACACTGACCACCATTTTGTCGCAATCACCAAAATTCGTACCAAAGCCTAACGTGCGACCATCCACTTTTACTGCACTGCCGCCGCCAACGTGAGGCACGCAACCAGCGGGTAATTTTTTGATGATTTTACGTTCTTGCAAATCAATCGCTGCCACGATGCTGTCGTCATAAGACGCAACCATCAAATTTTTGCCGCCGTGTGTTAAGAACGCATCATGTAAATGACGACCAACGTTGGTAATTCTGGTGACAGGAAAATCATCTTTTAAATCAACAACCCAAACTTGCCCTGCGTTTTCAAGCGCAATTGCAAATACGTCGGCAAACGGTGTACCGATTACCATGCCTGAATCGGAACTGACTTGTTTGCCATCTGGGTCAATCCCTTCGAGTTCAAAGGTTTTTAATGGTTCGAGTGTGTCGGCATTTAAAATCACCGCGTTATGCGGCACAAATGAACCCGCCATGATGTATTTGCCGTCGCGTGAAATGCCAATGCCAGGTCCATTTAAGCCTGTTTTGATGCTACGCACGATTTGCATTGAATATAAATCGACTTTGAAAATTTCAGCGGTATCGGTTTTGACGTAAGCCCAACGCGGATTTGTTGGATTGAACTCAATAATATGCGCCGCCGTTCCTGTGTGAACTTCGCCGATTTTTTGATGCGTCACGCTGTTAATGAAAACCGCTTTCGATTCGTTGCCACGCCCAAATTTACCGCGTGCTGCCACACCGATAATGTTGTCCATACTGTCGATGGTGTACGTTGGTTTATTCGGCAAAGTGCTTTCGTCTTTGATGTGAACGTGCAACGATTTTTTCATGTCGTCGATTGTCCAAGCAGGATTCGGTTGTTTAGGCGTGGTTTGTAAATGTTTGACTAAACCACGAATGTCGTCATCGCTTAATCTTCCATAAAACGGAGGCATCAACGTATCAAAACTGCCTGTCATAATTAAACTGCGTAATGCGGTTGGACTACGTCCTTTCAATGATTCCGAATTCAAAGCAGGCGCAATATAGCCACCTTGATCTGAACCGTGACAACCCGCACAATTTTCTTGAAAAAGTTGATTCATTTTTTTTGAATCATCTGCCGCATTTGCGCTAAATGCTAAAACACTTAAAACCGCTGTAGATAAGATTTTTTTTGTTATTTTCATTGTTAACCTTCCTGTTTAAATTGAAACGATAGTATAACGGTCGCGATTATAAAACTGAAAATGTCAGCGCAAACACAAATGCCACGATTAAAAATAACGTGAAAATGCCTTTTTTGCTCAAGCCCCGCCACATGGCGAAAATTTCTGCTTTCATCGCTTGTTTACGATTGTCGGATTTCCAAATACGCTTAAGTTTCCCGCGCCAACTTTTCAATTCAAGTTGTGCATTTTCTTCCGCTAAAATCTGTTCAATTTGTGCGTTTAAAGATTGTTTTTCAGCCATAAAATTCTCCATTAAATTGCGCGTCGTAACGCATAAAAACTCAAACCGCTCACCAGCAAACTTGGAAAAATAGCCATTAACAACGGATTGAAATCGTAAATCAAACCAACATGACCAAAGATTTTATCAAGAATGTTAAAACTAATTCCAATGACAATTCCAATCATCATGCGACTACCGACATTCACGCCACGTTTCACGCCAATAACAAATGGCGTAGCAACCAGCAACATTACAAATGTCACCAACGGATTCACCACGCGCCCCCAAAATGCTAATTCAAACGTTTGTGATTTTTGTTGATTATTTTTCAAAAAACCAATGTATTGCGCCAAATCAATCAACGATAAATTATCAGGATTCACCACTGCAATTTTCACTAAATCAGGCGCAATAGTTGTTTGCCAAATTTGTTCCGTTTTAGTATTTGCTTGCATTTGCTCGATTGAAATTTGTGATTGTGCCAAATTTTCTAAACGCCATTGTTCATTTTGTAAATAGGTCGCTTTGTCGGCGTGTGTGAGGCTTTGTAAGTGTGCTTGATTATCTAATTCATAAATACTAATGTCAGAAAGTTCACCATTAGTTTCGAGTTTTCGGACGTTGATAAATTTCTCGCCTTCACGCAACCACAAACCATATTTTGCATTAGAAACGAGTCGTTGATTTTGTGCCGTTGCTTTCAATAATTGCGCTTGCGCTTCGGTTGTTGGTGCAATCAATTCACCAACACAAACAGAAAATGTCGCTAAAATCGCGCCCGCAACTAACACCGATTTAATGATGTTAAAAACAGAAACACCAGCGGCTCGCATTGCAATCAATTCACGGTTATTTCCCATCGCACCCAATACAAATAAACTACCCAATAACGCTGCGGCTGGGACTAATTCATAACAAACTCGTGGCGATGTTAGCGCGAGATAAGTGAAAATTGCAGTTAAATCGTACGCGCCTTTGAGGTCTTTTAATTCGTCAGCCAGCGTGAATAAATTGAACAACGTCAACAATAAAATGAGCGCGATAAATGAGCCTTTCAGAATTTCTTTAACGATATAGTGTGTTAAAACATTCATGCCGTGCGTCCTTGTAAAAGCTGTGATTTCAACCATCGCCAACCATAAAATCTTGCCAATAAAACACTACCGATTATCAGCAATAATAAATTTACACTTGTTAAACCCAACCATGGTGAAATCGTTTGTTTTAAAACCCAACTTTGTGACACGCTCAACAAATTTCCATAACTAAAATAAATCAAAAAACCGACCAACATATTGCCGTAAATTCCCCCGCGTGGCGACAATTCAGCAAGTGGGATAGCGATAAATCCGAGCAATAAAATACCTAACGGTACAGAAAGACGACGTTGTATTTCGGCGGCATCAATACTTGTACCTGATTGCCATAATTCGCCAAACGGCGTGGCTTGTTTCGCAATAATTAACGGTGAAACTTTAGTATCAATTCGCACTGCGTATTCTTCAAAGTGTTCAATCGCGTAATTCAACTCACCCGCCCTGCCCTGCACGCGTTCGCCATTTTTCAAAACCATATATTGACCATTTTCTAAATCCATTAAACGTCCCGATTCAGCATTAATAATCGCAACAGAATCAGTTTGTCGATGTTGCACAAAAACGTGGTGCAACTGTTTGTGGTCATCAATAGTTTCAACATAAAACACAATATCACCATGACTGTATTCGCTAAACTTTCCCGCCACTAATCCGCGCAAATCTGCCGATTCTTGGTCGTGATGGGTTCGCGCTTCGATTTGACTTTCTGCCCACGGAGAAACGTTTAATGATAAAGCAGTTGCTGCAAAACTTAATGGCAATAGCACTAAAAAAACGGCACGGTAAATTGTCCAAACACCACCGCCAGCTGATGAAATGGCTGCCATTTCTTGATCTCGATACATTCGCCCCAACACCATCAACACTGCCATAAATGTGGCGGCAGGTAAAAAAGTAATGCACGCAATCACGATTTTCAAACTCAAAATCATCATCAACGTATCACTGGCGATTTGCCCTTCAATGACTTGGTCAAGCACGCGAATAAATTTGCGGCTAACAATAATTACCACTAGCACCGATAAAACGGCGGATAAAGTTTTCACCAAATCACGCATAATCATTTTGTTTATTACGCTAATCAACAAACTGCACTCCTGCAAAAACGGTATAATTTACAACTTTCGCCTTCCCATAAAAACTGGAAAAACATGAATTATTCTATAGAAACAAACCCACTCGAAACATTGGAATCGGATTGTTTAGTTGTCGGCATTTTCAACAATCAAAAACTTACTCTTGCCGCAAAAACGTTAGATGACCAAACTAATGGGCTATTAACATCTGTTGTAAAACGCGGTGATATTGCTGGAAAACTTAATGAAACGTTATTTTTAAATGTCATTCCAAACAGTGAAATCAAACGTATTTTATTAATTGGTTTGGGTGAGCAAAAACCATTATCTGTGAAAAATTATCGCAAAATTTTAAGCACGATAATTAACGAAGCAAAAAAATTACGCTTAAATTCGATAGCGGTTAGTTTAACGGATTGTGACGTGGAAAAGGTGGATTTAACGTGGAAAACTCGCCAGATTGTCGAAGTTTTTGAAGATGCAATTTATCAATTCACTGAATGCAAAAGCAAACCTGCTGATGAATTGTCGTTAAAAAATATCGTGATTCATGCAGCCGATTCAGCTTCGGCAGAAACAGGATTGGCACAAGGTTTAGCAATTTCTGGTGGCGTGAGTTTGGCAAAACATCTTGCCGATTTACCCGCGAACATTTGCACACCTACTTTTTTAGCACAGCAAGGTTTAACGTTGGCGAAAAATTTCGACAAAATCGACACTACGATTTTAGACGTTGCTGACATGGAAAAACTCAGTATGGGTTCATTATTAGCGGTTACTCGTGGCAGTCGTGAACCTGCAAAATTGATTTCGATTGAATATAAAGGCGGCGAAGCGAATGCAAAACCTATCGTATTGGTTGGCAAAGGATTGACGTTCGACGCGGGTGGAATTTCGCTCAAACCTGGCGCGGGCATGGACGAAATGAAATACGACATGTGCGGCGGAGCAGCTGTTTTAGGCACGTTGCAAGCGGCGGCGCAGTTGAATTTGCCGCTTAATATCGTCGGATTAATTCCTGCAACTGAAAATTTACCCGATGGTCAAGCCTGCAAACCAGGCGATGTTTTAACCAGTATGTCAGGCAAAACGATTGAAGTGTTAAACACCGATGCGGAAGGACGTTTAATTTTGTGCGATACACTCACTTACGCGAAACGTTTTAATCCAGAAGTGGTGATTGATTTAGCAACGTTGACAGGTGCAGTTTTAGTCGCTTTAGGTCGTGTGCCAAGTGGATTATTAGGCAATGACGACGCACTTTGTAACGATTTAATCGCCGCGAGTGAAACAGCAAATGACAGCGTTTGGCGTTTGCCACTTTGGGAAGAATATCAAGAACAGTTGAAATCGAATTTTGCCGATTTGGCGAATATCGGTGGCAAAGATGCGGGAACGATTACAGCCGCGTGTTTTTTAGCAAATTTCACCGAAGATTTCCGTTGGGCGCATTTGGACATTGCAGGTACAGCGTGGCGTACAGGTTCTGCAAAAGGCGCAACAGGTCGTCCTGTGCCGTTATTGACGCAATACTTGTTGAATCGCGCCAATGCCTGAAGTCACGTTTTACGTTTTAAATAGCGAATCGCTTTATGAGCGTTATTTATTTGCGTGTCGATTGATTGAAAAAGCCTATAACACGGGCAAATTTTGTTACGTTTTGCTTGATAATCTCGAACAATGTCAACGCTTAGACGATATGTTGTGGACGTTTCGGGCAGGAAGTTTTATTCCGCATCAAATTTTTAATGGCACATCGCCCGACATTACGTCACAAGTATTGATTGGCACTGAAAATGTGCCGCCTGATTGGCAAAATGTAGTTTTTAATTTATCGGCGCAACTTCCCCACGAATGGCAGAAAACAGCGCGAGTTTTGGAAATTTTAGATAATAGTGAAGTGACTAAAATCGGAGGTCGTGAACGTTATCGAATATATAAACAAGCGGGTGTTGAGCTTGTGACGCATAAAATATAACACACAAAAAAAGCCCCCATCTGCAAATGCAAATCGGGGATTTTTATTGTTGTGAATTATTTTTCGCCTGACGTTTCTGTCTGTGGCTCAACCGCTTTTTGTGCGTCGGCTGCTTTTTGTTCTTCAGCTTTTTTTCTATCAGCCGCTTTTTTCGCAAGTGCCGCTTTTTGATCTGCCGCTTGACGTGCTGCTGTGCTACCTGTTTCTGATGCCGCACTTGTAATCGTTGGCGATAACAGCATCGAAACAACAGAAATCAATAATGGCAACATCATTTTTTTCGATTTAATGTGTAACATAATTAACCCTCTAAAGTACCTAAAATATTTGTTGAGTTTAACAGTAAAAACCCAAATTGACATACTCTTGCAGCCATTAATAAAAGAAATTAGAAGCGTTATTTTTTCTTAAAGTAATAAAAACCGCCAAATTTGCCTCTTAAAATCATGTTGCTGTCAGATTTCTCAACCACTGAAAACAAATCAAAGCGTGTATTTCCAACCTGCGCTACTTTCAACTTCCCTTCTTCAACTTCATAATTCACAGGCATTTGATCGTAGTATTTTCCTTCGCGGGGAATGTGCAAAATCGTGACCTTCCCATCTTTGAAAACCCAAGTATCTTCACGAGGAAGCGCGACTTCTTTTTCGCTGGCGGTGTTTTTAGTCGATTCAAGTTTCCAAGTACCTGTTACTTCATCGCTGGACTTCAATTCAACATCCGCAAAAGCAACATTTGTAACCACCGATAAAACCAATAACATTGACGCTAGATTTACTTTCTTCATAACAAATTTCCCTTTGTAACGCATTCAGTGTGCAGAATTATTCAGCACATCAGGGCTTGATTATGCGCTAGTTAAGCGTTTAAATCGCGCTGATTTTTTCTAACACGTCTAAATGATGTCCCTCTACTTTTACTTTGCGCCATTCGTGAACCAACACGCCGTCTGCATTGATTAAAAATGTGCTACGTTCAATACCAATTACTTCTTTACCATACATATTTTTGGGTTTCAGCACGTCAAATAATTGGCAAATCGCTTCGTCGCTGTCCGAAATCAAATCGAATGGTAAAGCATATTTGCATTTAAAACCGTCGTGCGAACTAACGCTATCCCGTGAAATGCCAAAAATTACGGTATTCAATGCCTCAAATTGCGGATAGTTATCACGAAAATCTTCTGCTTCTTGAGTGCATCCAGGTGTATTGTCTTTGGGATAAAAATACAGCACCACATTTTTGCCCAGATAATCAGTTAATTGAATTGTTTTATTGTCCGTTGTGACGGCGGTGAAATTTGAAACAACTGCGTTTAGCGTTACGTTTGTCATGATTATTGGTTCCTAAAAGGTTCAAAAATAAGATCAGCATTCAGCTGATCACATAAATACATCAACTCATCACGCAATTGAAATAAAGACACATTTTGCGAAATCGAAATCACCAGGCGAGTGCTAAATAATTGCGCTTCCAAATAGGGTGCTTGATAACGATGTCCACTGATGTCTTCAATTTCAACGTCCTTTTCGCATAAAAAATGCACGATTTTACTTAACGTGTCAGAGCTTTCTGAACCGATAATTTCAACAAGATAAGGAATTTCATCGGTTACAATTCGCTTCTTTTCAATACGGGTACTGTGAATTTTTAATTGTAATTTTTTTTCTGTGGCATGTAACGTGCTTTCATATTTAGCAAGTTGATTCCAATTACCTTCGACCAGTAAATACGCACAGTGTAAGTCGCCAAAACGTGACGATTTAATATCGCTAATACGACACCCACACGTTGCCGTTGAAAGTATGAGTTCAGAAATAGCATTAAACGGGCTGTCGCTTAAAACAGTAATAGCAAGTTGCATGGCAATATTTTCTCTGAGAATTTTTAGGAATTTAGCATTAAATGAACGAAAATTAACATCTGTTCACTTTGACGGACATTAGCATAACAAAACACGCCGACGACAATCTAACATCTTTTTAATAAACGGCGTTTTCTTTACTTCATAATCCAATCTAACTATGACAAATTCAACAAAAAAACCAGCAAAAGCCTCACGCGAAAATTTAGATTTGGATTTAGACGCACGTTTAGATCAAGCCACTTCGACTTTATCCGTATCGTTAGAAAATGAACCTGTGGTCGGCGATGCACTGGATCAAGTTTTAGCACACGCAAAAAAAGAACTCGATACTAATTTACCAAAAGAAACTTTGTTGCCAACACCCGCTGTGGAAGAAGTGGGGGAAATTGATAACTTAGATGATTTCTTACCAGAAGTTGATATTGATTTAGAAAATGATGACTCGCATCCTTTTCAACCAATTCAGTCTGCTGCAATGTCGTCATTGGAAAATCAATTAGCTGCAGCAATGGATTCGACGGTGGTATCCGACGAAGAATTAGATGATTTGCTCGGTGGTGCGGGCTATGACTTTGATTCACTTTTAGGTGAAGCCGTTAGCGATGAATTAACAACCGATTCAAACGATGAAGACTTAATGGCTGCCGTTGATGAATTATTAAATATCGGAACATCTACAGAAGAACCAGAAATCATTGCCGATGAAATCGTTGAACTTACGCCTGAA
>SESD01000933.1_pt1 | contig 17054 bp, 13 predicted proteins | sample 3171411 | NCBI WGS metagenome assembly SESD01 (sample SAMN06051880, study PRJNA518727) | freshwater metagenome | biome: subpolar coniferous forest; feature: holomictic lake; material: water; isolation source: holomictic Lake 442, 16.5 m depth | place: Canada: near Kenora, Ontario | collected...
CCCCGCCGGCCGCTGGGGAAGACCGGACGAGCTGATCGGGCCATTGCTGTTTCTTGCCAGCGACGCCAGCAACTACGTGGATGGCCATGTGCTGGTTGTGGATGGCGGTTGGATGGGAAGGTGAGCAAGTACCGTGAACAGTCAACAGTGAACAGTCGAGGGTGTCCATGAATCGTTTGACAGGTAAAGTTGTCGTTGTGACGGCCGGTTACGGCGATATAGGTCGGGCGACCTGCCGGCGGTTTTGTGAGGAAGGCGCCACCGTGATCATGACCGGCCGCAAGCCCTTGACGGAGGGCGCGGCGATTGCCCGCACCACACAGGATGAGGCGCATGGGCGGCAGCGGCAGTGCCTGGCCGACCTGGGGGTACCGAACCCGAAAACCTGCGGCGGCATCGTCTACCGCGTCTGCGACAGCGCCCGGCGCGATTCGATCGACGCCCTGTTTGCCGACCTGCGCCGCGACTTCCCGCGCATCGATGTCGTGATCGGCAACGCCGCGCTGGTCTATAACGAACCGTTCCTGAAACTGGATCCAGGGCACTGGCAGGAGACGATGGACCTAAACCTGACCGGCCAGTTCCATGTTGGCCAGGCCGCCGCCAGGATCATGGTCGAGCAGAAACCGCTGCGTACCGCCGGCTGCGAGCGCGGCGTGCGCGGCAAGATCCTATTCAACGGCTCCTGGGTCGGAGACATGCCGTGGGCCGAGGGCTGCAGCTACGCCGTGGCCAAGGCCGGTCTCAAGACCATGGTCAAGGCCATGGCCAATGAATTGGCCGTGCATGGCATCCGCGTCAACGTCATGGCCCCCGGCATCGTCATGGCCGGCCTCTCGAAGCAATGCTACGAGAACGACCCGCAGTTCGGCCCGCGCACCCAGTCGGTCATCCCGCTGCGCGAATTCGGCACCGTCGACCAATGCGCCGACGCCTTCCTGTTCCTGGCCAGCGACGAGGCCGACTACATCACCGGAACCACGCTGCTGGTGGACGGCGGCGCCAGCATTCCGAGGAGAGATTGAATGAAACTTAGTTACGTACTTCCCGATCCCGCCTCCTACCGCGATTGGGCCGAGTTCGAGGGTGACCTTGCCTGCGTGAAGCAGGCCGGCTACGACGCGGTGGAACTGCAGATTGCGGATCCCTCAACCTTTGACGAGGCGCGGGTGCGCCAGACGCTGCAGGTGGTGGGGCTGCCCATGTGCGCCTTCCAGACCGGCGCCAGCTATGCTACGCGCGGCAACTGCTTGTGCACCGCCGACGAGGCCGTTCGCGAGCGGACAGTGAAGCTCTTGCGGTCCTTCGTGGATCTGGCGGCGCGCTGGCAGGCGGTGATCGTGGTGGGATCCCTGCAGGGACGGTTCAAGGAGGAGCCGAGTCGCGCGGCCGGCGAGGCGCGGATCCGCGAGGCCCTCTGCCGGGTCGGTGAGTATGCCGTGCAGCAGAAAGCGATTTTAGCGTTCGAGCCGGTTAACCACGGCGAGATCAGCTTCCACAACACGATCGCCGCGGCGGCGGCCCTGGTCCGCGGCATTTGCCTGCCCAACGTCCGGCTCATGGTCGACACATTCCACATGAACATCGAGGAGATGGATATGCTGGCGCCTCTGGAGGGAATCCGGGACATCCTGGCGCATGTGCATCTTTCGGAAACCAACCGCGATGTGTTGGGCGAGGGGCACTGGGACACGCAGGGGTTTCTCGCCGAACTGCGCCGGTTCGGCTATTGCGGATGCTGCTCCATTGGCGTCTACAATACCCGCCGACCACGAAGAGACTGCATAGAGCGCTGCATGGAACGGATACGAAGAACAGGCCCGGAACAACGCGGGCGTCGGCGTTAGGCCAAGAGGATCCGTGGCGTGACGAGATTAAGAGGCCAGCCGTTGCCACCACCGTCAGCCCCGGCCGCATGAAGCGTGAGCAGCGAATGCGCCTGCCTCAGTCTCGAAAGCGGCTGCCGTAGGCCCGGCAAGAGCAGCTGTTCATGGAGAAGACAGGAACAGCACTGGAGAATAGGGGAAATGGTGGCGGGAGAATGATCATGGATGAGCGCGATTGGGCTTGCAGGATAGCCGCTGGTCTTCGCGACATCGGCGTTGTTGCCGGGGACACCGTCCTGGTGCACTCCTCGTTCAAGGCGCTGGGGCCTGTCCCGGGCGGCATCGAAACCGTTGTGCAGGGTCTGCTCCTGGCGGTCGGGTCGGAAGGGACCCTGCTGATGCCGGCGTTGAGCTGGGCGCTGCGGCCGCCGGAGATTTTTGACGTCCGGTTGACCCCCTCGAATGTGGGCGCCATCCCGGAGTACTTCCGGACGCGGGAGGGTACGACCCGGAGTCTGCATCCCACGCATTCCGTCTGCGCCGTGGGCCGCCGCACGCACGAGTTGCTCGACGACCATCAGCTTGACAGCACCCCCTGCGGCGCGCATTCGCCGTTTCATAGACTTCTCGAAACTAGCGGCAAGATCATGATGCTGGGGTGCGGGTTGGGGGCCAACACCGCCATGCATGCGCTGGAGGAATACCTGACACCGCCGTACCTGTATGGCGCCACTTGCCGCTACACGCTGCGGGACACAGAAGGCAACACGTGGGAAAAGGACTACAGAACGCACGGATTCGCCGGGTTTGCCCAGCGCTACGGTCGGGTTGCGGATCTGGATGACGTCAGCTTCCTGCGCCGGGGTCAGGTGCTTCAGGCCGCCACAATTGTCCTGGACGCGCCGAGGCTCAAGAGCGCGGTACTGAGAAAGCTGGAACACGCCCCATGGTTCTTCGTTCAGGCGCAGGCAAAGTAGGACAAGATGTTTCCTGATTTCCATATTGAGAAAGGACCCTTTCCGAAATGAACACCACGGATTTGACCAGCGCCGACGGGCGCACGCGGGTGGCCGCGCTCTACCGCGACACGTTGCTGGATAATGTGATTCCCTTCTGGCTCCGCCACGGTCTGGATCGCGAGCAGGGCGGCATCCTGACCGCACTAGACCGCGACGGCACGGTGATCGACACCGACAAGTCGGTCTGGTTCCAGGGGCGCGCGGGTTGGATGTTTGCGACGCTCTACAACACGGTGGAAAAACGCGCCGAGTGGCTGGAGGCAGCCCGCAGCTGCATCGACTTCAGCCGTCAACACTGCTTTGCGCCGGACGGGAAGATGTATTTCACGGTCACCCGCGACGGTCAACCGCTGCGCATGCGCCGCTACGTGTTCAGCGAAAGCTTTGCCGCCATCGCCAGCGCGGCGTATGCGAAAGCCGCCGGCGAGGCGCGCGCGGCCGAAGAGGCGGTCGCGGCTTTCGCCACCTACCTGCACCACAGCTTCACGCCCGGCGTGATGCCGCCAAAGTTTGAGTCGACGCGTCCTGCCAAAGGGATCGCCGCACACATGATCGCCATTGCCACGGCCCAGGAACTGCGCGCCAACCTCGACGACGTCAGCGTGTCCGGCCGCACCTGCACGGAGTGGATCGACGCGTCGATCGCCGAGATCGAGCGCGACTTCATGAAGCCCGAGCACGAGGCGCTGATGGAACTCGTCGCCCCGGACGGCGGCGTGATCGACCACTTCGACGGGCGCACGCTGAATCCCGGCCATGCCATCGAGTGTGCCTGGTTCATCCTGCACGAGGGACAACTCCGCCACGATCCGCGCCTCATCCGCACCGGTCTGACCATTCTCGACTGGATGTGGAAACGCGGCTGGGACGAGGCGTGCGGCGGCCTCTTCTATTTCCGCGACCTGCGGGGGCTGCCGGTCCAGGAATACTGGCACGACATGAAGTTCTGGTGGCCGCACAACGAGGCCATCATCGCCACGCTCCTCGCCTGGACGCTCACCGGCGATGACCGGTACGCCCGCTGGCACAAGATGGTTCACGACTGGAGCTTCGCCCATTTTCCCGATCCGGTGCATGGCGAATGGTATGGTTATCTCCATCGCGACGGATCCGTGTCTGTCCCCTTGAAAGGGAACATGTGGAAAGGCCCGTTCCACCTGCCGCGCATGCTCTGGCTGTGCGCGCAGACGTTGGCAACACAGTCCCCGGATACAATCCGGCCAGCGCTTCGATCCGGAGGACAGCCCATGCATACCCGTGAAAGTCTGACCGCAGATGCCCGCCTTCTCGGTGTCGAGGCCGGGGGATATGGGCTGCCTCGATGACTGATCCGAAAAGTCAATTACGCGTGGCGCTGTGGGAAATGTCAGCCGCCAACCTCGGCGGGGAGAATCCCCTGCCGCCGCTGGATAAGGCGCGGGAGCGCGACGTCGATCTGAGCGACCCCGATGGGTATCTCAAAGACGATTTTCGCTACCGCGGCTACGGCAAGGGCGGGACGCGCCTGCCGTACCTCGTGCAGGATCAGTATGACCGGACGCGGCACCGGCGGGCGTTTCGGGTGGCGATCCTGGAGAACCAGCATCTGCGTGCCCTGTTTCTGCTCGAACTGGGCGGGCGCTTGTGGTCGTTGATCGACAAGCGGACCGGGCGTGAACTGCTTTATGTGAACGAGGCGTTTCAGCCTGCCAATCTGGGTTACCGCAACGCCTGGTTCAGCGGCGGGGTGGAGTGGAACATCGGCGTCGCACATCATTCGCCGCTGACCTGCTCGCCGATCTTTGCCGCGCGGGCCCGGCACGCGGACGGCACGCCCGTGCTGCGCCTCTGGGAGATGGAACGCGTCCGCGGCATCGTCTACCAGATCGACGCCTGGCTGGCCGCGGATTCGCCGCTCCTGCGGCTGCGGTTCCGGGTCCTGAATCCGACGGATCGGGTGGCGCCGTTGTTTCAATGGTCCAACATCGCCGTTCCCGAGCGGGAAGACGTGCGGGTGCTGGTGCCGGCCGACGAGTGCTACCAGCACCGCTACGGGCCCGACGAGCGCACCGACCTCGTGCCGGTGCCCCGGGTGCAGGGCGTGGACGTGTCGTACCCGCAGCGCGTCCTGAACGCGAAGGACTACTTTTTCAAGATTGAGCGCTCGCGGCGGCCGTGGATTGCGGCCCTGGACGGCGCAGGCCGCGGCCTGGTCCAGACCTCCACCGCCCGCCAGATCGGCCGCAAGTTGTTCCTGTGGGGGATGTCGCCCGGCTGTCGGCGATGGCAGCGGTACCTGGGGGGCGAGGGGAGCGCGTATTGCGAGATCCAGGCCGGGCTGGCGCGGACCCAGGCCGAAAGTTTGCCGATGCGGCCCGGCGCGGAGTGGTGCTGGCTGGAAGCCTACGGCCTCATGGAAGGCGATGCGGCCACCGTCCACAAACAGGACTGGAAGGCTGCCTGCACGGACGTCGACGGCCGGCTCCAGGCGCTGCTGCCGGCTGAGCGGCTGGACCGGGAATTCGCTGCGTCCGCCGCCATGGCCGAGCAGGCGCCGGAAGAGATCCTGCACCGCGGGTCCGGCTGGGGCGCGTTGGAGCGCCGGCGATGCGAGCGGTCTGGCCAAGTTGCAGGATGGCCGGCGTCGGTTGTCTTCGACGATGCCTCCCTGTCAGACGAGCAACAGCCGTGGCTGGAACTGTTGGAGAAAGGCGTGCTACCGCCACGGGGCGCGACCGACGCGCCGCACCACCCGGTCGTGGGACGCGCGTGGCGGCTGCTGCTGGAGACGTCCATCCGCCGCGGCGCGAGCGATCACTGGCTGGGGTGGTATCACCTCGGGCTGATGGCGTACGCCGAATTCATCGGGGACGAGCCCGCGCTTCGCGCATGGCGGCGTTCGCTGGAACGCCTGCCCACCGCCTGGGCCTGCCGCTGCCTGGGGGCTGTGGCGCGAAGAGCCCGCGATTACCAGGAAGCGGCCCGGCAGTGCGTGCAGGCCCAGGCGATGCTGCCTGCGCTCTCGCCGCTGGCCGCGGAAACGCTCGCGGCGCTGAACCAGGCCGGGCGGGCCGCGGAGGCGGCGACGCTCTTCGAGCAAATGCCCGCAGCGGTGCAAGCCAACGACCGGGTGCTTCTGGCGCGCGCGTTCACCGCGGTAAAATTGGGCGATCACGAGCGTGTCTTGCGGATCATTGGCAGTCGTGAGTTTGCCTGCATGCAGGAGGGCGAGGAGTCGCTGGCGCGACTGTGGTTCAGCGCCCAGGAGCTGCGCCTCGCCAAAACGGAAGGGATTCCGATCGATCGCGCGCTGCGGCTGCGCGTTCGCCGCGAATGCCCGATGCCGGCTGACATCGATTTCCGGATGACGCGCTTCACGCCGGAAGAACAGGTGGATTTTATCGAGCGCGCGGAGCGCGAGGGGAAGAAACATGCAACACGATAGACCGGACGGAAACCTCAATGATCGCTCGGGCCGCCTGGCCCTGATCCTTCAGCGCACGGAAAGCACGCTGAAGGACAATGTCCTGCCGTTCTGGACCCGGAATACCTGGGACCAGGAGTACGGCGGGTTCCTGACCCGCCTGGACCGGCGGGGTGAACTTCTGGACACGTCGGAAAAGGTCCTGATGATGCAGGCGCGAATGATCATCAGCCTGTCGGCGGCGCATTCGCATGGACTGACAGACCGGGGGTATCTGGAGCTGGCTCGCAAAGGGTTTGAGTATCTCACATCAACCCTGTGGGATTCGCGCGATGGCGGCTTCTTCTTCTCCGTCACCCGCGACGGCAAGCCCAAATGCCGACGGAAGAACACCGACTTTCACATGTATGCCCTCATGGCCCTGTCGCAGTACTACCAGGCCTCCCAACGTCCGGAAGCGCTGCAATGGGCCAACAAGGTCTTCGACCTGATTCAGTCCAAGGCGCGCGATGGCATCCTGGGCTACTTCGAGGAGTTCGACGGCATCCCCTGGCCCGCCCTGAACGCCGAGCAGATGGACCTTGGCGGGGAGCGGACGGATGTGAAGACCATCGACATGCACGTCAATGTGCTGGAGGGGCTCTGGTACCTGTGCCGGGTGTCGGGCGCTCCCGCACACAAGCAAGCCCTCCAGAAAGTCCTGGAACTCATCGTGGCAAAGGGCCTGCATCCGCAATACGGCGGGACGATCACCGCGCTCGACCGTGAATGGAACTCTCTCGCGGATCGTTTCGGCAACCGGGTGACCTCCTACGGCCTGAATGCCGAGGCGGCCTGGCTGATGATGGAGGCTCTGGATACGCTGGGAATCCCCCGCGAGAAGTACCGCCGGCCGGTTCTCGGCCTGATCGATCACGCGCTGCAGTTCGGGTTCGATGAGGCCAAGGGCGGCCTGTACGCCTACGGCCCCGAAACCGGCAAGGTCGTGGAGTCCAATCTGCCTCGCCGTGCCCTGATCAAGGCCTGGTGGGAGCAGGTGGAAGGATTGAACGCCTTCATTGCCGCCTACGAGTGGACTCGCGACGAGCAGTACTTGCGGGCGTTTGAGCGCACGTTCGACTGGTGCTGGAACTACCAGATGGATCATGAATGCGGCGACTGGTACCAGGACGTCGATCCGGATACCGGCAAGCCGCTGTACACGGAGAAGGGCGGCGAGTTCAAGACCGCCTTCCATGCCAGCCGTTGCCTGATCCGTATTTCGAATGCCTTGCGGCGCCTGGAAAGCGATCCGCAACCACTGAAAGGACTCCCATGTACTGCCAAGTTCTGAATGACCGACAGATTTCCCAGATTCATGGCGCTTCCATGCGATTGCTCGACACCGTGGGAGTCGGCGTCCCGCACCCGGACATGCTCGACTGCCTGGAGGCGGCGGGGGCGAAGGTGGACCGCGCCGCGCAGCGGGCACGGATTCCCGAGTCCCTCGTACTCGACTCCGTGCAGCAGGCCGGAAAACGATTCACCCTCTATGGACGGGATCTGGCGCGTACCGCGGCGTTCGGCGTGGGACAGCGGAACTTCAACGCCACGGCCGGACAGGCCTCATGGGTCGAGACACCCGGCGGGGACCGGCGGTATGCCGCGCTCAAGGATGTCGGCACCGCCGCGCGGTTCTGCGATGGACTCGATTGCATCAACATGGCGGGTGCGATGGCCGACCCGCATGACCTGCCGGTTTCGGTGCGCTGCATCGCGGTCCTGATCGAAATGCTCCGGGCCACGACCAAGCCGGTGACGTTCTGGTATCACGACCGCGCCTCGGCGCGTTACCTCAACGAAATCCTGATCGCCCTGCGCGGTAATGAGCAGCGGGCGGCGCAGTACCCGGTGTGCTATCCCTTTTTCGAGCCGATTAGCCCGCTGCGATTTCCCTTCAACGGCATCGATCTGCTCTACGAAACGGCGCGCCTGAACCTGCCGGTTCCCATCGGGCCCATGGCGCAGATGGGGCTTTCCGCGCCGGGAACGGTCGCCGGAACGCTCGCGCAGGAGAACGCCGAAATCCTGGCTGGAGTGGTCATGACGCAGCTCATCCGCTCCGGCATGCCGGTCTGCTACGGCGGCATCTGCCACGCGTTCGACATGCGCACCACCCAACTGATTTTCGGCGGCCCTGAACAGGCCATCTTCAGCGTGGCCATGACCCAGATGGGCAAGCACTATGGTCTGCCCGTCTATATCAACGCCGGCCTGAGTGACAGCAAGCGGCCGGATGCGCAGGCCGGCTTGGAGTCGGGCGTCACGCTGGCCATGGGCGCCGCCGCCGGCGCGGATATCTTCGGGCACATGGGCATCAGCGGCGTGGACCAGGCCGCTTCACTCGACATGCTTGTGCTCCAAAACGAAGTCATCAGCTATGTCGGGAGCACGCTGCGCGAGTTCGAAATCTCCGACGAAACGCTGGGACTAGCGGTCACGGAAGAGGTCGGACCCGGCGGCACCTTCATTGACTCGGAGCACACCGCGCTGCATTTCCGGAACGAACTCTGGTTCCCGCGCCTGCTCGATCGCCAGTACTACCAGGCGTGGAAGGATGCCGGCGCCTCGAGCCTCGAAGAGCATTGCCGGGAACGCAAGGAACACATTCTCGCCTCGCATGCGGTAGAGCCGTTGCCGGCGGATGTGGACCGCGAGTTCGTCCGGATTCTTGCCGCCGCACGACGTGAACTGGGAGCAAAGTCATGAAAGACCAGGAGTAAAGATCATGCTATATCGAAGACTGGGCACTACCGATCTTTCGGTGTCGGAAATCAGCCTCGGGTGCTGGACGCTGGGCGGACTCAACTGGGTCGACGGCAATCCCGACGGCTGGGCTAATGTTGACGAAAACGAAGCGATCGCGGCGATCAATCTTGCCATTGACCGCGGGGTGAACCATTTTGACAATGCCGACGTGTATGGCAACGGCAGGGCTGAGCGACTGCTGGCCAAAGCACTTGGTGCCAAATCCACGAAGGTCACGATTGCCACGAAAATCGGTCATTTCCCGGGGACCGCGGCGCATGCGTATGATTCAGGGCACATCCGCCACCAGTGCGAACAATCGCTCCAAAACCTGCAGCGCGAAACCATTGATCTGTACTATTTTCACCACGGCGATTTCGGGCCCTCGGACTGCTATCTTGACGATGCAATAGCCATGATGCACACACTACGGCAGGAGGGCAAAATCAGGTACATCGGGCTGTCGGCCTATTCCAACGAGGATTTTTCGCGGCTAGTGCCGAAAATCAAGCCTTCGGTGCTGCAGAGCTGGGCCCATGCCATGGACGACGGGTTTGTCCGCGACGGCATGCCGGTGCGCAAGCTGCTCGAAGCGCACCAGATGTCGTTTGTGGCTTTCAGTCCGCTCAATCAGGGGTTGCTGCTGGGTAAATACAGCTCGCTGAATCCGCCGCAGTTCGAAGCAGGCGATCATCGGAAGAACAGCGACCGTTTCCAGGCGGAATCATTGGCAAAGTTGGAACCAAAGATCGAACAGCTCAAAGCGAAATTCGGCAGTGACCTGAAGGAGTTATCGCGGGCGGCGTTGCAGTTCCTATTGCACTATCCGGTGATAGGCTGTGTGATTCCTGGTTTTCGTAACGTCAAGCAAGTGGAGGCCAATCTGTACGGGGCCGGAAAACCGCTGACAAAAGAGGAATGCGATTTTATCCGGGCGGTGTTCAGGTAAGAACCGGTTGCCGGGCGACAAACCGGGCACCTGGTGGATGTATTATGCGGGGTATACCGCCGAGCATGATGACCAGTACCAGACAAAGATTCAGCATCTGGGCGGCGAATGATCGCCCGCTGAAACTGGTCCGCGAGGCGACCGGCAGCCGGATCACGCTGAAGAGTATCGAGCCGTGGGGACTGCGCGTGTTTTTGGCTGAGGATCTCTAACATGAACAGAATGACAAACCGGGGAACACTGATCTTGCTGGCGGGGTTTCTGCTCTTGAATCTTGCCGCCTCCATCTGTTTTAAGGAAGGCGGAACGGATGCAGCGCATCGTCTGCATTACTTCATTGGCGGCAATGTGCTCGGCATCAGTTCCACGGCTCTGATGATGGGGCTGTACAAGCGGATGAATGTCAACCTGGCCATGGTGTTGGTGACCTGTGGCAGCAGCGTGCTGGTGCAGTTGACGTTCTGGAGGATGTATCACACGCCACTGACGGTGCTGCAAGTCGCTGGCATCGCGCTGACCATCCTGGGCACGGCCATCGCCACTGGAATGGGTGGCGCATCACGCAAGACGGAGGCGGAATGAAACTGGCGGCCTATTTTTTGGCCTTCTGGGTCATGCAGATCATCGCCTCTGTGGGGTTCAAGTACGGAAGCCATGGCGAAACAGGGTACTCGAAACGATGGCTGGTCGGTTTCATCGGCGGGAATGTGGTGGGCGCCTCCAGCATATACGTGCTCATGAAAATCTACGAGGCCATGCCCGGCAACTGCAATGTGGCGATGGTGCTGGCTGGCGGCGGAGCTTTTGTCGGCTGCCAGGTTGCCTTGGCGCTGATCTTCCGGTCCCGCCTGACCCGGGTGCAATGGGCGGGCGTGGCGCTGGTGGCCGCAGGTTCGGCCTTGGCGAGTCTAGGCGGGCCAGTGACGGGAGGTAATGCGGACGCCAGCAAAGGGATGCATAGGGAAGAATCGGCGAGCAAGGATTCCACAACAGAAGTGAACAGCAAACTTACCCAATGGGAGAATGATCATGTCGATAAAAGGTGATGTCGGAATGGTGTCGTGTACAATGCCCGAGGATATGTCGAGGATCCGAACCTGTGCGGAGCGCTTCTTTTCCAGCGCCGCCGAGCTTCCCATTTCTTTTGTTCTGGATGAGAAAGCCATTCGCGGGATCCCGTCCGATTGGCAGCCGGTTTCAACCCGGCGCCGCATTGACGCCAATATCGTTGAAACGGTGTTTGAGGGTTCAAATCCCAGCAGCGGCCTGAACCTCCGGGTCGAGTGCACGGAGTACCTCGACTATCCAGTCGTGGAATGGGTGGCATGGTTCACCAACAAGGGGCCAGCGACCTCACCGATCCTCAGCGATATCCTTGCCTGCGATGGCGCTTTCACGGGCGCCTCGCCCGTCCTGTGTCACTGCAATGGCGATTTCAACAGCGCGGAGGGCTATACGCCGCAGGACACTCCCGTGAACGCGGGAGATGCTCTCGCCTTCGCGCCCATCGGGGGACGGCCCTGTGACGGAGCCTTTCCGTACTATCGCCTCCGGTTCAAGGACTGGGGACTGTCCTTCGCCATCGGCTGGCCGGGCCAGTGGTCCGTTCGTTTCACGGGGCTTGCCGACGGGGTCCGGGTTCAGGCGGGACAGGAAAAGACACACCTTCGGCTCATGCCCGGCGAGACGATCCGCACGCCGCGCATGACCGTCCTGGCGTGGGCGGGCGACGATTCACGAGCCGTGAACCTGTGGCGCCGCTGGTATCTGGCCCATATCCTGCCGCGGCCCAACGGCCGTCCCATGAGGCCGCTGCTGGCCTGCGCAGCTACGGATGAAGGCGAGGAGTTCACCACGGCGACCGAGGAAAACCAGATCCGTTACATCGACACATTCCACCAGCGCGGCATCCGCCCCGATGTCTGGTGGATCGATGCCGGCTGGTATCCCTGCTACAACAAAGACCATGAAAGAAAATGGGTGATAACCGGCACATGGGAACCTGATCCCGAAAGGTTTCCAAGGGGGTTGAAGCCGGTATCCGACTGTGCGGCCCGGAACGGCGCGGATCTGTTGCTTTGGTTCGAGCCGGAACGGGTAGTGCCCGGCTCAAAGCTCGATATGGAACACCCGGAATGGTTGTTAAGTGTTAAGGCTGGCGATAACCACGGCATGTCGAAATGGATGAGAACACAGGTTGACGCCGCCAGTCTTTTGAATCTGGGCAACCCGGAATGCCGCCAGTGGCTTACCGATCACGTGTGCAAGTTGATTAAAGACAACGGCATCAAGATCTACCGCCAGGATCACAACTTTGCGCCGCTGGAATACTGGAGCAGGAACGAGGCGCAGGACCGCCAAGGCATGAATGAGAACCTGCATGTCCAGGGGTATCTTCAATACTGGGACGACCTGCTGGCGCGCAATCCGGGACTGTGGATCGATTCGTGCGCGGCCGGCGGACGCCGCAACGATCTGGAGACCATGCGCCGCTCCGTGCCCCTGCACTATACCGACAACGGCTATGGGGACTCTCCCGTGAAGCTGGCCTTCCACTGCACGCTGTACCAGTGGATTCCGTACTTCAAGGAGTTCACGCTCGCCTGGGATCTCAAGGGCAATTCCCGGTTCGACCATCAGGTGGACAACTATTCGTTCCACTGCGGCATGGCGCCCATGCTGTTTGCGACACTCGACATCCGGCGCGACGATTACGACTTTGAGCTGGCCGCGAAGATGATCGCCATCTGGCGCCGGTCCGCCGGCCTGATGCTCCACGGCGACTACTACCCGCTGACGCCGTTCCACCGCAGCGCCGAGAAGTGGGTGGTCCGTCAATTCCACTCCCCGGAAACAGGCCGCGGGCTCATCCAGGGAATCCGGCTCCCGGCCGCACTGGAAGCAACGTTTACCGTTCATCCGAAGGGGATTCGTTCAAGCGTCATCTACCGGTTCAAGAACGCCGAGACGGGTGAAAAGCGGGACCTTTCGGGCGACGCGCTGATCCGCGATGGATTCACCTTCGCGCTGCCGCCACGCAACGGCGCCATCTGGTTCTACGCGGAGGAGAGATCTTGACGACGACACATTGCAGATCCAGCGTTACACGCGGCGAGCGACTCAACCGCATAGCTTTTCCCATGGGTGGGATTGGCGCCGGCATGATCAGCCTCGAGGGGACCGGCGCCTTGTCGCAGGTCTCGCTGCGCCACAAGCCCGACGTGCATCACGAACCGCAGGTCTTTGCCGCCCTGCACGTGAAAGGCGCGAAAACGGCACGGGTGCTGGAAGGTCCGGTGCCGATGTGGAAGGTCTCCGGCAGCGCCACGTTGGGAGGTCTTACCGAGCCTGGCAACGGTCTGACCGGACGCACCTATGGCCTGCCGCGCTTTGCCGAAGCCTCGTTCGCGGCCCGCTTTCCGTTTGCCACCGTGTCGCTCGCCGATCCGACGATGCCGGTGACGGTCGCGCTGACCGGCTGGAGCCCGTTCACTCCGGGCGCGGCCGATGACTCGAGCCTTCCGGTCGCGGCCATCGAATATCGTTTCACCAACCGCTCGGCCAGGACGGTGAAGGCGGTCTTCTCTTTCCATGCCGCGAACTTCATGAAGCTGGGCGAGGGCGCCCGGGTTGAGGCCATGGAGCGCGGCTTCGTCCTGGCCCAGTCCGCGTTGGCGAACTATCCCGAATGGGAGGGCGCCTTTGCCGCCTGTACCGACGATCCGGCCACGGCCGTGGACGCGGCCTGGTTCCGCGGCGGCTGGTTCGACCCGATCACGATGGTCTGGAACCATGTGGCGGCCGGGGATGTGGTGGCGCAGCCTCCGCACGCGGAAGGCGCGCCGGGGAATGGCGGCAGTCTTTATGTGCCCTTCACACTGAAGCCGGGCGCGGAGAAGACGATCCGCCTGCAGTTAGCCTGGTTCGTGCCGCGTAGCGCGCTGCGGACCGGAAATACCGGAGCCGCTCAAGTCCCTCCGGGCGACGAACCCTTCATGGTGGACGGCTGGCAGGCCTCGCGCCTGATGCCGGCCGGAGACATAGCCCGGACTCCGTATGCCGGGCTCGGGCAGGACGCCGGCTGGGAGGCGCTGCCTGACGCCGCGTCCGGCTTCATCGACCTCCACGAGAAGCGCGGGACCAGCGGGATCGTCTACCTGGCCCGACGCATCCGGATCGACGCGGATTGCGAGCGCGTCCTGCACGTGGGCCACGACGGCGGGGTGCGCATTTTTCTGGATGGCCAGCCGGTGGCGGCCGCGCCGGGAACGGTCAACCCGGCCAAGACCACCCGGACCCAGACACACGTCAAGCTCGGCCGCGGCGAACACGAGTTGTGCATTGCCTTCGACCGCGCTGACGGCAAAGGGTGGGGTATCTTCGCCAGTCTGCAGAAACCGCCCGCCGCCTGCGCCGGCGGCTGTGCTTGCGACAGCGCCGCACCCGCGGAAGCGCCGCTGTTCTACACCCCCTGGTATGCCGCACATTTTGCGGATTTGGCAGCCGTGCTCAGCCACTGGCGCCTGCATTACGAGAGCCTGCGCGCCTCGAGCGCCACGTTCAGCGACTGCTTCTTCAACACGACCCTGCCGGCGGAAGTGGTCGAGTCGGTGGCGGCCAATCTCGCCATCCTCAAGTCCCCTACCTGCCTGCGCCAGGCGGACGGGCGGCTCTGGGGCTGGGAGGGGTGCTTTGCCGGCAGCGGTTGCTGCCATGGCACATGCACGCATGTCTGGAACTACGCGCAGTCCATCCCGCACCTGTTTCCCGAGCTCGAGCGTACCCTGCGCGAGACCGAGTTCGGCCCCAGTCAGGACGATCGCGGACACCAGACCTTCCGCGCCGCCCTGCCCATCGGCCCGACCGATCACCAATTCCACGCCGCGGCCGATGGCCAACTCGGCGGACTCATGAAACTGTACCGCGAGTGGCGAATCAGCGGCGACACGGCTTGGATGAAGTCACTCTGGCCGGCGGCCAAGCGCAGCCTCGACTACGCCATCGCGACCTGGGATCCGGACCATACGGGCACTTTGGTTGAGCCGCACCACAACACCTACGACATCGAGTTCTGGGGCGCCGACGGCATGTGCACCAGTTTTTACCTCGGGGCTATGGCGGCGGCCGTCGCGATGGGGCGGATGCTCGGCGAGGAGACGGCGGTCTACGAGGCGCTGCTGGCCAAGGGCCGGAAGGCCATGACCGCGACGCTATGGAACGGCGCCTGGTTCGTCCAGAACGTGCAGTGGCAGGGACTGCGGGCCGGAGATCCGACCGACGTAAAATCCATGGGCGGCTCCTACACGCCTGAAGCCCTCGCCGTTCTCCAGCGCGAAGGCCCCAAGTACCAGTATGGCAAGGGCTGCCTTGCCGACGGCGTGCTTGGCGACTGGATCGCGCGCTGCTGCGGGCTCGGGCCAATCATCGATGAGAAGAAGACGGCCAAGCACCTCGCCGCGGTTTTCGTGCACAACTTCCGGAAGTCCCTGGTCGACCACGCCAACCCGCAGCGGCCCGGCTATGCCTTTCCTCAGGAAGCCGGGCTCCTGCTCTGCTCCTGGCCCAGGGGCGGTAAGCCCGCCCTGCCGTTTGTCTACAGCGACGAGGTGTGGACCGGCATCGAATACCAAGTTGCGGCGCACCTGATCATGACCGGGCAGGTCGAAGAGGGGCTCACCATTGTCCGCGCCGTGCGCCAGCGCTACGATGGGCAGTGGCGTAATCCCTTCGACGAATATGAGTGCGGGCATTGGTACGCCCGCGCCATGGCGAGCTACGGCCTGCTGCAGGCTTGCAGCGGCGCGCGCTACGATGCCGTCACGCAGACCCTTCACCTCGCTCCGCGCGTGAAGGGGGATTTCCGCGCCTTCCTCTGCACCGCCACCGGCTACGGCACCGTCGGCGTGCGGAAAGGCAAGCCGTTCATCGAAGTCGTCGCCGGCACCATCCCGGTGCAAAGGCTCGAAGGGGTGCTGGGGTCGCCCATCAAAGAGTAGGAGTCAACAGACAAATTTTCCCCTGACCGTCCCGCAGGGGCGGGCGTTCGTTTTTTCATGGCTTTGCTCCGTCTAACGGTTGGTTTTGTGAAAAGCGTCTCTTCCGAATCCGTCGTTGTTTCGTCTGTTGGTTGGCGGCGCGGTCAAAACCGTTCCGTCCAGTCGCCCATCTGGTTCTCGCGGTCTGCGCCTTGCGGCGCGGCCGCACACTCCGTGAATCCGTAAAAGCCGGAGCCAGAAAACCGTCGGTATTCCACGCCGCGTCCAGTAGGGATGATCATAGATCTGTGGTTCGCAGGCATGCATCCTGCGCCAACCCCTTCACGGCTCGCGTCGCAGTCGGAACAGAAAACTTTTCTCCAAACCCTCCGTAAAAAGTGCGGGAAACGCCGGCTTCCAATCGAGGGACGCTGGGGTAGGGACGCTGGGGTCATATTTGTAATTCGGTAAGAGTGCTTGAACGACACGTTGTCAATGCACACGCCGGGGCCACGCCCGCGGGGTAGCGGGCGGGGAAAGGCCCCGGCTGTCGCACGTACAAGCGCCCACACCCGCCACACCCGTACACGCAACACCTGCCGCGCCCCGTGTTCATCGGCCTCGTGCGCCCCAACAGCCATCCGCACCGGCAGCGCTTCGCGCTTTCCCAAACGCTTGTCCTGACGCCATGCCCGCTCCGCTTGCGCCCGGCACGGATCGCCGCAACCGTCACGCCGCATGCGGCCGACTACGGCCCGCCATGCGTCGCGCCGTTTCGTCGCCCGTGCCCGGCGCTGCGCTCCGCTCGCCCAAATACCCAACTGCGGCACGCCGCCTCCAAGCGTCCGTCCGGCAAGGCCGCAATAGCGGCTCTGCGCGCAGACGGTGGCCGCGCACAACCCGCGAATACGCGGGAGGCGCGGCCCCGCAGCGCGCAGCCCGGTCGGTCGCTTCGAGGCGTCTCGCTGATCACAGTTTCGCGGCCGCGCGTCGCGTTGCTTTGGCGCGGCCTTAGTGCTCACGCCCAACGACCGGCCCAGGGAAACCCACACGAACGCCCGGCCGCGCGCGGGCGGCTGTGCCTACGCACCGTGC
>SESD01000936.1_pt1 | contig 17046 bp, 13 predicted proteins | sample 3171411 | NCBI WGS metagenome assembly SESD01 (sample SAMN06051880, study PRJNA518727) | freshwater metagenome | biome: subpolar coniferous forest; feature: holomictic lake; material: water; isolation source: holomictic Lake 442, 16.5 m depth | place: Canada: near Kenora, Ontario | collected...
ACTATTTTGACCACCATTAAACTCAATAAAAAACCTGACGATACTCAAGCTAAAGCAAGTAAGGCACCTGTTCGTCGTAGCAATGCTATTCAACGTGATCGTTCTGTAGCGCCCCCTAAGGTGAGCGCGCCTGCTAAAGCAGAACAGCCAATAGAAGAACAACAACCAGCCATTCAACCACCCCCAAAAACTGGGCAACGAAATCACCGCTTTGATGGCAAACTGCATGAAGATGCAGGGGCTGATGCTACACAAAATGAACGTCCCGCATATTCGGCAAAATCTACCGAGGTGCGTGAGCAACAACCTAGACAAGCAAGACCGCAAGGTGTTGATACGCGTACGACACCTCGCCCTGATAAAAATGAACCGCAATATCGTCAGGCGCCTCGCCGTGGCGGTAAGGTAAGAGACGGTTACGATTCAATCAATACACCGCAATATGGCTCGGCAGCAAAAGCAGCTTATAAATCTACTGCTATTAGCACTGATTTACCTCGGCTATCTAAAGTCATGGCAGAACGTGGTCTTTGTTCACGACGCGAGGCTGATGAATGGATTATGAATAGCTGGGTAATGGTTGATGGTGTGATCATTGATACGCTAGGCACTCGTATTAACCCAGATGCTGAAATTATTATCAGTAGTTACGCGCATGAAGTCCAAGCGGAATCGGTAACCATCATTTTGCACAAGCCTGTCGGTTATGTAAGTGGGCAGGCAGAAGATGGTTACGAACCAGCCATTGTATTAGTTCATCCTGATAACGAATGGGTAGATGATCCTAACTTAAATCAGCATCATGCCAAAGAGTTCCAACGTAGATTTTTAAATGGCTTGGCGCCAGCAGGTCGCTTAGATATTGACTCTACAGGAATGTTAGTACTTACTCAGGATGGTCGTATTGCCCGCCATTTAATTGGTGAAAATTCAACCGTAGAAAAAGAATACTTAGTGCGAGTTGAGGGTGAGTTAAGCGATGCCGATATGCAGCGGCTTAATTTTGGCCTAAGTTTAGATGGCGAAAAACTCAAACCGGCAAAGGTCAGTTGGCAAAATGAAGATCAATTACGCTTTGTATTGCGAGAAGGTAAAAAACGCCAAATTCGTCGTATGTGTGAAATGGTCGGCTTACATGTAGTCGGTTTAAAACGAGTACGTATTGGTAGCGTCAATTTAGGTAAATTGCCCGTTGGGCAGTGGCGCTATCTGCGCAATGATGAGCGTTTTTAATTAATCAATCTTCTTTACCTCATCAAAAATCTAGGCTGAGATGAAAGACAAACCTGCTAAAATATCCCTATGGATATCCTACTATTAGTTAAAGCTTTTATTCTTGGTTTAGTTGAAGGTGCTACGGAATTTTTACCCATTAGCAGTACTGGCCATTTAATTATTGTGGGCGATTTACTCCACTTTAATGATGAAAAAGGTAAGGTTTTTGAAATTGTCATACAACTTGCCGCAATATTTGCAGTGTGTTGGGAATATAGGCGTAAGTTAATAGACACCGCCTTACACATTACCAACCAAAGTAAAGCGCAACAATTTGTACTCAATCTATTCGTGGCATTTTTACCCGCTGCAATACTCGGCCTAGCTTTTCATAGTGCAATTAAACACTATTTATTCTCCCCTATTACTGTCGCCTTTGCTTTAATTGTTGGCGGCTTTGCTATCCTCTATATAGAAAAACTGCCGCTTCAAACGCCTACAACAAACATAGACGACTTGAATCCATTGCAAGCTTTAAAAGTTGGCTTTTCTCAATCTCTCGCTTTATTCCCTGGTGTATCACGTGCAGGTGCAACTATCTTAGGGGGGATGTTGTTTGGTTTAAATAGAAAAACAGCAACAGAGTTTTCATTTTTTCTAGCCATACCCATCATGTTTGCGGCAACGATATTAGATGTTTATAAAAGTAGAGACATCCTCTCTTTAGACGATGCCGGCTTATTTGCAGCAGGCTTTATCACTGCCTTCTTATCTGCATTAATTGCCATACGCTTTTTGTTGCGCTTTGTGGCTACACATAACTTCAAAGTTTTTGCTTGGTATCGTATTATCTTTGGCGCTATTGTTTTGCTGTATTTCTGGTAATAATAACTTCGTCGCACTAGTGTTAGCGTTTTGCAACGCCGATTGTGAGAACTATCATGAAAAAACTTGTTAAATATTCTGCATACGGGCTAGGTAGCCTCATTTCTTTAATATTGGTAGTGATGGCAATTGTTGCACTCACCTTTAACCCAAATGATTACAAACAAAAAGTAATTGATTTAGTACAAGAAAAAAAAGGCAGAACGCTAAAATTAGACGGTGATATTAAACTGGCTTTCTGGCCAAAAATTGGCGCTGATTTAGGCAAAATCTCACTCTCTGAGCATCAAAATAACAAAGAGTTTGCCGCCGTAGAAGGCGTAAAAGTCTCGCTTGCTTTACTACCGCTACTCAAAAAAGAGTTGATTGTTGATACCATTTACATTGATGGGGCAAAAGCAAATATTGTTAAATATAAAGACGGTACCACCAACTTTGATGATTTACTTAGTAACGATGACCAAAAGTCTCAAGACATTAAGTTTGATATCGACGGCATCAATATTACGAATTCTAAAGTCAGTTATCTTGATGAAGCGACAAGCGCTGTTTACAACATTACAAAACTAAACCTCAAGTCAGGTCGTATTGCTCTAGCGGAACCTGTTGATTTAGCCACTGATTTTACTATCAGCGCCAATCAAGCAAAAATAATTGCAGATGCCCAGCTTAAAGGTAATTTTTTAGTCGATTCAGAACACAAACACTTTGTTGCTAAAGGCTTAAATGCCAACATTAAAGGTAGTTTACTAGGTGGTAAAAATGTTGATGTAAGCTTAAGTGGTGATATAGATGCCAAACCAGAAACACAAGTGTTTTTAATTGATCAACTAAAATTGGTGGGCTCCGGCCAATTTAACAGTGCAAATCTCAGCATTGAATTAAACACCCCTCAATTAAATATACGCTCAAATGAAGTCACCAGTAAAAAAACAACCGTCAGTTTTATGCAAGACAAAGCGGGCGATACGCTTAAAGCTTATCTAGCGTTAGCTGACATTAAAGGATCGCCCAAGTCATTTCAAAGTGCCGGCATTACTGGGGATATTTCTGCCTTACAAGGCAAACGAACGCTATCTAGTAAATTTTCTTCACCCTTTAACGGCAACCTTGATAGCTTAATTTTTGACTTACCCAAACTAGTAGGTACTCTTGAAATAAAAGACCCTAGCCTGCCCAATGGGGGCATGCAAGGTAGCTTTGACTTATTGGCCCATGCCGATATTAAAAATGAATTAGCCAATAGCAACTTTAACTTACATATCGACGATACTAAATTAACGGGTAACGTAGCAATGGCAAGCTTCAAAAAGCCAAGCATCAAATTTACCTTAAATGCGGATAAGCTCAATCTCAATAAGTTATTAGCTTCTAGCAACCCTAGCTCAGCAAAAAACACGAGCGCTCAACCTGCCGATTTAACTGCGCTAAAAGCTTTATTGCTTGATGGAAAACTCACCGTAGGCAGTATTTTATATAATCAATATCAAATATCAGGGCTCAATGTTGGCATTAATGCAGATGGCGAAAAACTGGCACTGAGTGGCTTGGATGTAAAAGTCGATGACAGCCGAATTAAAGGCAACTTGGCCATTAGCCAATTTGCCAAGCCGCTTTATCTCTTTGACTTAGATATTGATCAGTTAGATGCTGACAAATATACGGTAGCAAGCAGCAGTGATAGTAAAACAGATAAACCATTAGATTTGACTGCACTTAACACTTTAAATGCTGAGGGTGGTTTACGTATTGGTAATCTCAAATACGGTAAAACTAAAGCTTCAAATATTCGTATAGGCATGAAGGCAGATGGCAAAAAGTTAAGCCTGAATCCACTTGTTGCAAATGTTAATGATAGCCAAATCAATGCTTCCCTAGATATTTCCCGCTTTAATGACCCCACCTACCACTTTAATGTCAATATTGACAAGCTAGATGCTGATAGATACTTAACACATAGTAACGCCAACAATAAGAGTAGTGGTGACGCCCCTATAGACCTTAGCGCATTAAGAAAGCTGAGCGCTTCTGGCGAGGCGAAAATAGGCTGGCTTAAATTAGCCAATGTCAAAACAGAAAATGTCTATGTGGCCTTAAAAGTGGAAGGTGGAGAGGCGACACTATCCCCCTTCTCAGCTAATTTGTACCAAGGCAACATGAGCGGCATGTTAAAAGTAGATGCACGCACCACCCCTAATATTGCATTCAAACAAAGTATGAATGCAGTGTCTATTGGTCCACTCATGGTAGATGCTATCAATAACGACATGTTAGAAGGTAAAGGTACCGTTAATATTGATATTACGACCCAAGGCAATAGCGTCACGGCACTTAAAAAAGCTTTAACCGGAAGTGCGTCTCTCAGTCTAGCGGATGGTGCGATTAAGGGCATTGATATTGCTGGCAGTATTCGAGATCTAAAAAACAAAGTCAATCTGCTCAAAGCTAAAGATAGCCTAAACGCTGATAGTAAGAAAAAAACCGACTTTAGTGAATTAACCGCCTCTTTCAATATTAAAAATGGCGTGGCCCACAATGAAGATTTGTCAATGAAAGCGCCCATACTTAGACTGGGTAAAGGGGATAACCGTGGAGATATTGATATCGCAAATGAAACCATTAATTATTTGGCAAAACCTACTATTGTTAATTCACTCAAAGGGCAGGATGGTGCTGATTTAAATGCTTTAGCCGGCTTTGCCATTCCCATCAAAATTACAGGCCCGTTTACGAGCCCTAAATATGGCATGGACTTCGCAGCTATTGGTGCGGCACTTGCGAAATCTAATTTACTTGATAAAGTGGGTGACGGAAAAGGTGCTGTAGTTAAAGATATGCTGAACAGTACTAATAAAGCGGATGTGTTAAAAAGCTTACTCAACAAGAACACTGCTGACCCTGCTGCTCCACCAGCAGCGCCAACGCCACCAGCAAATGCAAATGATACCTCTCAGACAACTTCAACAACAGAAGCGCCGAAATCTACTGAAGACCAAATCAAAGAAAAAGCCGCTAAAAAACTTAAAAATTTACTTAAATTCTAACCGCTTAAAATACCCTTTTTAGCCACTGAAAAAATGGCATTTATTCAATACCTATAGGCAATATACCCAATGTCTGACTTTGCGAGCCGCCTGATTACTTGGCAAAAAATGCATGGCCGGCATGATTTACCTTGGCAAAATACCTCTGACCCCTATGCTATTTGGGTGTCTGAAATTATGCTACAACAAACCCAAGTAGCCTCCGTCATTGGCTATTACAGCAAATTTATGCAGCGTTTTCCTAATATTGCAGCACTAGCGCTCGCAGCACAAGAAGATGTGCTTCAACACTGGAGCGGTTTAGGCTATTACTCAAGAGCACGAAATTTACACCATGCCGCCACTATTATCATGGATCAATATAATGGCGCATTCCCACAAGATTTTGACATTATCCAGACGTTACCGGGCATAGGTCGTTCTACCGCTGCGGCCATCGCGTCGTTTGCGTTCAATCAGGTACAAACTATATTAGATGGCAACGTCAAGCGCGTATTGGCTAGACATTTTTTAGTTGAGGGCTGGCCTAGCTCACCTAAAGTCGAAAAAGACTTATGGCGCCTCGCCGAGGAATTACTACCTCAGCAAGATATGGTGGCGTATACACAAGGACTAATGGATTTAGGTGCAACGCTTTGTAGCAGAAGCAAACCTAAATGTAGCAGCTGCCCGCTCATTAATACCTGTGCGGCCTATCAACAAAATCGTGTTGCCGAGTTGCCGACACCAAAACCACGTAAAGCGATTCCGGAAAAATACACCACCATGTTGATATTGCTACATGGTGATGAAATCATGCTAGAAAAACGCCCACCCACAGGGATTTGGGGTGGCTTATGGAGCTTTCCTGAAACTGACGCCAAACTTGGCTTTGAAACAATCGTATTGAATCAGTTTGCGATTATTGCAGAAGCTACCCAGCCATTACCAGTGCTTAGCCACGCCTTTACGCATTTTAAATTACATATTCAGCCACAACCTATGCAGGCACTAAAACTCCAACCTGAAATTGATGAGCCTAAGTATATATGGCTTAGTATTGAAGATGCTATTGGCGCTGCAATACCCACACCCATTAGAAAAATTTTACATTCATTGCTAAAACAAAGTGTGATTAACGCGCATAAAAAATCGGCCTAAGCCGATTCTTTAATGTCACATTCTATGCAGGTCTAATCCACCGGCTAATCTATGAACTAGATTTCGCCCCAGCTTTCTTCCCACATGCAATGTTTAATTTTATGACGGTTGGCAATTAATTCATCTATGCTTGGCTCATCATTCAATGCACGCTTAATAGCAAGTTTAGTCGCTTCGTAATTATTTTTGTACATATCGGCTTTATCTAAATTTTCATCTTTAGCGGCACGTGGATCAATCCAAACTAAACTAATAATGCATAAATCATTCACTTGATCTTTTGGAATAATGCCTTCAATCACACAATCTAAAATAGCATCTGCTGTTGCCGCTTGCACCAAGCCACCAAACAACTCAATATTTGCGCTGTCTTTTAGCGTTACTTTTGGCGCCATCATACAAGCTGGGCGAACCAACTGATTAAGATCACGCACCGCAAACATCGCTGTATGGCCTTTACTTTGCGCCATCATGTTAGCGAACGCAGCGCCAACTGGGCCATCAACACTACCAATTAAAATTTCAGGCATGGCTGCCCCGGTATCTTTACCTTCTGTATATATCGTGGCTTCGCCAGCTTTAAATATGATTTTTGACATGAATAATCCTTGAGGAGTGGTAATTGAAAAATGAATTTCTTAATAACTAGATTTTATAGAATCAACAAGGTTTAAGCAATTTACAATGCCACAAAGTACTGCCTAGTCACGGAAAGTTGCATATCTACGTGCAGAATATTTGCATCTAAATAGGGCTGACTCATCACCACAAACCCTGCCTTCTCATAAAAAGTGACCGCATGCACTTGTGCTGACAGTGTAATGGTCTGCAAGCCATGCTGTGCATGTAAACTAATGGCCTCACTGAGCAAGGCTGAGCCAACCCCAAGTCCCCGCCACGCTTTGAGCACAGCCATCCTGCCGACACTGCCATTACTTAATAACCGAGCACAGGCCACAGGATATGCCTTATCATCCACCACAAGTAGATGTTGTGCTGTTTCGTCTAAATCATCCCACTCTAGTTCAATAGGCACCTGCTGTTCATCAATAAATACTTTTGTTCTGATTTCACGCAATTGACTATGAGCTTGATGCCAAGTTACTTGAGTAATATGGATGTGCTTTAATTGTATCGTCATCATTAAAAAACTTGGCGGCTTTAAGCTTGCGAATTTAATGCGTTCAGTGCATTATGCAGGCTAATATTTTTGTAAACTCTTTTATAAGGTTAAGTCATGCAACGTTATTTAACGGCTCTTGCCCGTATTTTACTCGCTCAAGTTTTTTTATTACAAATCACCATGCTTATTATTGGATTTTTTAGTAACCCTGATGGCTATCAACAATATCAAGCTGGATTAGGTAGCTTGGGGCTAGCAAGTATTTTTGCGCCATTAATCATTTTAGTGCAACTAGTTGGCGGCGCAGCATTACTCTTAGGCTATAAAACAAAGTTCTTTGCATTAGTGATGGCAATTTATGCAGTCGTGATTTCTATCTTGCTACATTTACCAGTGCTGCAATATTTAGCCATTGCTGGCGGTTTACTCATGCTTTATTTAAACCCGACTACAGCATGTAGTTTAGATAACATTAAGAAGTAATTATTTGCCTATTTACAAATGAAAACTGCACCTTAATCAGCTGAAATAAATTCAGCTTTTAGGGTGCGGCTTCAAAATAGCAGTCTAATGAAAGACTAACTACAAATTACTCGCCAGCTTCTGTATCAGCTTTAGCTTCTGAAGCAGGCGGATCAATCAAAGCTTTCATGCTTAAACGCACTCGGCCTTTTTCATCAGCTTCTACCACTTTCACTTTTACGATATCGCCTTCTTTTAAGAAGTCACTCACCGCATTAACACGTTGATGTGCGATTTGAGAAATGTGCAATAAGCCATCTTTACCAGGAATTAATGACACAATCGCACCAAAATCTAACAACTTAAGCACAGTGCCTTCATAAACATTACCAATTTCAACTTCAGCGGTAATTTCTGCAATACGACGTTGCGCTTCAGCGCCTTGCTCTGAACTTGTGCAGGCAATTTTTACTGTACCTGTGTCATCAATATCAATGGTGGTGCCAGTTTCTTCAGTTAGCGCACGAATGACCGCGCCGCCTTTACCAATCACATCACGGATTTTCTCAGGGTTGATTTTCATAGTGATGATACGTGGTGCAAATGCTGACATTTCTGTATTTGCAGTGCTCATCGCAGTTTTCATAATCCCTAAAATATGCGTACGGCCTTCTTTTGCTTGTGCTAAAGCCACTTGCATAATTTGTGCGGTAATACCGGTAATTTTAATGTCCATTTGCAACGCAGTAATACCATCTTCTGTACCGGCTACTTTAAAGTCCATGTCACCTAGATGATCTTCATCACCCAAAATGTCTGTTAACACCGCTACGCGATTACCTTCTTTAATCAAACCCATGGCAATACCAGCCACATGGTTTTTCATTGGCACGCCTGCATCAATCAAAGCTAAACAACCGCCACAAACAGATGCCATTGAACTAGAGCCGTTAGATTCTGTAATTTCAGAAACCACACGCATGGTGTAATCAAAATCTTCTTTATCAGGTAATGCTGCGATTAAAGCGCGTTTTGCCAAACGACCATGACCAATTTCGCGGCGTTTTGGTGTACCCACACGGCCAGTTTCGCCAGTCGCATAAGGAGGCATGTTGTAATGCAACATAAAGCGGTCTTTAAACTCGCCTTGTAATGCATCAATCACTTGCTCATCACGTCCTGTACCAAGCGTTGCTACTACTAAAGCTTGCGTTTCACCACGTGTAAACAATGCAGAACCATGAGTACGTGGCAATACGCCTGTACGAATGCTAATTGGTCGCACTGTGCGCGTGTCACGGCCATCAATACGCGGCTCACCATTTAAGATTTGGCTACGTACAGTTTTAGCCTCTAAATTAAAAATTTCATTTTTAATTTTATTCGCTTCTGTGGTTGAAGTTTCTTCCGTAATCAATTCGCCTAATACGCGACTTGTAATTTCAGACAACTTAGCTGAACGCGCACCTTTAGCTTTGATTTGGAATGCTGCATTAATGTCTGCCGCTGCAAGCGCAGCCACTTTCTCAATCAAGGCTGTATCTGGTTCTGGAGCAACCCAATCCCAAGCATCTTTGCCAGCTTCTGCCGCTAGCTCGCCAATCATTTTAATCACTGCTTGCATTTGCTCGTGACCATAAACAACGGCGCCCAACATCACCTCTTCTGAAAGCTCTTTAGCTTCAGATTCAACCATCATCACAGCAGTTTCAGTAGCAGCAACCACTAAATCTAATTCTGTCGTTTCTAATTGTGTTTTAGTTGGATTTAATACGTATTCTTCATTGATATAACCAACACGCGCAGCACCTAATGGGCCGAAAAATGGAATGCCTGACAATGACATAGCAGCAGAAGCACCAATAATCGCTGGGATGTCTGCATCGATTTCAGGATCCGATGACAGTACAGTCGCTACTACTTGCACTTCGTTATAAAACGCTTCTGGGAATAATGGGCGTAATGGACGGTCAATTAAACGACTTGTTAATGTTTCTTTCTCTGAAGGACGACCTTCACGTTTGAAAAAGCCGCCTGGGATTTTACCGCCAGCATAAGTCTTTTCCATGTAATCTACTGTCAATGGGAAAAAATCCTGGCCCGCTTTAACTTCTGACTTACTAGTAACAGCAACCAATACTACTGTATCGCCATAGCTCACCAGTACAGCCGCATCGGCTTGACGTGAGATTTCACCTGTTTCAAGGGTGAGCGTATGCGCACCATATTGAATACTTTTAGTTACTTTATTAAACATATTTTATCCTTTTCTCTTTTTAATGTTCGTTATTCACAACCCAATAACGAACGCACAATAATGATTTATCTCTATAATTTTTTAGAGTAAATCTTTAAATCCATTTTTAAAATGGAATAACAAAAAAGCCGAAGTGCTACATATGTAGCACTATCGGCTTATTGTTTTAAACACAAAACAAAACGTAACAAAGCGAACTGTTTTGCGAATAATTAGTTGGGCGCAATTACTTACGAATACCTAAGCGACCAATCAATGTTTGATAACGCTCAACGCTTTCACGTTTAAGGTAATCTAGCAATTTACGGCGTTGACTTACCATCGCCAATAAACCGCGGCGTGAATGGTGGTCTTTTTTATTGCTTTTGAAATGCTCAGTTAAATAAGTAATACGGCTAGTTAAAAGTGCAACTTGCACTTCAGGACTACCTGTATCATTTTTAGCCTGTTGAAATTCACTAACGATTTTTGCGCGCTCTACTGCAGTGGTTGCCATAACTTAATCCTAATATTTAGATGTTTTGCGTCAATGTAAATGCAGCCGCTAATACTAGACCGCTAATACATTCATTTGCATGAACCGCGCATTATAGACATAAATCAATGATTTATCAATCATTTGTATGTTATTACTATAAATCTTTATTAACGATTAAGCGCTTAGGTGCGATTTTTCCATCACTTTGTAGTTCGCCTAACCCTAAAAATTCATGTTGCTCGTTATAAAGCCTTATTAAGCCTTGAGGAACAGAGCCGCTTTGCCATATTGCTTGGCCTTGTTGCAAATAAAAAGTGCTATCTGCGTCTAATATTATCTCTGGTAAATGTTGTACAGCGCTATCTGCAGGCAATAATAATAATGCGCGCTGTGCTGGTGACATCGCCTCAAATTGCTCTAAAGTGATCGCTTGGTTGATTTGATAATTCGCGGTAGCAGTGCGGCGCAAACCTATTAAATGTGCACCACAACCGAGTTGCGCACCGATATCTTCAGCTAATGTCCGTATATACGTACCCTTACTACACTTGACTGTAATGGTAGCTACATCCTGGTCGAAGGCATTAATTTCAATATTGTGGATTGTGATAGTACGTGCTGCTCGTTCAATTTCCACACCGGCTCTAGCGTATTCATACATCGCTTTACCCTCATGCTTTAAGGCTGAGTACATAGGCGGGATTTGGCTGATAACGCCTACAAATTGATTGCAAACTTGCTCAAGTTGCATTTTGCTGAAATTCACGTCTTTGACAGACAGCACCTCGCCCTCTGCATCACCTGTATTGGTGGTGATGCCAAATTTCAAGGTGGCGATATAAACCTTATCTGCATCTGTTAAAAAGTGCGCGAATTTAGTTGCCTCACCAAAGCATAACGGCAATAGGCCGGTCGCCAAGGGGTCTAAGGTGCCAGTATGGCCAGCCTTTGCCGCCTGGTATACCAGTTTTATTTTCTGTAAGGCTTGATTAGATGAATAACCTATTGGCTTATCTAATAACAACACGCCGCTGATATTTTTTTTAGGTCTTCTATACTGCAAGTGTTGGGCTTTAAAGGCTAAGTGTTAATGAATTAACACTTATTTTTTATCAGGATTCGATGCTAATGCCTCATCAATCAATTTTGACATCATCATGCCATTATCAATCGATGCGTCATAGACAAAATGTAGCTGCGGTACGGTTCTGAGTAGCATGCGCTTAGCGAGTTGTGTTCGTAAATATCCAGCAGATTTTTCTAGTCCTTGCTGCAAACTATCACTTGCCTTGCTAGCGCTATAAAATATTTTTGCGTGCGCCATGTCACCCGTAACCTCAACAGCCGTAATCGTCACCATGCCTACTCGTGGATCTTTAACTTCAAACTGAAGTAGATCTGCGAGCTCACGCTGCATTTGTTCAGCAACACGGTGACTACGTGAAAACTCTTTAGCCATTATAAGGTACGTGCTACTTCAATAATTTCATAGACTTCAAGAATATCGCCCACTTCAATATCATTGAAGTTTTTCAGTGACAAGCCGCATTCAAAGTTATTTTTTACTTCTTTTACGTCATCTTTAAAACGTTTGAGTGAATCTAATTCACCCGTATGAATAATCACATTGGCGCGTAACACACGTACTCTTGAGTTACGTTTAATCATACCATCCTGCACATAACAACCAGCGATCGCACCTACTTTAGAAATGCGGAATACTTCACGAATCTCGACTGTACCAATCATGCTTTCTTTTTGCTCTGGCGCCAACATGCCACCTAAGGCAGCTTTAATCTCATCTACTGCTTCATAGATGATGTTGTAGTAACGTACGTCAACACCAAGCGTCTCTATCAGTTTACGCGCACCAGAATCTGCACGAACGTTAAACCCTATCAATACCCCTTTAGATGCAGCAGCCAAGTTCACATCAGATTCGCTAATTGCCCCTACACCCGTGTGAATAACATTCACTTTGACTTCTGAAGTAGACAATTTTTGTAAGCTAGTAGCCAGCGCTTCGTATGAGCCTTGTACATCCGATTTAATAATCAAGCCTAGCGTTTGCGCTACACCTTCGCCCATTTGGTCGAACATATTTTCCAGCTTAGCGGCTTGCTGTTTAGCAAGTTTCACATCACGGAATTTACCTTGACGGAAGTTAGCAATCTCTCGCGCTTTACGCTCATCATTGAGCACAATCATCTCTTCACCTGCACTTGGCACGTCAGATAAACCTTGTATTTCCACTGGCATTGACGGTCCAGCCTCTTGAATATCCTTGCCGGATTCATCTAGCATGGCACGGACCTTACCAAAAGTTGTCCCCGCTAAAATCATATCACCACGTTTAAGGGTGCCCGATGTCACTAGAATAGTAGCAACGGAACCTCGGCCTTTATCTAAGCGACCCTCAATGACCAATCCTTTAGCAGGAGTATTTTTAGGCGCTTGCAACTCAAGCACTTCTGCTTGTAATAGCACCGCTTCTAATAACTCATCAATACCTTGGCCGGTTTTTGCGGAGACTTCTCTAAACATCACCTCACCGCCAAACTCTTCCGGGACCACTTCTTGTGCTACCAACTCCATTTTTACACGCTCAGGTTCTGCACCCGGCTTATCAATTTTATTGATAGCAACCACTAGTGGTACACCAGCCGCTTTAGCATGATGAATCGCTTCTATTGTCTGCGGCATCACACCATCATCTGCAGAAACCACCAAAATCACAACGTCAGTCGCTTTTGCACCACGTGCGCGCATTGCGGTAAACGCTTCATGGCCTGGGGTGTCTAAGAAAGTCACCATACCTCGTGGCGTTTCTACATGGTATGCGCCGATATGTTGCGTGATACCGCCAGCCTCGCCTGAAGCCACACGGCTGCGACGGATATAATCAAGCAATGATGTTTTACCATGATCGACGTGACCCATCACAGTTACAACTGGCGGTCTCGCCTCCATAATCGCTGCAGCATGCTCGGCTTCCTCTACAAACGTATCTGGATCATTGGGTGCAGCCGCTGAAGCTTTATGACCCATTTCTTCTACGATAATAATCGCCGTTTCTTGATCTAGGACTTGGTTAATGGTAACCATCATACCCATGCCCATAAGCGTTTTAATAACTTCGCCAGATTTAACGGCCATTTTATGGGCTAATTCCGCCACAGTAATAGTTTCTGGTACTAGTACTTCATACACAATAGCTTCAGTTGGTGCATTAAATGCATGTTGTGCATCATCGTCGGACTGATGTCTATGTTTACCACCCTTAGGTGCACGCCAACCCGGCTTACCCGCAGTGACATCGCCTCTTGTTTTTAAGCCACGTTTTTTATTTTCTGCGTCAGTCCACTCTTTATTATTACCTTTACCTTTTTTAGCCTCTTTAGCCGCGGCAGGTTTTGCTGCACCCTCTTTAGCTACTGGTTTGTGTAAAGTGCCTTCCGACAGTTTGGCTGCTTTGGCTTTTGCTAGTTCTGCATCAGCTAATTTTTTAGTTTCTTCATCTAAACGTCGTTGTGCTAGCTCTTGTTTCTTGCGTCTATCTTCTGCTTGCATTGCCGCTAATGTTGAATGTCTTTTAGCTTCTTGCTCGCGCAAAGCTATTTCACCAGCGCCAAGTAAGTCTTTGCGATTAATAGTTTTTGCGATGGCTGGCTCAGCTAATACGGGGGGTTCAATAGCCTCGGGCTCGACTATAGCAACTGGCTCGATAGGTTCATCAATAACCTCTGCAATAATAGGCGCCTCTGCCGGCTCTATAACTTCCGGCTGCTCAACAAGCACTTCAACTTGAACATCACTTTCAACATGAGGCTCTATATCTTCTACTACTAGCGAATCGACTGGCTGTTCAATGACACGTTTCTTACGCACTTCAACTTGAATTGTCCGCGCCTTACCTGTGTTATCTGTTTTTTTAATTTCTGAACTAGATTTGCGTGTCAACGTAATTTTATTTTTTGGTGCAAGCGTACCGTGTTCTTTACGCAAGTGATCCAACAAGGCAGTTTTATCCGCTTCACTTAACTGGTCTTCCGCGACCGATTTATTTACCCCAGCACTTTTTAGTTGCTCTAATAGCAATGCGGTTGGCAGCTTTAATTCGCCAGCAAATTGTTCTACGGTTGTTTGTGCCATCTTCTTACTCCAGTGTTCTTTTTCTAAGCCTTATTGCCTAGCAGTAGTACCGACTTCTTTACTCTATTGATATTCCGTTTGCTTAAATGAAACTACTTAAACCAAGGTGCACGTGCTGTCATAATCAGTGTTTTGGCACGCTCTTCGTCCATTTGTGTAAGCTCGACTAATTCATCAACCGCTAATTCAGCTAAATTATCCATGGTCGACACGCCTTTTGAAGCCAACAGATGCGCAGTTTCATCATCCATACCTTCCATGGTCAATAAATCTTGGGCCGCTTCATCTACACCTTCCTCTTTGGCAATTGCCTCAGTTAACAATGCAGCACGGGCACGCTTACGAAGCTCCTCAATGGTATCTTCATCAAATGCTTCAATTTCGTTCATTTCGGCCAATGGTACATAAGCGATTTCTTCTAATGTACTAAATCCTTCTTGTACCAGTATTTCTGCAACTTCAGCATCTACATCTAACTTATCCATAAATAACTGACTTACCCCAGAAAACTCATCTTGGTTTTTCTGAGCAGCTTGATCTACAGTGAGAATATTTAAAGTCCAACCCGTTAACTCTGAAGCTAATCGGACGTTTTGACCATTGCGACCGATTGCCAAGGCCAACTGCTCTTCGTCCACCACCACATCCATGCTATGCGTATCTTCATCCACTACGATACTAGTTACTTCAGCTGGCGACATTGCATTAATCACGAACTGTGCTGGCTCAATGCTCCACAACACGATATCTACACGCTCTCCTGCCAGCTCTCCCGTTACTGCCTGCACGCGTGAACCACGCATACCTACACATGTGCCAACAGGGTCTATACGCTGATCATTTGATTTAACAGCAATTTTTGAACGCAAACCAGGGTCACGCGCGGCAGCTCGGATTTCTAACAAGCCTTCTTCAATTTCCGGTACTTCCAACTCAAATAAACGCACCAAAAAATCTGGTGTTACGCGAGATAAAATCAGTTGCGGTCCACGACCACCACGTTCGATACGTGAAAGATATGCACGCACTCGATCGCCTACCCGTAAATTTTCCTTAGGTATCATTTGCTCACGTGGCAATAATGATTCAATACGACCTACCTCAATAATCGCATTACCTTTTTCCATGCGCTTAATCACACCTGTGACAAGCTTTTCATCACGCGCCAAAAAGTCTTCTAAAATTTGCTCACGTTCAGCTTCTCGTACTTTTTGCAGAATGACTTGTTTTGCTGCTTGCGCGCCTATACGACCAAATTCTATACTCTCTAACGGCTCTTCGTAATACTCGCCTATGGTTAACCCTTTAGCATGCTCGCTCTCTTCATCAATTTGATAGTTTGAGTTTTCAAGCAAATCATATTCCACATATTGCCAACGTCTAAAGGTTTCATATTCACCCGTCTCGCGATTAATCGCTACACGCACGTCTGCATCATCATGATGTTTTTTCTTGGTGGCGGAAGCCAAGGCTAGCTCAAGCGCGACAAAAATAACTTCTTTCGTCACGTTTTTTTCATGCGCTAAAGCATCAACCAATAATAAAATTTCACGACTCATGTTGCTCTCCGGCTATCAATTTGCAGATGATCTGCATTATTAAATTAAATTCTTCTAGTTAAAATTATCTACTAATATTTAAAACTGTTCTTTAAAAAATCGGGCTTAAGCGCGACTTATCAATATTGCTAATGGCTATTTTATGGATAACACCGTCACATTCAAGCAATAATTGTCCAGACTCTACGCCACGAATTAAGCCTAAAAAATTCTTTTTTGTTATCTTCTCTTCTTTTTTATCTTTAGCATTTATCTGCAACTCAATCACTGGTACGCGTAATTTAACTGTAGCGCGCTCCCCAATAAATCGTACAAAATTAGCCTCCGTTTTCAGCACCCGGTCCATACCCGGAGATGAAACTTCTAGCCTGTCATAGTCAATATCATTTTCGACCGCTAACAAGTTCCCCAATTGATTGCTCACCAAACTACAATCATCTATATTGACGCTATCTTTAACATCTTTGGGCTTAAGCTTATCGATAAACACACGCAATAACTTACCTCGGTTAGAAACCTCTAAATCCACTAACTCGAAGCCTAACTGCGTCACAGATGTTTCTATCAATGTATGCAAATCTTGCATGTTAATTAACCCTTAAATCTCACCACAACTCAGTCAACACACATAAGTTGCAGAAACAAAAAATGGGCACAAAGCCCATCGAAAAATTCTGCAGTCATTATACCAATGAATTCAATGAATTGGAACCACTCACTGCAATTGATTA
>SESD01000939.1_pt1 | contig 16989 bp, 14 predicted proteins | sample 3171411 | NCBI WGS metagenome assembly SESD01 (sample SAMN06051880, study PRJNA518727) | freshwater metagenome | biome: subpolar coniferous forest; feature: holomictic lake; material: water; isolation source: holomictic Lake 442, 16.5 m depth | place: Canada: near Kenora, Ontario | collected...
CTGTCCAGGTCTACCCGATTTCAATTCCAGCTCGACTTCGCACAACGGTATTCTGTTGTCACCGTAAATAATCTCTCCCCGATCCAGACAGAACTCTACTTCACCACCATCAGGAAGACAGAGCATGCGGGAACTACGCTTGAAGTCGGTGGTGAAAATAGGTCTCAGCTGGTCACGTAGTTCGACCGAACTAAATAGCTTGATGAGGGCAGGGTCCGTTATCTTGGTGAAATCGAGTTGTTCTTTCAGAACCGGGAACTCCCACTCATCGCGCTGATGCAATCCTGCGGTAACGCCTCCACCCCCTTTTATGGTCTGCACCCATCTCCTGCCGCTACGGCGCAGCCGTAGCCCGATTCCGTGACGGTTGAGGTCTAGCTTTGGGGTATCGTAATAAATACTGTAGAGTCTTTGCGTGATCGGCTTGGAAATGCTTAATGACTTAAGTAGGGTATTACGCTGCAGACGTGCAACACCATCAGGGGATAGACGCAGCTTGAGCTCGGTCTCAATTGGCATGATATTGTCCGTATTACCTTAGGACAGCCCGGGCCTACTTAGCAACTGAAAGCGCTGTGAGAGGGCCTCTTGGGCGCAGAACTTCTTGCTGCTACGGGTAGTTCTGAGGTGATAACCGCCATCCGAATCCATCTCCCAAGATTGGCTATTATCCTTGAGATAGGGGTTTAGCCCTTCGGCGAGTACGCGTTTTTTCAGCCGTGAATTCAGAACCGGAAAACATATCTCGATCCGCCGAAAAAAATTCCGGTCCATCCAATCCGCACTGGAGAGATACATCTTGTGAGAGCCATCGCTACGGAAGTAGAAGATGCGAGTATGCTCAAGGAATCGTCCAATCACCGACCTCACACGGATATTCTCTGATAGTCCAGCGACACCAGGTCTCAGCGCACAGACACCACGCACAATGAGATCGATCTTCACCCCTGCCGAGGAAGCGGCATAGAGAGCCCGGATAACTTCCGGCTCCAGTAGGGAATTCATCTTGGCGATGATACGGGCCGGCCTTCCATCCATGGCAATCTGCATTTCATTTTTAATAGATTTAAGAGTCTCTCCGTGAAAACTAAATGGCGACTGCCACAGGTGTTTTAACTTCCCCGCCTTTCCAAGACCGGTCAGCTGCGTGAATACTTCATTCACATCAGCGCAAATTTCTTCGTTGCAGGTGAGTAGCCCGAAATCAGTATAAAGGCGGGCAGTTCTGGGATGATAATTTCCGGTACCAAGATGCACATAACGGCGTAATGAGTCCCCTTCCCGTCTCACGATCATTACCATCTTGGTATGGGTCTTGTGACCGACCACACCGTAGACCACATGAGCACCGACATCCTCCAGACGACCAGCCCAGTTAATATTAGCCTCCTCATCAAACCGGGCTAGCAATTCAACCACAACCGTCACCTCCTTCCCCCTACTCGCTGCATTAATGAGGGCTTCCATGATCACGGAATCGGTCCCGGTACGATAGACCGTCTGCTTGATGGCGACTACGCAAGGGTCTGCTGCAGCCTGCTGGATGAAATGAACTACCGGTTGAAATGATTGGTAAGGGTGGTGCAACAGGATATCGCTCTTACGTATCATCTGAAAAATATCGGCCGCTCTTTTTTTCTGGGGCGTTGCCGGCAGACCCGGGATAAAGGGCGGATACTTCAAGTCTGGACGTTCAATCCGGTCAGGGACCTCCATCATTCGTACTAGATTCACTGGACCCTCTACCTGGTAGAAGTCTTCACGAGCTAATCCGAATTGATCCAGCAAAAAACTCACCATCTGTGGAGGACAGTTGTCCGATGCCTCCAACCTCACAGCATTACCAAAATGACGCTGAGGAAGCTCAACTTGCAGCGCCATGCGCAGATTCTTGACCTCCTCCTCATCTACAAATAGATCGCTATTGCGAGTGACTCGGAATTGATAACATCCCAATACATTCATTCCGGAGAATAACTCGCCGACATGGGCATGCAGGATCGATGATAAAAAGATGAAATCGTACTCGCTGCCACTGACCTCTCGAGGCAATAGAATCACGCGTGGCAGCACCCGTGGCGCCTGCACAATCGCCGCTCCAGAAACTCGCCCGAAAGCATCCTTCCCATCCAACTGCACCGCAAAATTTAAGCTCTTATTAAGTACGCGTGGGAAGGGATGCGATGGATCAAGTCCAATCGGAGTCAGTACCGGCATCAATTCTCGGAAGAAGAATGCCTTGATCCATTCTCGCTGAGCGTCGTTCCAACTGGAACGCCTCAGGAAGTTAATGCCCTCACCCGCTAGCCCTGGCAGAATCTCCTGGTTCAGTAACTGATACTTTTTTTCGACCAGCTCGTGAGTCTGCTCTGAGACCAACTTGAAGACTTCCCCCGGCTCCATCCCGTCGGGTGTGCGGATGAGAGACCCCGACTTGATCTGCTCCTTCAGACCAGCAACTCGTACCTCAAAAAACTCATCGAGATTACTACTGACGATACTTAAGAATTTCAACCTCTCTAAAAGAGGGGTCTCTCTATTCTCTGCCTGTGCGAGTACCCGTCGGTTGAACTCGACCAGACCGAGCTCTCGGTTAAGAAATAGATTGGAGGTGGGTACTCTGATCATGGGAGGCGGATTAAATTACAAGATTTGAACCACATACCAGTATAGCCATTCCCGGGCATTATGGAGGGAGACTATCCCCTGACAGACTTACTTAACTGGCACATAACCCACTGGCTTCTCTGCTCCACTACCAAAGAAGTACGCCTCAAGCTGCTCGGCTAAGTATTTACGCGCCTTGATATCAGAGAGATTGAGTCGGTACTCATTGACCAGCATGGTCTGGTGCTTGAGCCACGCGGCCCAAGCCTCTTTCGAGACATTTTCAAAGATACGTTTGCCCAATTCACCCGGATAGGGCAGAAAGTCCAGACCCTCTGCCTCGCTACCCAGCTTGATACATTTGACGGTTCTTGCCATTTATCCCTCTCCCATTAAACTCACCACTCGATCTTGATACGGCCCACTCACCGCCTAGCGACTGACTACTCTCACTATATTTTTTTTATGAAGGCCTTCGATCGGCGCTGATAGTTATACATCCCCTGCTTAGCTTTGGGTAACTTCCCAATCCCGATCTCCTCGAAACCCCGTTCGACAAACCAGTGCGCGGCACCGGTGGTAAGTACAAATAACTTTTTACTCCCCTGTGTCTTAGCCTTGGCCTCGACATGCTTAAGCAACGTGTCGCCATAGCCCGCATTGCGATGATCGTGATGCACCGCAAGGCAGGCCAGTTCGCTCGCTCTCTCATCCGGGAAAGGGTAAAGTGCCGCGCAGGCAACGATCATACGGTCATGTTCGAGCACTACAAAACGGTCTATCTCCATCTCCAATACTTCGCGGTTACGACGTACCAGCTCACCCTTGGCTTCGAGTGGCTCGATCAACTGCAGAATACCCCCCACATCTTCAATTCCCGCACCCCGTAGGGTCTGCAACGGTCCCTGAGAGATCATGGTTCCGGTGCCATCGTGAGTAAATAACTCCTGCAGTACCGCTCCATCCACATGACGACTGATGAGATGCACTCGAGCCACCCCTCCCTCACAGGCTTGCACTGCACAGGGGAGATAAGACTGGACATCGTCAGAGATCTTAGTCGAGCTATCTGATGCCCTGGCGAGTAACTCCTTACTCTCAGTCACAGTCAACTCTCTCAACAGTTTATTAGATTTTCCTTTAGGCTTCTCTTCGATACCCACTGCATCCATCAGAAAAATGAGCTTCTCTGCATTGAGTGCAATTGCAGCTGCCGCAGCTACATTTTCCAGAGTCAGATTGAAGATCTCACCCGTTGGAGAATAACCAAGAGGCGACAGCAGCGCCACCTCACCCTGCTCTAACCGTGATCGGATCGAAACAGCATCGATCTTACGAACCTCGCCCGTATGCATCAGGTCAATCCCCTCCAACACCCCGACCGGTCGGGCCGTGACAAAGTTGCCGCTGGCAACACGGATGGAGGCATTCGCCATGGGTGAGTTAGGCAGACCCATCGATAGCAATGCCTCGATCTCAACGCGTACCCGCCCCACCGACTCCTTCACGCACTGGAGTGTGTCGGTATCCGTCACGCGCATTCCATTGACATAGGAAGTTTGTAGTTTACGTTCCTGCAGCCGCGCCTCAATCTGTGGGCGCGCACCATGCACCAGCACCAACCTTACTCCCAAGCTCGATAGAAGGTTAAGGTCGTGAACTAGGCCCACGAACTTCCCATCTGCAACCACCTCGCCACCAAAGGCAACGACAAAAGTCTTGCCTCGGAAGCCATTGACGTAGGGGGCCACCGATCGGAACCAGTCGACAAAATTAGTATTGAGCTTCACTTTCTAAGTTGACGCATTTTAAATATCTACCAAATAGTTGGGCGATAGCCCTAGTTTACAAGTCAACACCCAAAACTCAAAACCAAGAGGCCTAGGGGTAAAGCAGATATGCGTATGTTGACCCCGCGCAACCGGCTCTCATCAATAATCGCCCCACAGAGCCTGCATCGCTGCAACTACAGCCAGTGCAGCTGTCTCAGTGCGAAGTATGCGCTCACCCAGTCTTAATGGTACAAGTCCAGCAACCAGAGCCGCGGCCTCCTCCTCTGGCGCAAACCCTCCTTCCGGCCCAACCATTACAGTCAGTGAAGTGTATTGGGTCGTTTTTGGAAAATCCCGCAGGCTCTTACTTGATGTCGGGAGAAGCATAAAACATGGGTTATGAACTGATTCCCCGGGTGAGACCTCCTGCCTATCCATCTGATGGCTCAGCCAATCAGATAGTGGCAATACCGGTAGCAACTGTGGCAAATGATTTCTGCCACACTGCTCGCATGCGGAGACCACAATCTGCTGCCAATGCTGTAACCGTTTATCCGCTCTCTCACCCGAGAGTCGGATGAGACTCCGAGTTGTGCCGATCGGCTGAATACGATTTACACCCATCTCAACCGCTTTCTGTATGATCCAGTCCATCTTCTCGTTCGCGCATACAGCCTGTACCAGCGTGATACCGAGCGGCGACTCACACTCGGCTGCAAGATGCTCCCCCACCGTGACCGTAGTGCCATTCTTACTAATACCTACAATGATTGCCGGAAACTCGCCACCCCTGCCGTTAAATAGAGTCACCCGATCACCCGTCTCCAGCCTTAACACGCGAGCGGCATGATGAGCAGCATTAGGGGGCAGTCCGAGAATCCGTCCCGGGATAATCTCACCAGGGCAATAGAAGCGGTGTTTTGTCATAGTCTCAGGGCCAAATGCGACCATGATAATATAAAACCCGTTACTGTCAGAAATTCAGGAGAAGAGCATGGCAAGCTTAGAAACACCCATTTGTGATTTCGGCTGGAAGGCATTGGATTTTGATTTGCCTGGAGTCGACGGGAAGCGTTACAACCTATCAGCGGCGAGAGGTGAGAGTGGGCTTCTGCTGATGTTCATCTGTAACCATTGCCCCTATGTGAAAGTAATACGGGAGCGCATCGTACGAGATGTAAAGGAACTTCGTCAGTACGGTATCGGCACCATCGCCATTATGTCTAATGATCCCGCCGACTATCCAGAAGATTCTTTCGAAAATATGGCAAAGATCTCACAAGAGTTCGATTTCCCATTCCCTTATGTATGGGATCAGACTCAGCAGGTCGCGAAGGATTATGGTGCGGTCTGTACGCCAGACTTTTTCGGCTTTAACAGCAGTCTCGAGTTGCAGTACCGAGGAAGACTCGATGCCTCACGCAAAGAGGCCGCACCTGCTGATGTACGACGCGAATTATTCGATGCGATGAAGCAAGTCTCAACAACAGGTCAAGGACCCAGTCAGCAGACCCCCAGTATCGGCTGCTCGATCAAGTGGAGGACAGAATAAGTATGATTGATGAGGTCATCTCTATCGTCAAAGCAGTCGCCCAGCAGGAGATCATGCCTCGCTACCTACGGGTAGCTCGTCAATACAAGTCTGACAGCAGCCTATTTACGGAGGCTGATCTGGCGACACAAGAGGCTCTTACTCGTGAACTGAGGAAGATCTACCCGTGCCCGGTCGTGGGCGAGGAGATGTCTGAAACAGAGCAGCTCGAGCAGTGGCTGGCAGGTGACTCCGGTCTATGGTGTATGGACCCGATCGATGGCACCTCTAACTTCGTCAATGGGCTACCCTATTTCGCCATTTCAGTGGCGCTAATGCGTCACGGAAGGAGCATCCTCGGGGTGGTTTATGATCCGGTCGCTGATGAGATGTTTTATGCTGAAAAGGGTAAGGGTGCATACCTCAATGGCGAGAGGTTGCCGATCAAGGAACACGTCCCCGCTCTTTGTAATGCAATCGCGGAGGTGGACCTAAAGCGCCTTAGCTATAAATTGGCTGCAGCGGTCGCAACCGATCCACCTTGTTCCTCCCAGCGTAATTATGGCGCCAGCGCGCTCGACTGGTGCTATACCGCTGCCGGCCGCTTTGATATCTACCTGCATGGTGGACAGAAATTGTGGGACTATGCCGCAGGCTACCTGATCCTGGAAGAGGCGGGGGGCCGGATGTGCGGTCTGGATCAGGATGATTTCTGGGAAGAACCTCTATGGCAGCGAGCAGTCATTGCAGGGCTCGACCCTGACCTATTCTTGCAGTGGCGAGACTGGGTCCGCGCACACCGATAAAGTTACTGACATGGCCGCCCGCGTCAAACAGGAATAGAATCTCGACATTTCAAGAGGCGGACAAATCGATTGAAGATCATTATTCTGGGTGCAGGACGGGTCGGCACGACGGTCGCGGAAAGTCTAGTGAGCGAGGCCAACGATATCACCATGGTCGACCTTGCCTCGGATAGGCTACTCCTCCTGCAAGATCATCTAGACCTGCGTACGGTGGTGGGGAATGCTTCTCACCCATCCGTCTTGATACGAGCCGGTGCCGAGGATGCGGATATGATCCTTGCTGTGACTCAGAGTGATGAGACCAATCTAGTGGCGTGTAAGCTCGCTGCCACCATGTTTAACACCCCGACCAAGATTGCGCGTATTCACTCGGCCAATTTTCTGGCCCATCCAGAAATTTTTTCTGCAGAAAACTTCTGTGTCGATTTTGTCATCTGCCCAGAACAGATCCTGACCGAATACATCGAGAAACTGATTGAATTTCCAGAAGCCCTGCAGGTACTTGATTTCGCAAATGGCAAGGTAAGCCTAGTTGCGGTGCGTGCTTTTCATGGAGGACCCCTGGTCGGACGTGAATTGCAGGAGTTGCGCCAACATGTCCCCAATGTCGATACCCGTGTGGCAGCCATCTTCCGCAAGGACCGACCCATCATCCCCGAGGGCGATACCGTGATCGAGGCTGAGGATGAGGTGTTTTTTATTGCTCCCGAGAAAGACATCCGTGCCGTGATGAGAGAGCTGCGGCGAATGGATAAGCCGGTCGAGCGCGTAATGATTGCAGGTGGGGGCAATATCGGAAAGCGCCTGGCCAAGGCGCTCGAAAAAGACCATCAAGTAAAGATCATCGAGTACGATAAGCGCGCAAGCGAACGCTTGGCAGCGGATCTGGATCATGCCCTGGTGTTACATGGAGATGCCACAGACGAGGATTTACTCGAGAGCGAAAATATCGCAGAGATGGATATGTTCTGTGCACTCACCAATGATGATGAGAATAACATCATGTCAGCGCTACTGGCCAAGCGTATGGGCGCTCGTAAGGTGATCGCGCTCATCAACCGCAATGCTTATGTGGATCTAGTGCAAAGTGGCAGTATTGATATCGCCATCTCCCCTGCGCAGGTCACTATTGGGTCTCTGCTTGCGCACGTCCGTCGCGGGGATGTGGCGGCAGTTCATAGCCTTCGTCGTGGTGCAGCTGAAGCACTGGAACTTGTCGTACACGGTGATGCCAGATCGTCCAATGTGGTGGGCCGTAAAGTGGCGGATATCAAGCTACCTAAAGGTGCCACCATCGGGGCCATCGTTCGCGGCCTACCCACAACAGAAGGCAGGGGTCTGGGTAAAGACGATGGAAAGACGACAACGAGGGGCTCCTCATCCAATCTAGATCCACAGGTAATAATCGCTCATCACGACACAGTCATTGAGTCGGAGGATCATGTCATTTTATTCGTCATTAATAAGAAGTTGATCCACCAGGTGGAGGCGTTGTTTCAGGTCGGTGTTGGATTCCTGTAAACGGAACACTCGATGAACCAACTCTTCGCCGTCACCAATGTGCTGGGTATGGTGGTCATGATGTTTGGCCTCACCATGCTGCCTCCCCTTGCACTCTCCTTCTGGGTGGATGACTCGGCTCTGTTTGCCTACTGCCAGTCGATGGTGATCACTTTATTCTGTGGGTTGGTGATGACCCTCGCAACACGATGGAACCGGCGGGAACTTCAGGTACGAGATGGATTCTTGCTGGTGGTACTGGTCTGGTCGGTGTTGCCGATATTTGCCACTCTCCCATTCATGCTCTTCATGCCTCACCTCAGCTTCACCGATGCCTATTTCGAAGCCGCGTCCGGCATCACCACCACCGGCGCTACGATCCTCTCTGGCCTGGATAGCCTGCCCCCTTCGATCAATCTGTGGCGGTGCGAGCTACAGTGGTTGGGCGGGATGGGACTGATCGTCTTAGCGGTTGCGATTCTGCCGCTACTCGGCGTAGGTGGGAGGCAGATGTTTAAGGCCGAGACCCCCGGTCCCATGAAAGACACCAAGCTGACCCCCCGCATTGCTGAGACAGCCAAAGCCTTGTGGTTAATCTATGCGGGATTGACCCTGTCTTGCATCATCGCTTACCGACTGGCCGGCATGAACTGGATGGATGCGGTGATGCATGCCTTCACCACCTTAAGTCTGGGCGGAGTGTCCTCGCACGACGCGAGCTTCGGTTATTGGGATTCAGCTCTGATAGAGTGCGTCGCTATCTTCTTCATGCTGATTGCGGGGCTTAATTTCGCATCTCACTTCCTGGTATGGAGAGCGAAAAGCTTTCTTCCCTACCGCCACGACCCAGAGGCCGGGATGTTCATCATGGTTACCGCTGTAAGCTGTATCGGCCTCACGTTCTATCTCTGGTTCATGGAGGTATACCCCGACCCATTAACGGCACTACGCTACGCCAGTTTCAATACAGTCTCAGTCGCCACCTCCACCGGGTATTCCAGTACGGATTACTATCTGTGGCCGATCTTCGCGCCATTGTGGATGATCTTCCTTTCCAGCTTTTGTTCATCGTCAGGGTCCACGGGGGGCGGAATTAAGATGATCCGCGCCCAGATTCTATTCAAGCAGGTATTCCGCGAGATGATCGTGATCATGCATCCCCAAGTGGTCTCACCCGTCAAGATTGGCGGGAGCGTGGTGCCAAATCGCATCGTTTTCGCGGTATTGGCCTTCCTATCGATCTATATCGCCAGCATCGCCTCAATGACCCTGATCCTGACGCTGAGTGGGTTAGACTTAGTGACAGCATTGTCCGCGGTCGTGGCCTGTATTAACAACCTAGGACCCGGTTTTAGTCAGGTCGGCCCCTCAACTACATTCGCAGTCCTTACCGACTTCCAGATCTGGGTCTGCAGCTTTGCGATGTTATTAGGTCGACTGGAGCTCTTTACACTATTGATTGTGTTCACCCCCGCATTCTGGAGAAAATAATCATCAGTCGTCTCTAGCAAAACTCCTTGTGAATTAACCCGTTCCGCTCCCTCCCCCCCGATCTAATAGAAACGACCTACGCCGTCGATAGCCAATTCTTCGGCCGCTTGATAGAATCACCCTTTTCCATTTAGTCGAACCCATCCATCACCCCACTCAGGATTATTCATGGCCACCCAAGACTTTTACCCAGCTAAAAAAATCACCACCTTTTATCCCCCTCAGCGGACGCTGATGGGACCAGGACCATCGGACACTCATCCCCGCGTTCTATCCGCGATGGCACGACCCACCCTAGGTCACCTGGACCCAGTATTTACTGAGATGATGGAGGAGATGAAGACCCTCCTGCGTTATTCATTCCAGACCAATAACTTGTTGACCTTCCCAGTCTCTGGCCCCGGCTCGGTAGGGATGGAGATGTGCTTCGTCAATATGGTTAATCCCGGTGACAAGGTGATCGTATGTCGTAATGGCGTATTCGGCGGGCGCATGATTGAGAATGTACAGCGATGCGGTGGTACTGCGGTGGTGGTTGAAGACAAATGGGGAGAGCCGGTAGATCCACAAAAAGTAGAAGACGCACTGAAACAGAATCCAGATGCAAAGATCGTCGCCTTCGTTCATGCTGAAACGTCTACCGGCGTATTATCAGATGCAAAGACCCTGTGCGAGATCGCCCGTCGATACAACTGCATGACCATCGTGGACACGGTCACCTCCTTGGGTGGCTCACCTATTCTGACGGATGAATGGAAGATAGACGCGATCTACTCTGGCAGTCAGAAATGCTTGTCTTGCCCACCGGGCCTGTCACCGGTCAGCTTCTCCGAGCGCGTGGTTGATCTGGTCAAGAATCGTCAGAGGAAGGTACAGAGCTGGTTCATGGATCTGAATCTACAACTCGGTTACTGGGGTACCAGCCGTACCTATCACCACACCGCACCCACCAACGCACTGTATGCACTCCATGAGTCACTCTTCATGCTCTACGAAGAGGGGTTGGAGCACTCCTGGGCACGACATCAACGCAACCACCAGGCGCTGAAAGCGGGACTGGAAACGATGGGTATAGAGTTCGTAGTCGCCGAAAAATATCGGTTGCCACAACTGAATGCCGTACATGTACCTGCAGGGGTCGACGAGAAAGAAGTCCGTCGTAGATTGCTTGCTGACTACAGCTTAGAGATCGGTGCAGGCCTGGGTGACTTTGCGGGCAAGGTCTGGCGTTTCGGGCTGATGGGTTATTCCAGCAAGATCGAGAACGTAATGCTGTGCTTAAGCGCTCTAGAAAGCGTATTTTCAGATATGGGCAGGAAGACCGACCTAGGTGCTGCCGAGGCGGCCGCACATAAGAGCTATGCTGCCAACCCACTGCCATTGCCGCAACAGATGTCGTTGCCACTGCATGGAAAATAGTAACAGGCGTTAATAAAAGGGCCGCCCTCCTCCATTATGGGGAGGGCGGTACCAATGCCCTACAGAGACAGCGTTACAATCCCAGTCTCTGCCAGATCGTACTCGCCAATCCTGCTGAATTTAGGGTATAGAAATGTAATCCCGGTGCCCCGCCCTTGAGCAATCGGTCACACAGATCGGTCACAACATCAAGTCCAAAAGCACGGATGGATGCACTGTCATCCCCGTAACTCTCCAGCCTCTTCCTGATCCACCGTGGAATCTCAGCACCGCAGGTATCCGAAAATCTTGCCAATTGAGAAAACTTATTAATCGGCATGATGCCGGGCACGATCGGGATACAGATCCCCTGCGCTTCGCATGCCTCTATGAAATTAAAGTAGGCATCCGCATTGTAGAAGTACTGAGTAATCGCGGAATTTGCACCTGAGTCCACCTTACGCTTAAAGTTCTGTAGATCCTCCTGAGAGGACCGTGACTGGGGGTGGTACTCCGGATAGGCCGCCACCTCAATATGGAAGACATCTCCAAACTCTCTACGAATAAACGTGACCAGTTCATTGGCATAACGAAACTCTCCCGCCTGAGCCATACCCGATGGCAGGTCACCACGGAGTGCGACGATATGACGGATACCCTGGTCACGATACCTCTCCAGCATGGTCTGAATATTCTCAGCTGTCGAGCCGATACAGGAGAGATGCGGGGCCGCTGTATGCCCTTCAGCTTGAATCTCCAACACCGCTTCCAAGGTACGGTCACGGGTGGATCCACCCGCGCCGAAAGTCACTGAGAAGAATTTTGGATTGAGTTGTGCTAACTGCTTACGAGCAGCGCGCAGCTTCTCCATTCCCTCCTGCGTCTGCGGAGGAAAGAATTCAAAACTGAACGTGGGCGTAAATTTTTTCTGTGATTCCATTTCCTGACTCCCTCAGCCCGCCAAGGATCAGTACCGGTACATTTCCGGCTTGTACGGACCGTCTTTATCTAGGCTGAGGTACTTCGCCTGCTCGTCGGTCAATTCAGTCAGCCTGACACCCAGTTTCTTGATGTGGAGTCTCGCCACCTTTTCATCGAGTTGCTTGGGCAGCACATACACATTCTTCTGGTACTTTGCGCCGTTTTGCCAAAGCTCCATCTGAGCCAGAACTTGGTTGGTAAATGAACTGGACATGACGAATGAGGGGTGCCCGGTGGCACACCCCAGATTAACCAGCCTTCCCTGAGCCAGCACAATAATCCGTCGTCCCGTTGGGAAGATGACATGATCCACCTGAGGCTTAATATTGTCCCATTGATACTTCTGCACTGAAGCGATATCGATTTCAGAATCGAAGTGACCAATATTGCAGACGATGGCCTGGTTCTTCATCTTCAGCATATGGTCATGGGTGATGACTCGCAGATTACCGGTCGCGGTGACAAAGATATCGGCCTGATCACAAGCCTCATCCATAGTGACAACACGATAACCCTCCATCGCCGCCTGTAGCGCGCAGATTGGATCTATCTCAGTGATCCATACCGTCGCCCCCAGACCGCGTAGCGACTGAGCGCATCCCTTACCCACATCCCCGTATCCGCAAACGATCGCCACTTTCCCAGCAATCATCACATCGGTGGCCCGCTTGATCCCATCCACCAACGACTCACGACATCCGTAGAGATTGTCAAACTTTGACTTGGTGACCGAGTCGTTCACATTAAACGCAGGGAATGGAAGCTCACCTTTTTTCTGCATCTCGTACAGACGGTGCACGCCTGTGGTGGTCTCCTCTGTCACACCCCGAATATTGGCAAGGATATTGGAATACCAACCCGGATGACTGGCCACCCTCTTCTTAATGGCCGCGTAAAGGGCCTGCTCTTCCTCGTTGGTTGGATTGGCAATGACGGATAGGTCCTTCTCAGCCTTGCTGCCGAGGATGATCAGCAGTGTGGCATCACCCCCATCATCCAGAATCATGTTCGGTGTTTTATTTGCACCCGACTCTTGACCCGGCCACTCAAAAATACGGTGGGTATACTCCCAGTAGTCATCCAGTGACTCACCCTTGTAGGCAAATACCGGAATGCTCTCCGCAGCGATAGCCGCAGCCGCATGATCCTGAGTGGAATAGATATTACAAGAGGCCCAACGTACTTCTGCACCCAGTTTGACCAGGGTCTCGATCAGTACCGCTGTCTGGATGGTCATGTGCAGAGATCCTGCAACACGTGCCCCTGCCAGAGGCTTCTGGTCGGCATACTCTTCGCATAGCGCCATCAGACCCGGCATCTCGGTCTCTGCGATAGCGATCTCCTTACGTCCCCATCCAGCAAGGGACATATCGGCAACTTTATAATCTGTGAATTGGACGCCAGATGAATTGGACGCAACGCTCATGGAATAATCTCCTGAAAAATGAACGAGCGCCGTTGTTACGGTATCCTCCTTCGCCGAGCCTCGCGGGACTGTGCCCGTTGCAGCGCTCCTCAGCGTGGAGGGTAGAACTAAACTTTAGATGGGTCCGTTACTCTTTGAGCTAAAACTAGCCCTTGATCCCCGCATCATCGCGAAGCTGAGCGGCCTTATCAATCGACTCCCAAGTGAACTCTGGCTCATCCCGCCCAAAGTGACCATAGGCAGCCGTCTTGGCATAGATCGGACGTAGCAGATTGAGGGAATGAATGATGGCACGTGGGCGCAAGTCGAAATGCCGCTCTACCAGCTTAGCGATCGCCTCATCAGAAATCTTCCCAGTGCCGAAGGTATCGACCATTAGTGAGACCGGTTTCGCCACACCGATAGCATAGGCCACTTGTACCTCACACCTACTCGCGATACCCGCAGCAACGATATTCTTGGCCACATAACGCCCCGCGTAAGCCGCTGAACGGTCAACCTTGGAGGGGTCCTTACCAGAAAAAGCACCTCCACCATGGTGAGCCGCGCCGCCATAGGTGTCGACAATGATCTTACGTCCTGTCAGCCCGCAGTCACCCATCGGTCCACCCACCACAAAACGCCCCGTAGGATTAACCAGATAACGAATATCTCCGCTCAGCATGCTCTTCGGGATCACAGGCTTGATGATCTCCTCAATCACCGCTTCGGATAGCGACGCATGAGAGATATCAGGATGATGCTGGGTCGATACAACCACCGTCTCGACCCGTTGCGGTTTGCCATTCAGATAGCTCACCGATACCTGTGACTTAGCATCCGGGCGCAGCCATGTCAGACGTCCGTCCTTTCTAAGCTCTGCCTGCCGCTCCATCAAACGATGAGCATAGTAAATCGGCATCGGCATTAATTGAGGTGTCTCATCGCAGGCATACCCGAACATGAGACCCTGGTCGCCCGCGCCCTGATCCATCTCCTGCTCTTTTGTACGGTTCACTCCCTGAGCGATATCAGGGGACTGCTTGTTAAAAGCGGTTAAGACTGCACAGGTGGAGGAATCAAAACCAATGTCTGAACTGGTATAGCCGATCCTTCTGACGGTCTCTCGAGCGACCACATTGTAGTCAACCGAGGCGTGCGTTGTGATCTCACCCGACATGACAATCAGGCCGGTGCTGCAGAGGGTCTCGCAGGCCACTCTTGCATTAGCATCCTGTGCCAGGATCGCATCCAGAATAGAATCTGAAATCTGATCGGCAACCTTATCTGGATGACCTTCGGATACGGACTCTGATGTAAAAAGATATTCGCTCATGTTTTCCAGTCCATCATAAATTCAAAACAGCCCCATAGAATAACAGATTATTCAGGTTGATTCTTGATGGGGGGAGGGGGTCCGCAGCCGTGACACTGGTTTGAGACCTGTCCAGAGGCCGCTAAAGACTAGTCGCAGCCTTCCATCTTGTAGATGAAGTATCCGTCCTTGTTAATTGCATCAACGACATTAGCCGGCGCCCTCTGACTATGACAGAAGCTACACTCCTTGCTCGTAATGGTGGCACCCTCCTCACCAATGGAGGTTAGCCACAGCTTTGCGTACTCGACCGCTTTCGGGTCATCCTTGACCGAGGTGAAGACATCAAAGTGCATGGTATGGCCATCCTTGGCCTTAACATAGGTATCGTAAACGTGCATTTCCATGATTATTCCTCTATAAATTAAAGACCTGGAGAAAGTGAAGAGAACTCTATCTCGACCGCTTAAGCAAACACCTCATAGATTATCATGGTAGTAGCAAAAGTGGAATGTGGCCTCTCTCTCGGCATACTGAGACAGTTACAGGAAGACAAACGCATATAACGATGCTTGTGTCACAATCTTGCAATATCGGTAGCTTATGATGCTGTCGATGTTGCCATGTGGCAACCGTCATAAATAGTGGAGGATGAAATGTTACGATCACACAATCTTAAATTCAAGTTACTGAGCGTGTCCACCGTATTGGCCGCGTTGATGAGCACTGCCGGCATTACGAATGCGCAATCGATCGTCAAGGTTGACGGCTCGAGCACTGTCTACCCCATCACTGAGGCGGTGGCAGAAGACTTCCAAATCGCCAAGAGAGGCGCCATCCGAGTCACAGTCGGCATCTCCGGCACAGGCGGGGGTTTTAAAAAGTTCTGTCGTGGCGAGATCGATATCGCTAACGCCTCCCGCCCCATCCAAAAGAAAGAGATGGAGGAGTGCAAGAAGTCCGGAATCCAGTATGTCGAGATGCCAGTGGCTTACGATGCACTGACCGTGGCAATCAACCCAAAGAATACCTGGGCCAAGACCATGACCGTTGCAGAATTGAAAAAGATGTGGGAGCCAGCCGCACAGGGCCGGATCACCAAGTGGAGTCAGATCAATCCTTCCTGGCCTGATAAAACCTTCAAGCTCTATGGTGCAGGGGCGGACTCCGGCACCTTCGACTACTTCACTGAAGCAGTTGTTGGCAAGGCCAAGTCAAGCCGTGGTGACTTCACTGCTTCTGAGGACGATAACGTTCTGGTGCAAGGAGTCGCGAGTGACGAGAATGGTCTGGGCTTCTTCGGGTTCGCTTACTATATCGAGAACCAAAAGAAAGTAGCCGCTGTTGCAGTCGACGGTGGTAAGGGAGGCGTTATTCCATCCTTAGAAACGGTCGAGGATGGCACCTACCAGCCACTGGCCCGTCCTATCTTTATCTATGTCAATGTCAAAGCGGCAGAGAAGCCTGAGGTGAAGGAGTTCGTTACCTTCTACATGAAGAATGCACTCAAGTTAGTGCAGGAGGTACAGTACTTCCCACTACCCCCGAGCGCCTACACCACCATCATGAGTAACTTTACTCAAAAACGAGTCGGAACAGTATTCGGTGGTGTATCGGCAGTCGGTCTCTCAATCGCAGAACTACTCAAGCGCGAGGCCCGTATAGAGTTCGAACATAATTGATTCCCCAGTTCACTCTGAATCATCTGTAAAAAATAGCTTCTGAATAAACCCACAAGGGGGTGCGGCCTAAGGCCGCACCCCCTTGTGATTTCCAACTGCAAATCCCCTTCGATTCACAGTCACTCCGCCCCAAAGCAGATACTGATCTCCGCTCTTCTCGGGGTCACTCCTGCCAGACCGGTTTTTATTCACTCTGGCAATTCGATATCTGTCACAAAACTGTTACAAAGACGTAATAAGGCTGTCACACGGCGCCAGTAACATCCCCTCTGATTCATTCAACATAACTGTGAGGGGAAAATATGAAGTTATCAAAAATTACAGTGGCAGTCGTTGCCGCTTTGGGTGTCGGGTTAGGTGCGGGGATGGTATCCACCGCCTTTGCACTTGATCTTTATGTAGACAAAAAAACTAAACAGATCTTTACAGAAGCAGGGCCTGGCCGAGAAAAAATTGGTTCTTTTACCAAGGTTGATGATGCTCCTGCCGAGACCGCAGTAA
>SESD01000940.1_pt1 | contig 16944 bp, 18 predicted proteins | sample 3171411 | NCBI WGS metagenome assembly SESD01 (sample SAMN06051880, study PRJNA518727) | freshwater metagenome | biome: subpolar coniferous forest; feature: holomictic lake; material: water; isolation source: holomictic Lake 442, 16.5 m depth | place: Canada: near Kenora, Ontario | collected...
CCCTGGTCGGCAATGCTGCGTGGAACGAGCGGTGTGCTATGTCGAGTTCTAGCCGCATGGGCGACCTTCCGGCCGGCAATGCGGCGTGGAACGAGCGGTGTGCCATGTCGAGTTCCAGGAACATCAGTGCGCCCCTCCCATTTCGCCGGTCAGCGCATTGACCACGCGCTCCATGCGCATGAAGCGCGAGCCCTTGATCAGCAGTGTCGCCTGCGGCGTCGCGCTGGCATGCACCCGCTCGAGCAGTTGTTCGATCGACCCGGCGTGCGATCCGGCGGCACCGAATGCGGCGACTGCCTCACCCGTCTGCGCGCCGAATGCGCACAGCGAAGAAACGTTGCGGCTGCGCGCATAGGCGCCGACTTCGCGATGAAACTCCGCGGCCTGCTCCCCGACTTCGCCCATGTCACCCAGCACCAGCACCGTCGGCGGCGCGCACCGCGCGAGCACGTCGATCGCCGCGCGCACCGAATCCGGATTGGCGTTGTAGGTGTCGTCAATCACCGTCGCACCATTGAGCGCGCGCTTCACCTGCAGGCGCCCCGTATACGGACGGAAATTATCGAGACCCCGGCCCATCACCGCAGGCGCGATGCCGACAGCGTGCGCGCAGGCGCAGGCGGCCAGCGCGTTGCGCACGTTATGCAGGCCGGGGATGGCCAGCGTCGCCGAGGCGTCGCCGGCCGGCGTGCGCAATTGAATTTCGCTCGACAGGTTTTTCAGCACGTAACCGCCGCTCACGGCAGCCGGCTTATCGATGCCGAAGTCAACGATGCGGTGCGCACCGGCGGCCCACATCGTGCGGCTCATATCGATGAACTCTTGAACACGCGCATGACGCCTTGCCATGTCGGGATGTAGCGCGATGCCGACAGCGGCGTGCTCGGCTCCGAACGGCGATGCCGGAGATGCGCCAGCGCCGATGCCCAACCAGAAGCGACCATTCGAGATGATTTGGGCCGAGGCTGCAGCGGCTGCGAGCACTGCGACTGGACGATTCCACACGTTGGCAACAAGTGTGCCGATGCCGATCGTTGTGGTCGATGCGGCCAGCGCGCCAACCCAGGTGAAGCACTCGAGCATCTGATCGCCGCGCATCACTTGGCCCGCAAGGTGATCGAGAACCCACGCAACGCCGTAACCGGCCTCTTGCGCTGCAAGCACTGCGTCACGCAGTTCGGGCCAAGGAGTAGTGGCTGCGTTGAACTGTACGTCGAGAATCACGTTGGTGAGTTTGCCATGCAGGCGGGCCACACGAGGCGTTGATTCACAAGGTTTCGATTGCTCTCCGTGCGGTAAGGACAGAGTCGAGAGCGTCTTCGTGGGTAGCGCCCAAAGCCGTGATGTGACCCATTTTGCGGGCTCGTCGGGCTTCGCGCTTGCCGTAGAGATGCATCGTGGTTCCGCTCTGGAGAGCCACCCACGAGTGGGGTGGAGCGGCCGAGGCGCGAGCGTTGCTTGGCCACAAATCACCGAGCAGATTCGCCATGGCGCCAGGGGAGTGGGGTGTGACGTCGCCGAGCGGCAGATCGCACACAGCGCGAATGGCTTGGGCGAACTGCGACGTGGGCGATGCCTCGATGGTGACGTGCCCAGAGTTGTGCGGCCGCGGGGCGATTTCGTTGACCACGATTCGCGACGGCAGCGATTCGGTTGCGCGGGTGACGAACATCTCGACAGTTAGCAGGCCGATCGCATTGATCTTGCGTGAGATCTCGAGAGCTGCGCTCACCGCTGACTCGGCGATGGCTGGGTCGATTCGGGCTGGCCACAACGTGATGTCGAGAATGCTGTTGCGATGTTGGTTTTCGAACGGAGCAAACGCGCGCTGCTCGCCGCTTGCCGAGCGCGCCACGATGACTGAAATCTCCATCGAGAAATCGACCAGTGACTCGATGACACACCGACTGCGCCCCATCTGCTGCCACGCCTCGTGGGCCTCGTCGATTGTGGCGACACGAGCCTGGCCCTTACCGTCGTAGCCCAACGTGGAGGTCTTGATGATCGCAGGGAACTTCAGAGCGACAGTGAGGGAGGCGAGATCGGCGTCGGTCTCAATAGCTGCCCACGCAGCGGTCTCGATACCAATGCTCTTGAGGAAGGTTTTTTCGAGAACGCGGTCCCGAGCGATCTCAAGCACGTGCCGACCGGGCCGCACGGGCACTTGCGCGTCGAGCGCGTCGAGCGCGGTACTTGGCACGTTTTCGAACTCGAGGGTGACCACGTCGACCGCGTCGGCTAACTGGGCGAGACCTTCGTTGTCGTCGAACGCAGACACGATGACGCGATCGCACACGGCCGCCGCTGGACACTGCGGGTCAGGGTCGAGCACAACGACGTGGTAGCCCATTGGCTGTGCTGCGAGAGCGAGCATTCGAGCAAGTTGACCACCGCCAAGAATGCCGATGGTGGCGCCGGGAAGGATTGGCTCAGGCATCGACACGACGCGTCATTGCGGCGCGCCTTCGATCCATGAGTCGTCGAGCACGGCGGATGTCTGCGAGTCGCGGAATGCACGGAGCCGCTCGCGCACATCGGGGCGCGAGTTGGCAACGATGCTTGCGGCGAGCAGCGCAGCGTTGATCGCCCCTGCTTTGCCGATGGCGAGCGTGCCCACCGGTATTCCTGCGGGCATCTGCACGATGGAGAGCAACGAGTCGACGCCAGACAACATGCGCGACTGCACGGGCACTCCGAGCACCGGAATGGTGGTCTTCGCAGCACACATGCCAGGCAAGTGCGCCGCTCCGCCAGCGCCAGCAATAATAACCTCAAGGCCGCGGTCCTCGGCAGTCGATGCGTATTCGAAGAGCAGATCGGGAGTGCGATGGGCACTGACAACCCGGGCCTCAAAGGCAATGTCGAGCGACCGCAACGTGTCGAGCGCGTGCTGCATCGTGTCGAGATCGGACCGGGACCCCATGATGATTCCAACCAATGGTGTCGTCGGCGCTGACATGTCGCCGAGTGTAGACGAACCGGTCGGTAACGCTTGAGCTGTATGGCCTGCGTAGTGTGCAAGCGAACCGAGGGGGAGTCACATGGGTATTGACCAGGCTGCAGTTCAGAAGTTGCTCGATCGGGCTCAGCGCGAGGTGGACGAAGGCTTGTTGCCGGCGTCGCAGGTTGCGTTGGCCTATCAGGGTGAACTCGTCGCATTCGAGACATATGGCGACGCGACGAACGACACTCGATTCATTGTCTACTCGGCCACAAAGACATTCGTTGCGGGTGCAATGTGGGCGCTCATCGGCGATGGTCTCGTCGATCCGATGCGCTTGGTCACCGACTACATCCCCGAGTTCGGAACCAACGGCAAAGAGATCATCACCGTCGAACAGGTCATGTTGCACACGTCGGGATTCCCGTCGGCACCGTTGTCAGGTCCAGCGGGCGACACCAGCGCAGGGCGTACCGAGGCATTCGCGAAGTGGCGACTCAACTGGCAGCCAGGCACACGTTTCGAATATCACCCGTCGTCAGCGCATTGGGTGCTTGCCGAGATCATCGAGCGCGTCACCGGCGTTGACTATCGAACCGTGGTGCAAGATCGCGTCACCACTCCAGCAGGCTTACCGCGCGTGCTCGGCGATGTGCCTCATGTGGCGGCCGAACTGATCTTGGTTGGCGAGCAAGCGTCGCCCGACGAACTCGAAGCCGCATTCGGCGTACGCGAGTTGCCCGTCACCGAAGTGACCGACGATGCGTTGATGGGCTTCAACCGGCCCGAGGTGCAGCGCGTCGGCATCCCTGGTGGGGGAGGCGTCATGCGCGCCGCCGATCTGGCGATGTACTACCAGGCCGTGTTACATAACCCCGCAGGCATGTGGAACGCCGACGTGCTCCACGATGCCAAGACCAATGTGCGCAACCGGCTTCCCGACCTGCTGACCGGCGTTCAGTCGAACCGCACCTTGGGTTTGGTGCAAGCGGGCGACGACGGCAAGAGCAATTACCGCGGTATGGGTCGCACCGTCTCGCCGCTCACCGTTGGTCATAACGGCGCCAAGGGCCAGATCGCATGGGGTGACCCGGTGTCTGGCCTCAGCCTTGGGTATTGCACCAACGGCCTCGATGAAAACGTGTTGCGCGAGTCGCGTCGCACCACCGCAATCGGCAGCATCGCCGGAGTCTGCGCAACGAGTTAGGCGATCGGCTTGCGGCGCATCGCTAGAGCCGCTTGCCCATCAGCAATCCATGCTCGCCGAACTCGGCAAGTGTTGTGAATTCGAGATGTTTGTAGAACGCAACGGCTCGCTCATTTGCAGGGCTCACGCCAAGGTGAACACCGGGGGAGCCCAAAGCGCGCAATGTGTTGAGCAGAGTGCTCATCATTGCTGCGCCGAGGCCGCGACCTTGCGCTCGCGGGAGCAAGTCGATGTGCAGATGCGACGGGTGTGCGCCGATGTGTTCGTGTGGTGTGAGTACAGGCCGGTGCATCGACCGATGGATCTGTTGATCACGAGAGCGCAGCTCACGAGCTATACCGGTTGGATTCGGGTAGCGATCTCGTAGCGCTGGCCACCAATCCAGCTCGAGGCGTCGTTCGAAATCGATGGTGTCGAGCGCGCCGATCACGTAGCCGGCGACGCCATCATTGTCGGCAGCTACAAACGCCAAGCGAGGCTCCAATGCGAGATAGGCGCCTGCCCACATGTGACCGGGTAGCTCATGGTCCTCGTACAGATGGCGCCCGTCGTTGCCGAGGTCGGCGGTTCGAACGCAAATGTCGTACAGGGCGTCCCTGTCAGTTGCGAGGGCCTGTCGAATCTGCATCGATCGAACAATAGTGAAGTGTCGAATGTTGCCACGCGACCAGACCTGTCAAGATTGTTGGCTGTCGATTCAAAGGAGGTGCGTCCATGTTGTTGTCCTGGCAGACCGCCTTCAAGATGGCCGCCGTCCTGATCGCAATTGCGCTATCCGTGAGTCGAGTGCGTCACCGTTGGACACCCACATTTGTTGCGACCGCCAAAGAACTCTCGTTGGTACTTGGGCTGTATGCGCTGTGGCAATACGCGCACGACCTAGCGGTGAACAAAACGGCTGGGGCGATGGAGCATGCGATGTGGCTCTGGAACCTCGAGCGTTCGATGCATCTGCCAAGCGAACTGAGCGTGCAGCGAGCGCTCATCGACCACAAACTGGTCATGCAATTTCTTAATGTGTACTACGGCGGGATGCATGTGCCAGCAGTCGGTATCTTATTGATCTGGCTGTTCTTCCGTCACCGCGAGCGTTACTCGCGGGTGCGCACCAGCCTCGCGTTGATGATCGCCGGATGTCTCACCATTCAGATGATTCCAATGGCACCTCCGCGGTTCCTTACTGATCTCGGATTCGTCGACGCGGGTTTGCGGTATGGGCTGTCGGTCTACGGCAGGGGAGGGAGCGGTATGTCGAATCAACTTGCAGCGATGCCCTCACAGCACGTGGGTTGGGCTCTCGTTGTCGGCTTCGCTGCCGTGACCATTAGTACGAGCAAGTGGCGCTGGCTCGTGCTGTTGCACCCGGTGCTCACCATTTTGGCCGTCACGGCAACCGCCAATCATTGGTGGCTCGATGGGGTAGTGGCGGGCGTGGTGTTGGCCGTGGCCTATGGCGCGCAGCGCGGGGTCGCAGCGATTCAAGCGCGCCTTCATCCGCCAGTACCGGCGCTGCAGTGAGTCGTACCGACACCGAGTTGACGCCCACCGAACCTGTGATCAACCACACATTCACACGTCGCGCCCTCTGGCTGCTTGGTGCCACCGTCTTTGTTGCCACGTGTTTCTTGTCGCAGCCGGTAACCGGCTGGAACTCGAACTCGCGCCTCGACCTCGTGTTCGCCGTGGTCGACCATCATCGCCTCACTATCGACGAGTATCAAGCAACCAAGCCCTTCGACACCGGCGACAAGGCGCTCTTCAACGGCCATTACTACAGCGACAAGACCATCGGTGTGTCGGTGGTGGCGCTACCCATGTACGTGGCAATACGCGGTGTTTCCAAGTTGTTCAACGTGCATCCAGGGTTTCAGTTGGTGCAATACCTGCTCACGAGATGGGCAGTTTCGTTGCCGGCCGCAGTAGCGGCGATGCTGCTGGCGAATCTGTTGGTCAGGCTCGGGGCGATACCGAGGCGCGCAATCCTTGTCACCGCTGGCGTGTTCTTTGGCAGCATGCTCTTCGGGTATTCGACCGTTTTTTTCCCGTACCTCAATGGCATCGCGGCGTGTCTCGGTGCACTCACCATCGTGCTCGCGCCTCCACTCACCGCGAAGCGCGCAGCATGGGTTGGGCTGCTGCTTGGTAGTGCGTTGATCTTCGATCTCACGTTCGTGATCGCAGTTGCCGTGATTGGAGTGCTGTTCCTTCTTGGGCTGCGCGGCCTTGGCGTTGGGGGAGCAGCGCGCCCGATAGCAGCGGCCGCCGCAGCAGCTGCGTTACCGGTTGCTGGGTTCACGATCTACAGCATGGTGATCTTTGGCGCGCCGACCATCCCGTATCAGTACGAAGCTTCGAAATACTTCCGAGAAAACATGGCCAAAGGAGTGATGGGCGTCACGACGCCCAAGCGCGACGTGATGTGGTTCTTGTCGTTCCACGCCTACCGAGGCATTTTGTTCTGGTCGCCGTGGCTGTTGGCGCTCATTGCTTGCTGCATTTGGCTCATCAAAAACGACAAGCGTCTGCGACCTATCGCGATCGCATCGCTCGCCACACTGGTCAGCTACTTCCTCTTCAACTCGGCGTACTACGAGTGGTGGGGTGGCGCCACAATGGGCCCGCGTCTGATGATCCCGATGTTCGCTGTCGTGCCCCTTGGCCTCATTGCGGTGTGCCGCGCCCACTGTCCCCGTTGGCTGCTCTATTGGACTGCGGCCACGATGGCGCTCGCTGTTGGCTTGTGTCTGCCGGTGGCGATGACCGATCCGCAGACCAAGCAAGGCAACGCACGCGCCCTGCTGACGGGCATTCATCCAGGTGTGCACCTGCGTGTGGTTCAGGTCGAGGTACTCAAAGACTTCTACCGCTTGTTTTGGATCAACATCAAGCCGGTGGCTGGCATCCCGATTGTGTTCAGCTTTATCGCGTGCATGACGACAATCGCCGGGGGAATAGGCCTTGCATACTTCGTCGCTCGTCGCGGCGAAGCGACGACGTAGCGATCGACGCCGCGAACTTGCGGCGTAGGCGCCCTTGTGGGGCGTGTACGCCGCCACTTCGGCGGGCGTCGGCGGACGAGAGCGGACGAGGGGCTGCTTCACTCGGCCGAAGTTGACATAACGATGATTATCGGCGCTGTGACAAGAGTGGATGCAACCAGCAGCACCGGCATACGACGTGTCGTGCGGTGCGATGCGGCGTGAGCGCCTGACTGCGCAGTGCGTCTCGCCGTGTCACATGGCGTGACATGGCGCGGGCTTTGATCGAGCTTCCGCTGCCGTGCTGTACGCATAAGTTTCGTCAACATGACGAAACTCAGCCGATATCAGTAGAGCGCTCGCTCAGCCGTTGTGGCCGACCATGTTGTCGACTGCCTTGAAATACTTGCGGGCGTAGTCCAACAATTGTCCCTCGGACGGGTGGTTGATGGTCTCCACCGCAATCACCTTGCGGGCAAGCGCCGGCTCGTGCTTGATGAGGTGTTTGTGGAACGCCAGCTTTGCGGTGCTTGGTCCGGCGATGAGCACGTCGTGGGCGTCCTTCATCACGACCACGATCTGCCTGAAGTACTCGGGATCCTCGGGGGTTCGCCCAGAGCCGATGGTGTTCACCTTGTGGTGCAGCTTGCGGTCCTCGGTGTCGTGGTGCACGTGCAGGACGTGTTGAGCATCGAACGAGAAGTCGATGATGGTCGCGTCCTGATGGTCAAGCCAGACGACCGTATGTCGAAGCGTCATGTTATGAACTCACTTTCAAACCCAGAAGTGCGGTGCGTGCCGCCTGTCAAGCAGGGTACGAAAGCTTGTGCCGTGTCGGTAGGGCCGAAAGTCACCGAGAAAGAGTGCGTAAAGGCCTTGCTGCGTCGAGCAGCCAGGTAAGCATGTCGCGAAGCTCGGCCTTCGTTGGATTGGCTGACGCCACAAGATCACGCTCGGTGTCATCAACGGCATAGGCCAGCACGTGAGCGGCGTCGCGTAGCTCGTCGATTTGGGTTCGCGCCACCACGAGTTCGTTATCCCCCAGCCGTAGCTCGGTCGAGCGGGTGCGTGATTCGTAGTCCTGCTGGCGGCAACTCTGGCGGCAATACACCCGGGGCCTGCCGGTTGTTGCGGGCGCAGGAAGCGGCCGACGGCACCATAGGCACCGCTTCTCCCCTGCGGGCGATTCGCTGGTTCGTTTCGTCACCCTGACAAAACTACTGGATCAGCGGCGAATCAACGATCGATGAGCTTGGATTGCGCGCTCCACGCCGCCTCGGCTTTATCGAGTCGTGCTGTTGCCGTGTCGCGAAGTTGCTCTGCTGCTGCAGCCACGAGCACGTTGAGTAGGGCCAAGGTTCCGACATGGCTGTCGAACGGGCCGACTCCCCCGGCGCTGAGCACCATCGAGACGCTAGCGAGGCCCGCAAGCGGCGACAGTGCGCTATCGGTAAGCGCCAGAATCCACGCATGCTTGCGCTTGGCTTCGGTTGCAGCGTCGATTACCCAGCGGTCGTAACGGCGAAGATCGATGGCGATGACCATGTCGCCCTTGCGTACCTGCGACAAGCGGCGGCTGATGGCCACCTCATTGCCTTCGAGAAGTTCTACGTTGGGGCGAAGCGCCGTGAGGTCGCCCACAAACTGCCTGCTCACTCCCGTGGATGCATCGCCACTGAGCACCAGCACTGCCCGAGACAGATCGGCGAGATGCTCGCTTGCCTGGGTCACGCTGTGCTCGTCGATGGCGAGCAGTGTCTTTTGGACGTTGTCGATCTCGCGCTGCAGGTGCTTACGTACTGCGACTCCCCCGCGTGCCTCGCGAATGCGCACTGCGGCTGGACGAAGCTGGTTCGACAGTTCGTGCTGGACGGCCGCCTGAAGCGCTGTGAATCCGTCGTAGCCAATCTTGGCTGCGAGGCGCACCACCGTTGCTGCGCCAGACTGAGCGGCCTGGGCGAGCTCTGCCACCGTGCCAAATGCCACCAGTTCGGGGTTACTCAACACGACCTCGGCAACGCGTCGTTCGGCGGTGGTGAGCTGCGGACCCGATTCGGTGATGCGGTTCTCAACCTCCATGGGTTCGCATCGTAGCTGCATCGTAACTATGTGCTCGAAAGCACGAAAGAATCTAGAACTAAACATTCCAAGTCTTGTTAGTGTCTGGAATATGTATTCCACCGTGAAGCGCGACGACGAAACTCTGGTCCAAACCGCTCGGCAAACGGTCGAGTTGCCCGCCGATGTGCGCGATGCGGTGCTCGCGTTTCGGGCCGACTCAACGCCACAAGGTTGGCTCTTGCTGCGCGATCTGACGGTAGGCGACGTTCCTGCCACTCCGCCCGAACCAACGGCCGCAACGCCCAAGAGCAATACCAGTGAGCTGCTGCTTGTCGCTATCGCAGCGCTGTTGGGCGAACCCGTTGGATACGAGCCCGAACACGGTGGCGACATGGTGCAGAACCTCGTGCCCGTTCGGGCGTCTTCGGGTCGGCAAACCTCAACCTCGTCACGCATCGCGCTGATGTTTCACACCGAGGCGGCCTTTCATCCGCATCGACCCAAGTACCTGTTGCTCCTGTGTCTGCGAGGCGACACCAACGCCCAGACAACCGTGGCCTCAATTCACGATGCTCTCCCCCATCTCAGCGCCCACGCCATCGACACGTTGTTCCAGCCACGGTTTCGGTGTGCCATCGACGAGAGCTATTTGCACGGTCGTCGGAATTCGCTTGGTGCCCCATCGGCCGTGCTGTCTGGCAACCGATCGAATCCGGCCATGGTCTTCGATGAAGATCTGATGGTGGGCACCGATGTCGAGGCCGAACGTGCACTGCACGAATTGGGCGCAGTGTTAGCTGCGAATCATGCAGCGGTCGCGCTTGCCGCCGGCGATCTGGTGATTCTCGATAACGATGTGGTGGTGCACGGACGTAGCCCGTTTGAGGCGCGTTACGACGGCACAGACCGTTGGGTGCAACGAATCATGGTGGTGTCCGATCTCGCCGCAAGCGCAGCCGATCGAGTGGGGCGAATGATCACCACTGAGTTCGGCGACTGAGCACGTCCCCAAGCACACAGGCATACTGGTCGACATGATCTCAGCGCCTCCTCCCCGTCGAGCGTTCGCAAGCGACAATGCTGCAGGTGTTCATCCCGCAGTGTTCGAAGCATTGAGCGAAGCCAATAGCGGTCACGCCTTGGCATACGGCTCTGATCGATGGACCACTGAGATGAACGATCGCCTGCGCGACCTGTTCGGCAGCAACACAAGTTCGTACCTAGTGTGGGGCGGCACGGGTGCCAACGTGATGGCTTTGGCGAGCATGCTCGGCCCAGCGCAGGCCGTGTTGTGCACCAACTGGGCACACATCAATGTCGACGAGACAGGTGCGCCCGAGCGCATTCTCGGCGCCAAACTCATCGACGTTGCCTGCGCCGACGGCAAACTTGTACCCGCTCAGATCGAAGAGCAAGCGCACGCCATTGGTGTGATGCACCACGCTCAACCCGGCGTCGTGAGCATCACCCAAAGCACCGAACTCGGCACCGTATACAGCGCCGAAGAAATCGGTTTGCTCTGCGACGCAGCGCACCGCCACGGTATGTCGGTTCACATGGACGGCGCTCGTATTGCGAACGCCGTGGCTGCAGTCGGCGGTACTCGAGCAGCGTTGCGCGCAATGACGGTTGATGCTGGCGTCGACGTGCTGAGCTTTGGAGCCACGAAAAACGGAATGATGTATGGCGAAGCGGTTGTCTATCTCAACGACCGCTTCACAGCAGCAGCGCCATATGTTCGCAAGCAAGTCACCCAGTTGCCGTCGAAGATGCGCTTTGTGTCGGCTCAGTTCAATGCGCTGCTGCACGACGATTTGTGGCTCACCTTGGCGGCCCATTCGAACCTGATGGCGCAGCGCCTTTACGACGCCACGTGCTCAATTCCAGCGGTGGCCTACGACGCTGCGCCCGTGGTGAACAGCGTGTTCCCGCATCTTCCGCCCCACCTCATTGAAGAGTTGCGCAACTGGTGTTTCTTTTGGGATTGGGATGTTCCTTCGCATCAGGTGCGTTGGATGACCGCGTGGGACACCACCATCGAAGATGTCGATGTGTTCGCCGCTGGCGTGCGCGAACTGCTCGGTTCCTGACTCCTCCGCGGGTGACAAACGGACCAACTGGGCGTCATTCTGGAATGTTTTTTTCATTGCAGTATGCAATTGACTCGATGGTTACTTATCCGTATGATCGCTGTTGTGCCGTCCGGGGGTCGGCGGGCACGATTCAAGTCGAACTCGAGGGGGTTCCATGGCTTCGGTAGAAATCATCTTTCACCGGGAAGCAACCGACGATCGTTGGATGCGAGATGCCGCGTGTAAGGGGCTGACGAATCTGTTCTTCCCTGCTCCTGCCGAACGGCCACAGGCACGCGATCGCCGCGAAGCCATGGCTCGGTCGGTGTGCGCCAGCTGCAGCGTGCAGAGCCGCTGTTGTTCGTACGCCCGAGAGAACCATGAGTACGGTTTTTGGGGTAGCGAGTCCGAAGACGAGCGCCACTCGGCTGGCTATCGCTTGATTGCCCCGATTGGTGTTCGCGCCCGCGGCGCAAGCTGAGCAAACGCTACGCGTGGCCTGCGATCGCAGGCTTTCAACGATCTAGGGTGCGCTCGTGGAATACACACAGATCACCTATTCAGTCGATGGCCCCATTGCACTGATCACCCTCAACCGGCCTGACCGGCTCAATGCGTGGACCCCGCGCATGGCCGACGAACAGGCGCACGCCGTGCAAGCCGCAAACGCCGACGGCACCGTCGGCGCCATTGTGATGACCGGTGCTGGCCGAGGATTCTGCGCCGGTGCCGATATGGAGGCCACGTTCTCCACCCGCATCCACGGCGATGATCCAGGCAACAATACCGCCGACGGTGTGGGCGGCATGCCAGCCGGTCTCGATTGGGTCCACCTCTTGCGTACATCAAAGCCCATCGTCGCTGCGGTCAACGGCGCGGCGGTTGGTATCGGCGTCACGATGATTCTTCCGGCCGACCGCATCGTTGCATCCAGCGCAGCCAAGTTCGGCATGGGCTTCATCAAGATGGGCCTCGTGCCCGAACTTGCAAGCACTCGCCTACTGGCAGCACGCGTTGGATTTGGACATGCCAGCGATCTGTTCTTGTCGGGACGCATTATTCCTGCCGCCGACGCTGCTCGTATTGGTCTTGCCGACGAAGTCGTTGAGCCCGGCGCGCTGCTTGAGACAGCGATGAACACGGCGCGCTCGTATGCGCAGAACCCCACGCCGCAACTGCGGATGACCAAGCAGTTGCTCACCGAGAACCTGGTCGAGACCGACCTCACGTTGATCCAACGTCGCGAGCAGGTGCTGCTCGCTGAGTGCTGGAAGTCGCCCGAACACGCCGAAGCAGTGGCGGCCTTCATCGCCAAGCGCCCTGCGGTGTTTCGACCAACCGCCACGCCATCGTGAGCGAGCAACCAACGTTCGATGTGTGCGTGGTTGGCAGCGCCAATCTTGATCTCGTCGCCACCACAGACCGCTTGCCCGGGCCAGGCGAAACGGTGATGGGCTCGAGCTACGCCGAGTTCGCGGGTGGCAAGGGCCTCAACCAAGCCGTCGCCGCCTCACGCGCCGGAGCACTTACTGCCTTTGCTGGGGCGGTCGGCGGCGACGATGCGGCGCGCCAACTGATCGCCGTGATGGACGCCGATTCCGTCGATCGCAGTGCACTCGTTGTGTTGCCCGATGCGCCCACGGGGCGCGCACTCATCGGTGTCTCGGCCAGCGGTGAGAACTCGATCATCGTTGTGCCCGGCGCCAACGGCGAGTTGCGAGTCAACGACGTGCGTGCTGCGGCTGCGTCCGCGCGAGTGCTGCTCGTGCAACGTGAGGTGCCTGCAGCCGTGGTGCGCGAGGCGCTCGCTGCAGCGAAACGAGCAGGCGCTCTCACTATCTTGAACCCTGCGCCCGCTAGTCGAATCGACGAGGACACGCTTGCATTGTGCGACATTGTGATCCCGAATGAACACGAAGTGCAGTTGCTTGGCGGCGTCACTACGTTGCTCGACTTCGGTGCATCGGCGGTAGTGATCACGCTTGGGTCGCGTGGCGCAATGTTGTGCCGCTCAGGTCAACCGGTGCTCGCAATTCCTGCGATGAGTGTCGAGGCCATCGATACAACCGGTGCTGGCGACGCGTTCTGTGGAGCTTTTGCTGCAGCGATGTCGCGCGACGTCGACATTGTCGATGCGCTTCGGTTCGCTTCGGCTGCAGGCGCCTTGGCCACAACAGTTCGTGGCGCAGTGCCGTCATTGCCGCATCGCGAAGCTATCGAGGCGCTGCTCACCAACGCAGAGTGATGGCTGTCCAACTCTCGAGTTCGTAACGCTGCACAACCCGCAATGGCTCGAGTGCGGCGAGCACATGGTCGTGGCGCTCAGCCAAAATGCCGCTGATCACCAGCGCCCCGGATGGCGACAGCACCCGCTTGAGATCGCCTGAGAGGTCGATCAGCGCGGGCGCCAAGATGTTGGCAAGCACGATGTCGAAGCTGCCGTCGACATCGGCCAAGGGTGTAGTGGACGCGCTGACCCGATCGGCCACGCCGTTACGCAATGCGTTGTCGATGGTTGTTGGCACTGCGGCCGGAGAGATATCGATGGCCTCTGCGTGCGACGCACTAAACAAACAGGCAGCGATAGCGAGTACGCCGCTGCCGCAGCCGACATCGAGCACCGTGGTGCCTTTGGTGGGCAGTGCGCGCAGGGCGCGCAGCGAGAGCACGGTGGTGGGATGATCGCCCATTCCAAATGTGGCGCCGGGATCAATGCTGATCGCCGTGGCGGTAGTGGATTCGGGCCGGGGAATCCACGCCGGATACACAACGAGGTCGTCACCAACCCACGTGGCAGTAGCGAAGTCGCGCCACGTTTCGCTCACCGATTCGTCGACAGGTTCGAATCGCCAGGTCCACGCACGATCGAACGTAGTGAGTGCAGCGATGATCGTGTCTTGTTCCTCGCCCAGCGATGTCCAAAGTTCTACGGAGCTGTCGGAGAAGCCAGATCGTTCTTCGACGGCCACGACGCCGAGTGACCAGAGATCATCTGAGGCGAGTTCGACATCGGCTGTGCTGACGGTGACAACAAGTGCGAGTACCACTGGTCAGTCGATCCGGCGCAGGGTGTCGCGAAACCGCTTGCTTCGGTTCACGTAGCTTTGCACAGCCAGATCGATGTGCTCGGTCCGCGCCTTGCCTTCTTTGATCATCGCCGGAACGCCAGCAGCAAGCGCCCCGCTGGGAACCACGGTGCCGTTGAGCAGCACCGCGTTTGCGGCCACGATTGCACCCGTGTGCACCATGACTTGATGCATCAGAATCGAGCCGTTGCCAACGAGGCACCGGTCTTCGATGGTGCATCCCTCGAGATGCACGAGGTGGCCAACGACGCAGTTGCTGCCGACACGTGTGGGCCAAAACGGTGTGGTGTGAAGCACGCAGCCATCTTGAATTGAGGTGCGTTCGCCGATGTAGATGGCGCCGTCGTCGGCGCGCAGCACGGCGCATGGCCATACAGAGCTTTCGGCTCCGATGTGCACAGACCCGATAATTACGGCGTCTGGATGTATGTAAGCATCGGGATGGATGTTCGGAACCTGGTCGCCCAGCGCATAAATCGGCACGGCGCAACGGTAGCCAACAGAGTCAGCCACGCAACTGCTCAACCGATGAGATACGCGGCAGTAAGAAAGAGTGACCTTTGACCGGATAGCGTGCTCGGCATATGTCCCGCAGGATTGAGATCGAACTAACAAGCACGCGCCCCGACGGCACCTGGACCTGGCGAGCAGCCGGAGCCCGTGAGCCAAAGGGTGTACTCGAAGCAACGGTATTGCCCGGCCCATCGAAGGTCGGCGACATCTTCCGCGCCGACGTCGAAACCGAGCTCGATGGCACACGGGTCCTCAGCGTGTCCACCATCAAGGGCAAGGCCGAAAAGGGTGGCTTGCTCGAGATCTTGCCAAGTAGCAAAGACTTCGAACCCGTCACACAGCAGCTCGCCACACGCGGCCGCAACGATCGTGGAGATCGCGGCGACCGTGAAGATCGCGGCGATCGCCGTGACCGCCCAGCACGTCGTCCCGAAGGTGATCGCCCAGCTCGCACCGATGGCGATCGTCGTCCCCGTCGCGAAGGCGCGGCACCTGCTGGAGCCGGAGCCGGAGCAGGAGCCGGAGCAGATCGTCGTCCTCGCCGCGATGGTGATCGTCCAGCGCGCGCTGGTGGCGAAGCCGGAGCAGGCGACCGTCGTCCTCGCCCCAACTTCACTGCTCCGCCCGAGTTGGCGCAGCGTCCGAAGCCAAAGCGTCTCAAGCCAGGCCGTGCGCACCGCGCTGCGGTGCTCGCCGATTTGCCAGAGGCCCAGCGCCCCGTGGCCGAGCGTGCCTTGCAGGGTGGAATTCCTGCGGTGCGTCAAGCCGTTCAAGAGCAGAATGCGCGCCTCAAGGCCGCAGGCCAAGAAGAGATCCCAGCCGCCGGTCTGATTCAGATGGCCGAGCAGTTGCTTCCTAAGTTGCGCGTCGCCGAATGGCTCGACCGTGCCGATGCCGCCAAGGCCGATCTCGCAGAACTGGCGTTGCCCGATCTGCGTTCGGTTGTCGCCGCCTCTGAAGACCCAGTAGTCGCTCGCGACGAGTCGACTCGTGCGTTGGCCGCAGAGCTCAAGCAGGCGTTGATCGCCAAGCAAGAGAGCGAATTGTTGCTCTGGCTCGACGACATCACCTCGGCTCTCACTGTGGGTCGCGTTGTTCGTGCGCTCAAGCTGTCGTCGTTGCCGCCAAAAGCCGGCGTCCGCCTGCCACCAGAGCTCGCCGTGAAGCTTGCCGAGGGTGCAATGACATCGCTCGCAGCCGATGCCATGCCCGATCGTTGGGTAGCCGTGCTCGAAGCCGCTGCGTTCGCCCCAATGCGTTCGCTGATCAAGCCAGCCGCTCCCCCGGCCACAGTGAGCGACGAGCTCACCGCCACCGTCAAGCGTTTGGCTCCTGCGCTGCCGCAAATCGCTGCCTTGTTCGGCATCGAGGTCACCGGTGGCTCATCGATGCCCAAGCCATTGCGTCCAGCTCGCCCGGGGCCACCAGCACGCAAACCAGCAGCAGCAGCAACGCCACGCGCCGCAGCTCCTGCGCCAACCGAAGCAGCCGCTCCTGAAATTGCTGTAGCCGAAATTGCTGTTGTCGAAGTTGCTGTTGTCGAGGTCGAGACTGCTGCTGTCGAAGCTGTAGTCGAGGTCGAGACTGCTGCTGTCGAAGCTGTCGTCGAGGTCGAAGTCGCCGAAGCCGAGTCGGCCGCTGACCCTGAGCCAGAGGCACCGGCCGAACCAGCCTGATCCGACGTCCAACGTCCGACGTCAGTTCGTCTCGTAGTGTCGCTCGGCTCTACGATCACTGTTCATGTCTGACATCGTCCAGTACGAAACACAAGGCCGCATTGCGGTCATCACACTCAACCGCCCCGATGCTCGCAACGCGATCAATGGCGACGTCGCTGCCGGCCTTGAGGCCGCTATCGACCAGCTCGAGGCCGACCCCTCGGTGTGGGTAGGCGTGCTGCGCGCCAACACCGAAGGTCAAACAAAGCCAGTGTTTTGCGCCGGCGCAGACCTCAAGGCCATCAACTCGGGTCAAGCCGGTGGGCTCAATACCAAGCGCGGCGGCTTCGCTGGTTTCGTCTACCGCGAGCGCACCAAGCCTGTGGTTGTCGCCGTCGATGGCCTCGCCACGGCTGGCGGCTGCGAAA
>SESD01000941.1_pt1 | contig 16935 bp, 13 predicted proteins | sample 3171411 | NCBI WGS metagenome assembly SESD01 (sample SAMN06051880, study PRJNA518727) | freshwater metagenome | biome: subpolar coniferous forest; feature: holomictic lake; material: water; isolation source: holomictic Lake 442, 16.5 m depth | place: Canada: near Kenora, Ontario | collected...
CCGCTAACTCTTTAATTGCTAACTCAAAGATCTTAATATCAGGCTTTTCAAGGCCAACTAGTGCTGAGATACCTAGAAAATCAATTAACTCAAATAGGTGATCAGATTTTAGTGAGTTAACACTTGTTGCCGGTTGATTTGCCACAATCCCAATCTTGGCGCCAGTATCTTTTAAGGCGGTAATACAAGCTTTAGCATCTTTATATAGATCATTTGGAGTAAAGATCCAGTTATCAGTTGCAATCTGCATTAACTCACTCTTTTTTTCCAGGGAGCCTAAAAACTTTTCACACAACTTACTACGCAGGGAACCAGATTGTGATTTTAAGTGAGTGTTATAAACCAGATCAAACTCATCCTGGGTAACACCATTTGATAATTTATTTAACGCGATAAAGATTGCCCGTTTGAAAACATCATCGGAGTAGATAACACCGCCGATATCAAAGGTTACTGCCGCAGCTTTCATTAGCTCTTTTTTTACTCCGATAACATCTTGCGGCGCAAGATCTCATCCGGCCTAAATGCAATCGCCTGCGCAGCTTTTTTAGGAATAAAATTAATTCCCCCGCTACTTAAGGCTCCAACTCTTATCTTGGCAGCTTTAACTGCAATCTGAGTAGTTGATAAGGCCTCACTACTTACTGAACCAAATGTGCAAAGGCCATGGTTTCCTAAAATAATTTGGCCAGGAGATCTTCCATATTTATCTTGGTACTTCTCAACTCCTTGGTAAACACCTAGGCCAAGGGAGAGGCCAGGAGATTCATAAGGCAAAAATAATGGCACCGGTCCACAGACAACCGCCTCATCTGGAAAGACTGTGCCACTGTAATGTTTTGCCGCATCTTTACTGGCAGCAAGTGCTACAACTGGAGTTGGGTGAGTGTGAAGTGACCAGGTTGCACCCATTAGCTGAAAGGCAACTACATGGACCATGGTTTCAATACTTGCTTTGCGCACCTTGCCATTTGGGGTAACAGACTCTTTTAAGATCGCATCAAAGGCTTTATCTAACTTATCAGTTACACCTTTCTTATCAGCATCAATTAAAATTTGCGCGCAGCGATCTAAATTTAAATAAACCCAATCATCCTCGGTGGCATTTCCCATCACCACACCACTTGCCTTAACTAAGAAGCGGTTTGTGCCTGGCTCAAGAACTGCGATATTTCCCTCAGCCACAATTGTTAGATCAGCCTCTGGAGCACCTGTGATCTTGGCTAACTGCGTTAGTTGAGTTACTAAATTACTCATCTCATATCCTCCAAAGTTAACCTCTCATAACGAGTGCGAACTTGCGCAATTGTATTTGAGTTTGCATCTTTGCTGGGATTATATTTTTTAAGACCAAGATTGCTCACCTCAATCAACGCCCGCGCTGAAATCGTATCTGTTAAATGCGGCTGCTTGCCCAGGGCAATCGCCTGCACCATCGCATTTCCCATTGCAGTTGCTTCAACTGGACCTGCAATTACCTGCCGATTTGAGATATCAGCGGTTAATTGACACAGGTGCTCATTTTGAGAGCCGCCACCAACAATATGAATCGCTGGCATTGGCAGATTACTGCAAGCAGATAATGTCTCACAGGTTTTGGCGTATTGCAGTGCTAAGGATGCAAAAACAGTTTGCGCTAATTGTCCTGGCGTAGTTGGAATAGGTTGGCTAGTGTTTTTGGCAAATCTTTGAATCCGCTCAATCATTCCACCTGCGTGAATAAAGATTGAGGCATCAACATAGATTAATGTGGCAAAGGGATCAGCTTCCTTAGCTGCAAGCTCTACAAGTTGGGCGTATGTGTAATCTTCACCGTTTTCTTTAAGATTTTTCCTTACCTCTTGAATTAACCACAATCCCATTATGTTTCTTAGCAATCTAATACTTCGGTTATAGCCACCCTCATTTGTTAATCGCTGATTCATTGTTATCTCATTAACAACTGGCTTGGTTAGTTCAACCCCCATTAATGACCAGGTGCCACTTGAGATATAGGCACTGCCTGGTGAGAGCAGGGGTGTAGCAAAGACCGCACTTGCGGTGTCATGGCTAGCAGTTGCAATACAGGTAATTGCGCCAATGCCAGTTTTATCTTGAATCTCTTTTTTTAATACCCCACGGATTGTGCCGGGATTTTCTACCTTGCCAAAGATTTCAATTGGAATTCCTAAATCCTTTGCAAGCTCTGCCGCCCAACGATCTTTTGGCACATCATATAAACCAGAGGTTGATGCGATGGTGTACTCAGTACCAATTACTCCAGTTAAGGCATATAGAACTAGATCTGGCATAAAGAGTAGGTGTTTTGCTTTTTCAAACTCATCTGGGCTTTGTTGTGCAATTGCTAGTAATTGATAGATTGAGTTAACCTCAAGTAATTGGCAACCACTTTCATTATGTAATCTATCTTTGCCAACTAACTCAAATGCTTTAGCTAACATGCCATCGGTGCGATGATCCCGGTGGCTAACTGGTAATTCAATAATCAGGCCATCTTTATCAATTAAGCCAAAATCTAATCCCCAGGTGTCAACCGCTCATCCTTCATAGGAACCAATTGCACTTGCCTTTGTGAGCGCAGTAATTACCTCATCAATTATCTTCGGAAAATCCCAGCACCTTCTATTTCTAGAATCTATTTTTACTGGGGTTTGAAATCTGTGAATTTCTTGCGTGGAAATTTCTTTATCAATACTTACCGCCATCAATCTGCCAGATTCGGCCCCCATATCCAGGGCGAGATAGCGCTTCACACCCGACACTCTTCCCCAAGTTGATACCGATCGTCTAGTTGGTCTTTATCCCAAACTTTAAGATTGGTGCGTAAGTGTTACCTTTTTGTTACTTCAAATAAGTGCTCCTTACCCCATTTCCCTAGCCGAAGGCTGATTCTGGCGATAGGGTCAGCGACAGAATTGATCGGTAATTGTTCTTTCAACTAGAACGGAGCGGTAAGTGGCAAATAAAGGTGAACTTCTTCTAGAGATGAATAAGGTGGCAAAGCGTTTTGGTGGCGCAATTGCACTTAAGGGAACAGATTTAAAAATTAGAGCAGGTGAGATTCACGCACTCCTTGGTGAAAATGGCGCAGGTAAGTCAACAATGTTAAAGATATTAGCTGGTGTGCATGTTAATGATGGTGGCACAATTAAATTAGGTTCAAAAGATTTTATTACTGGATCACCGCAACAATCAATCGCCCAAGGTATTGCGGTTATTTACCAGGAGCCATCTTTATTTTTAGATCTATCCTTGGCTGAGAATGTTTTTATTGGCCGCCAACCTAAGAAGGGTGCGGTAATTGATTGGAAGTTTGCCCAAACTGAATCTGCTCGGTTGTTTAAAGAGTTAGGTGTGGAGTTAGATCCAAAGCGACAAGCCCGTGGTCTTTCAATTGCAGATCAACAGGTAGTTGAAATTGCTAAGGCACTTTCTATGAATGCAAATATTATTTTGATGGATGAACCTACGGCAGCTCTTTCTGCCTCAGAGGTTGAGCGGTTGATGACAGTTATGAAATCACTTAAGGCTGCCAATAAAGCGGTTATCTTTGTTAGCCATCGATTAGATGAGGTCTTTGCAATCTCTGACTACATCACAGTTATGCGAGATGGCGCCACAGTTAGTGAGAATCCAGCAGGAGATACCAATCTACAAAAGGTTATTAAAGATATGGTGGGAAGAGAGTTAACTGATTTATTCCCTAAGACAGAGCACAAGATTGGTGAGGTAGTACTTGAGGTTAATGATCTAACCAACCCTGCCTACTTTAGAAACATCTCATTTAAGGTTAAAAAGGGTGAGATTGTTGCCTTAGCTGGCTTAGTTGGTAGTGGACGATCAGAGGTTGCGCGGGCAATCTTTGGAATTGATAAGTATGAAAGCGGAACTGTGAAGGTAAAGGGTGAGATTTTGCCAGCTGGATCACCAGTAATTGCGATGGAGCGAAAGATTGCATTAGTTCCAGAGGATCGTCGCCAGCAAGGTTTATTTATGGTGGCAGGGGTTAACCGCAATATCTCAATGGAGTCCTTTGATTCCCTAACTGATCGTGGCTTAATTAACTTTAAAAAAGAGAAATCCTTAACTGATATTTGGCGAGATAAGTTAAGTATTAAGTTTGTTAACCAAGCAGATCCAGTTGATCGTCTATCTGGTGGTAACCAACAAAAAACTGTATTAGCAAAGTGGCTCGCAACCGATCCTGATCTATTAATTGTTGATGAGCCAACCCGTGGAATTGATGTGGCAACAAAGGCTGAGGTACACCGCTTAGTTGATAAGGCAGCAGGGGAGGGTAAAGCGGTTTTGATGATCTCATCTGAACTTCCTGAGGTTTTAGGAATGGCAGATCGAATTATCGTAATGCGAGAAGGTAAGCAGGTTGCTGAGCTTTCAAGAGCTGAGGCAACACAGGAGAAGATAATTGCAGCCGCTACTACCGGAAAGAAGAGTGCCTAATATGGATTTTCTTCGTAGATTAAAACCTTCAAGCCGCGAAGGCAGCTTGGCAATTATTTTAATTATTGCCATTGGTGGCACTGGCTTAATTAACCCAAGATTCTTAACTGGTGATGGCACTAGAGATCTATTTACCTCAACCTCTGTAGTGGCACTGCTTGCAATCGGTATTGCACCAATTGTAATTATGCGCCATATCGATCTTTCCATCTCCTCCACGGTAGGACTTACCGCCTGGGTTGTTGCTGATTTTTGCGCAAAAAATCCAGATTTCACCTGGGTGCAATGTTTCATCATTGGTCCAGTAATTGGTATTGCAGTTGGAATTTTAAACGGCTTACTAGTTGCAGGACTTCGCCTGCCTTCATTGGTAGTAACACTTGGAACTTTATATATTGTGCGCGGAGTTGTTTATGTAGTCTCAAACTCAGTTGATTACAACGCACAGGAGATGCCACCTAGCTTGCTTGAATTAGGCCAGAAGGTCTTCTTCGGATTACTTCCATTCACCTTCTTATTAGTAATTATTGCTATGTTACTAATGGGCTTCTTTATGAAGTACACAAAGGCTGGCCGTGATGCATACGCAATCGGTTCTAATCCAGCAGCAGCTGATCTTGTTGGTATCAAAGTTTTCCGACGCACCTTCCTAGCCTTTGTTTTCTCAGGCTTTATGGCTGGTCTTGCCGGTGTCTTTTACTTAATGCGTTTTGCGCAAGTTGACTCCACTGCTTTTTACGGACAAGAGTTAGCAGTTGTTGCCGCCGTTGTAATTGGCGGTGTAACAATTGCAGGCGGTTCTGGAACTGTAGTTGGCGCAGTGATTGGTGGATTGTTGGTGCAAACAATTCAAGGCGGTCTGGCCGCACTCGGTGTGGATGCATTCTGGAAGTCAGCCGTAAATGGTCTGCTATTAATTATTGCAATCTATGCTGATCGAAGATTAGCTGCCCGAAATGAGCAGAAATTGCTGGCGCAGCGAATAAGAGAGCGGGTATAAAGGTGGCTAACTTTTTAAAATTTGGTTCTGTTCGTAAGAGTTGGGATACGGCAATCCTTGCTCTATTGGCAGTGGTATTAATACTTGCCTCTCTTACAACTGATGGCTTTTTGACCTCACTTAATATCTCTTATATTTTCTCAAACACAAGTGAGATCACCATTATGGCCTTTGCTATGACATTTTTAATTATCACTGGCGAGATTGATCTTTCAATTGCATCAACATTGGCATTGGGCTCTTCAATGCTTGGTTGGAGTTATCAAAAAGGTGCTCCGATCTGGCTAGCAATAATTATTTGCCTAGTTGTTGGAACAGTGTGTGGTTTTATTAATGGCTTTCTTGTTACCAAAGTTGGTCTCGGTTCACTTGCAGTAACAATTGGAACCTTAGCTTTATACCGTGGTATTGCTACCGGTATTTTGGGCGAGCACACTGTAAATGAGTTTCCAGAGAAGTACACCTCATTTGGCTTTGACACCTTTGGTACCAGCTTTATGCCAAAGACATTGCCGTTAATTATTTTCTTTGGTTTAGTTTTTGGCTTCCTATTACACCGCACACCATTTGGCCGAAGGACACTTGCAATTGGTCAAAGCCCAGAGGCAGCACGGTTTGCTGGTATTAACGTAGTTCGCCACAAGATTATTGTCTTCACCTTTACCGGCTTTATGTCAGGTGTTGCCGGTGTTATCTACACCTTCCGCTTCTCAACTGCGCAAGCAGATAATGGCGTTGGCTTAGAGCTTCTTGTTATCTCTGCCATCTTGTTAGGTGGAGTATCAATCTTTGGTGGGGTTGGAACTATGTGGGGAGTTGTCGCTGGTGTATTACTTGCTGGCTCAGTTGAATCATGGTTAACACTTCGTGAGATCAACGCCCAATGGCGCACAATTGTTACCGGTATCTTGCTATTAATCTCTGTTGCTGCCCCAGTATTGGTCGCGAAGAATAAACAACGAAGAGAGACCAAAGCTTTAAAAAGCTAACTAATGCAGGAATTATTACTTGGCGTAGATGTTGGTACAACTGCGACCAAGGCGGTGTTAGTTGATAAGAGCGGCCACATAATCTCCCAAGGCAGAGCTGAGTATCTGACTAAGTATCTGCAAGCAGGATGGGTTGAACAAGATCCAAATGATTGGTGGCAAAGTTTTTGCGACGCAGTTGCCCTTGCGCAAACTGGGGCACCTGGTGCAAAAATAATCGGGATTGCAATTAGCGCCCAAGCACCGACATTAATTGCAGTGGATGCAAGTGGTGTGCCGGTAAGAGATGCCATGATCTGGATGGATAGACGAGCACAGTCTGAGGCAGATGAGTTAGCAAAGAATTTCCCAAATATTTCTGAGATTACTGGCAACCGAGCAGATCCATATTATGTGGCGGCTAAGATCAAATGGTTTATTAAAAATGAGCCAGCTAATTATCAAAAGACAAAGTATTTTCTGCAAATCCCTGGCTTTCTAAATTACAAATTAACTGGCAAATTTGGTATTGACTGCGCCCATGCATCTTTATTACAACTTCGAAGTGCGGATAATTTAAACTGGGCAAATGATGTAATGAAATTTGTCGGAGTTAGTGAGGATAAGTTTCCCCAAATTGCTAACTCAATTGTGCTGCAAGGTGAGGTATTAAGTAATAATCAATCAAAGATCCCAGCTGGCACACCGGTTTACTTTGGCAGCGTTGATGGCTGCTCAGCAGCCCTTGAAGCTGGGGTAATAGATCCTGGGGTGGTTGCTGAGATGACTGGCACTTCAACTGTTTTGCTTATGCCAACTGACGGAAATAATTTTAATGATGCATTTGTGGCGATTGAGCATGCAATCGCAGGCCGCCAACTTCGATTAGGCGCCATGGTGGCATCAGGTGCGAGTGTTGCCTGGCTGCAACAAAATATATTAAAGGCTGAAAGTTCAGTTGAAGAGTTATCAAATCAAGCCGCCGATGTTTCACCTGGTAGTGAAGGATTAATTTTTCTGCCATACATGATGGGTGAGCGATCACCGATCTGGCATACCAATGCCCGCGGTGTATTTTTTGGTTTATCACTTACCACTACACCTGCGATGATGTTTAGAGCAGTTCTAGAGGGAACTGCATTTGCCTTAGCTCATAATGTTGAGATCGCTAAAAAATCTGGAATTAAAATTGAAGAGATAAGAAGTATTGGTGGTGGCAGTAAGAGTGGGCTGTGGAATCAAATTAAGGCAGATGTTTTAGGAATGCCAATTGCGATATTAAAGGATTCAAGTGGGGCAGCAGTTGGAGATGCCTACCTTGCTGGTATGGGCGCAGGTGTATTTAACGATATTAGAACAACACTAAAGATGAATCTGCAGATCGAAAGTAGATACCAGCCAGAGGCAAAGTTTCACTCCTATTATCAAGAGCGATATGCCAGATATAGATCTTTGTATGAAAGTGTTAAAGCGGAGTTTGATCACTCAGCAGATTCTGCAACCTATAAGGTTAATAAATGAAAGCATTTATAACTGCTCGAATCGATAAAACTCACATTAATCGCCTGATCAGCAGTGGATTTGAGGTAGAACAAGGCGGCTTTGGTTTAACTGGAGTTAAATTAAGTGAGGCAGAGTTAATTGAAAAGTTTAAAGATATCGAAGTTGGCATTGTTGAGTTTGAAAATATTACAGCTGCAGTACTTGCCAGTGCTAAGAGATTAAAGGTTGTTGCCTGCCTAAGAAATGAACCAGGAGCTAGCTTAGATATTGCAGCTGCAACTTTAAAAGGAGTTCCAGCACTTTTTGCACCAGGTAGAAATGCAGTAGCAGTAGCTGAGTACACCCTAGGACTTATGATCTCAATTGCTAGAAGTATTCCAACTACCCATCACCTACTTCGTTACACCGAAGAGTTAACTGCAGTTTCCTATAGTGATAAATCAGGGGAGCGTAAAAATGTAACCTCTGAGTGGAGTATGGATCTAGATGCGCCATTTCAAAGATTTCAAGGGGATGAATTAATGGGCAAAACTGTTGGCTTAGTTGGTGCTGGTTTTATTGGACAAGAGATCGCCAAACGAGTTGCTGCCTTAGGAATGAAGGTAGTTGCATTTGATCCATATGCAAAGGCGGATCAATTAGCAAAGCTTTCAATTACATCTGTGGCGTTAGATGAGTTGGCTGCTCAAAGTGATTTTGTAGTGATGGCGGCGAAGGTAACCCCAGAAAGTAGCGGATTATTTGGCGTAAAACAGTTTGCGCTTATGAAGGGCAGTGCTTATTTTATTAATACCGCTCGCGCTGCCTTAGTTGATTACGATGCACTTTTTAAAGTATTAAAGGAGAAAAAGATTGCCGGGGCAGCCCTTGATGTCTATCCAACTGAGCCACTACCTACTGATTCACCATTTCGCACCCTTTCAAATGTTGTGCTAAGCCCACACCTTGCCGGTGCTACGCGGGAGGTAGTTGAGCATCACTCAAAGATGGTTGTTGATGATCTATTAGGCTTACTAGATGGCAAGGTTGCAACTCGAATTGCAAACCCAGAGGTTATGGAATCGTTTATGAAATCAGGTGGCTTAAAGTGAGAGTGGCATTAGTAACAGGGGGCGCAACTGGGATTGGCGCTGCCACAGTTGCCGCATTGGCTGCAGATAAAGTAAGTGTGGCGCTGCAGTACTCAAGTAGTGCAAATGAGGCTAAACAAATCTCTGAGCAATTAAATAGCAAGGGTTTAAAGGTTGAGATCTTTCAGGCAGATCTTTCGCAAAAGGATTGCGCAGATAAGTTAGTAGCAAGTGTTAAGGCAAAGCTTGGCGATATTGATATCTTAATTAACAATGCTGGTTTAATGAGTGATGCCAGCATTATCGAAATGAGTGATGAACTTTGGGATCAAGCTTTGAATATTAATTTAACCGCCGCCTTTAAATTAATTAGAGCATGTGCGCCAAGTATGGTTATTAAAAAATGGGGTCGAATAATTAATATCTCATCTCAGGTTGCATTGGTGGGATCTGCAAATCACGCCCACTATGCAGCGGCAAAGGCAGGATTACTTGGACTTACCTACTCTGCTGCAAAAGAGTATGGCGCAAGTGGTGTAACTGTTAATGCAGTTCTGCCTGGAAGAATTCAAACAAATATGATCGCGCAAAGATCAATTGGCCGATTAGATGAGTGGCTTGCTCAAACACCTTTGAATCGTCTAGGAAAACCGGAGGAGGTAGCTGGGATGATTAATTTCTTAGCATCTGAGATGGCCTCCTATGTGACTGGGGCTGCGATCAATGTAAACGGTGGATTGGTGATGGGGTAGGGGTTTCGCAACCTAAACGTTATAAATTTAAATTGCCTTCCCGCTGAGCCTGCTTTACCCTTTCCCAACGGTCCTAGAAGTCGTAGCTACTTTTCTAGGCCCTCATTACAAAGTTAAAATGATTTTGTAATTCCCAACCGAAAGGAAATACTTTGAAAAAAGTACTCTCTGCTATTGGTATAGCCGCACTTGTTGCAACAGCTTTTGTTGCTGCACCTGCACAGGCTGCAACCAAGCTAAAGATCGCACACATTCCTAAACTAGGAACTATCGGCTACTTCCAAGCAGCTGATAAGGGTGTTCAACGCGCCTGTGCAGAACTAAAGGCAACTTGTGCATACAAGGGCCCAACCGAAATCACAGCAGCTGCTCAAGTTAAAGAAATTAACGCAGCTGTACAAGGCGGATACAACGTATTAATCGTTGCTGCTAATGATAAGGATGCTCTAGTACCTGCACTTAAGGCAGCTATGAAGAAGGGTGTAACAGTTGTTACATACGATTCAGATGTTGCTCAAGCTGGTCGTTCAGTATTCGTAAACCAAGCTTCTTCACAAGGAATCGGACAAGCACTTGCTAAGTCTGCTTCTGATCTTGCTGGTGGTAAGGGTGACATTGCGATCCTTTCAACTACTGCAGATGCTACTAACCAGAACGTATGGATTAAGTACATGAAAGAAGAGCTTGCTGCTAAGTATCCTGATGTAAAGGTTGTTGCTACTGCTTACGGAAACGATAAGCCAGAAGATTCAACAACTGAGACACAAGGTCTTATCCAGAAGAACCCAACTATCAAGGTAATCGTTGCTCCTACATCTGTAGGTATTGTTGCTGCTGCTAAGTATGTTTCTGGCTCAGCTTCAAAGGGCAAGGTTTTCGTAACTGGTCTAGGTCTTCCAAATGATATGAAGACATACATCAAGGACGGATCAGGAGCTCAAGCATCTCTATGGGATGTTGAAAACTTCGGATATGTTGCTGTTCAGGTTGCTAACTCAATCAGGAACGGAAAAGCTAAGGTAACAGTTGGTTCAGTAATCAAATCTGGTGCCGGAGATAAAGGCTTGAAAGAGCGTACAGTTATTCAAGGAGCAGTAGGAAATGAACTTATCCTAGGCCCAGCAACTGTATTCACCAAGGACAACGTAGATGGATTTAACTTCTAATTAAATTAGAATCTTAAATTAATCTGCTGATAGGGCAGTCTCCTCAAGAGGCTGCCCTATCTTCTTTTTACCCAGTTAAATTCTTTATATTTTGATATTAAAAGTAAAAAGTTGGACACATATATAAAAGAGTGAAAGAATAAGGATATTAACCCTTTCCACCTTTGGTAATGGAGTAATTTATGCCAGCAGCTAAGCAACTTGAATTTGGTGGACACGCACTGGTTTGGGTTGGCGACTGGTCACCTGCCAGTGCCCGCTCTGCAATAAGTAGCGCAGCTCGTAATGGCTATGACTACATCGAATTAGCAATATTTGATCCTTGGAGTTTTGATATTGCAATGACTAAGGATTTACTACAAGAGTTTAATTTAAGGGCGCACGCCTCCTTAGGGCTATCTGCAAAGACTGATGTGACTAGCCCAGATGCCTCAATTGTTAAAAAAGGTGATGAGCTACTTCGTAAGGTTGCAGATGTTTTGCACGCCCTAGGTGGCACAGAGTTATGTGGAGTTATCTACTCATCCTTGGCAAAGTATCCAGGACCAGCCAGTAAAGAGGCCCGGGCATCATCGGTGGCTGCAATGCAGCGGTTAGCTGATTACACCGCAGAGCTAGGAATAAATATTGATCTTGAGGTAGTAAATCGTTATGAGACAAATATTATGAATACCGGTCTTGAAGGATTAGAGTTTTTAGATCAGGTAAATCGGCCAAATGCATTTATCCATCTTGATACCTACCATATGAATATTGAAGAGGATGGTTTGCAAAAGTCAGTGTTAGCAGCAGGTGAGCGGCTTGGTTATGTTCACATCGGTGAGAGCCATCGTGGTTATTTAGGAACTGGCAATGTTGATTTTGATTCATTCTTCACAGCGCTTAAGAAAATAAATTACCAAGGCCCAATTACCTTTGAATCCTTCTCCTCCGCTGTAGTAGATCCCGCCCTTTCAAACACATTATGTGTTTGGCGAAATCTGTGGAATGACTCAGATGATTTGGCTAAGAAGTCACTTGATTTTATGAAGGCTAGGTATTAATTAATGGAGCGGGTTTGTTTTAGATTACAGGTAAGAAAAGAAAAGATGGCTGAGTACATCCGCCGTCATGAGCAGGTATGGCCTGAGATGTTGGCAGCACTTAGTGAGACTGGCTGGGGTAATTACTCCTTATATTTAGATAAAAATGATGGCACCTTAATTGGCTACCTTGAGACACCATCCCTTGCAGCAGCTAAAGCTGGGATGGAGAAGAAAGAGATTAATGCTAAGTGGCAGGCAGAGATGGCAGAGTTTTTTGTGGCGCTAGAGGGCAAGCGACCTGATGAAGGTTTCTTACAACTTGAAGAGGTTTTTCACCTAAATTAAAAGTTATAAAACAAACTAGCTAAATAAAAAGGAGCAGGCAGATGGCATCAGCAAAAGAGGCGAAGGAAGTCCTAAAGCGTTTTTATATTGAGACGCCATCTTGGGCTTATGGCAACTCAGGCACTAGGTTTAAAGTTTTCGCACAACCTGGTGTACCGCGCGATCCATACGAGAAGATTGCCGATGCTGCTCAAGTACATAAGTACACCGGAGCAGCTCCTGCAGTTGCGATGCATATTCCGTGGGACAAGGTTGAAGATTATGCAGATTTAGCAAAGCATGCGAAGAATTTAGGGGTACGCCTTGGCACAATTAACTCCAACACCTTCCAAGATGATGATTATAAGTACGGCTCTGTCTGCCATTTTGATAAGAAGATTCGCCAAAAAGCTGTTGATCACCTACTTGAGTGCATCGACATTATGGATATCACAGGAGTTGCAGATCTTAAGCTTTGGTTTGCTGACGGTACAAACTACCCAGGACAGGATGATCTAGCAGGGCGTCAAGATCGCTTATTTGAATCACTACAAAAAGTTTACGCACGTCTTGGTGATAATCAGAGAATGTTGCTTGAGTATAAATTCTTTGAACCAGCATTTTATTCAACCGATGTACCTGACTGGGGCACCTCATATGTTCACTGTACTGAGCTAGGACCTAAGGCATCAGTCTGTGTTGATACTGGCCACCACGCACCAGGCACAAATATTGAATACATCGTTGCCTTCTTGCTTCGCAAAAAGCGGTTAGGTGCCTTTGATTTTAATTCAAGATTTTATGCCGATGATGATCTAATTGTTGGCGCAGCTGATCCATTCCAATTATTTAGAATTATGCATGAGGTAAATCAAGGTGGCGGCTTTGCCAAAGACACCACTGTTTCTTATGTATTAGATCAATGCCATAACATCGAACCAAAGATTCCAGCCCAAATCCGCTCAATTACAAATGTGCAGGAGGCGGTTGCTAAAGCATTATTAGTAGATGCTGATGGATTAAAGAAGGCGCAATTAGCAGGGGATGTATTAGGTGCTAATGATGTTTTGATGGATGCATACAACAGTGATGTACGCGACCTACTTGGTGAGTTAAGAAGTGAGCAAGGATTAGCACCAGATCCTAAGATTGCTTATGCCAAGAGTGGTTATGCCGAAAAAATCGCTGCTGATCGAGTCGGCGGCGCACAAGCTGGATGGGGAGCTTAATGTCGACACCAAAAGTTGTCTCTGAGTTATTAGCACGGAGTAATAAATTAGGTGCAGAGCCTAGATTTACAAATTACGCCGGCGGTAACACATCAGCAAAAGGTGTAGTGGCAAACCCTGCAACGGGTAAAGACACAACTGTGCTTTGGGTAAAAGGATCAGGTGGAGATCTTGGAACATTAAAAGAGGCAGGTCTTGCCGCGTTAGATCTTGATAAATTTAAAGATTTAATAAATGTATATCCAGGGGTTGAGCGCGAAGATGAGATGGTTGCCCTCTTTGATTACTGCGCATTTGGTAAGGGTGGGGCTGCGCCAAGTATTGATACCTCAATGCATGGCCTTGTTGATTTCGATCATGTTGATCACCTGCACCCAGATTCAATTATTGCCCTTGCAACATCAAAGGATGGCCAAAAATTAACTGCAGAGTGTTTTGGAGATGAGATTCTTTGGGTAGATTGGCGGCGACCTGGTTTTCAATTAGGACTTGATATGGCAAAGATTGCTAAAGAAAATCCAAAGGCAAAGGGCTGTGTATTAGGTGGCCATGGTTTAACAACCTGGGGTGTAACAAGTAAAGAGTGTGAAGAGCGATCAATTTGGGCAATTACCAAAGCTGAAGAGTTTATTAAGGTGAAGGGTAAGGCTGATCCATTTGGTAAGAAGGAGGCAAAGTTTGCACCATTAGCAGCTGCTGCACGGCTAGAACGTGCTGCCGCCCTTGCGCCATATCTTCGCGGTATTGCATCTAAAGATATGCGCATGCTGGGTAGCTTTACCGATAATGATGTGGTTTTAGATTTCTTGCAAGGTTCAAAGCTTATGCAATTAGCTTCCCTTGGCACCTCCTGCCCAGATCACTTCTTGCGCACCAAGATTTCGCCAATGGTGCTAGATACCAAACCAGATGCACCAATCGAGGATGTTATTAAGCGGGCGGAAGAGCTGCATGAGGAGTATCGCAAAAACTACGCCGCCTATTACAACCGCAATGCTAAGAAGGATTCACCGGCAATGCGAGGTGCTGATCCATTAGTTATTTTAGTTCCAGGTGTTGGCATGTTCACATATGGCAAAGATAAACAGACCGCCCGCGTTGCTGGTGAGTTTTATATCAACGCGATCAATGTAATGCGCGGAGCAGAGGCACTTTCTACCTATGCACCAATTGCTGAGAGTGAAAAATTTAGAATTGAGTACTGGGATTTGGAGGAGGCAAAGTTAAAGCGGATGCCAAAACCAAAACCATTAGCTGGCCGGGTTGCATTAGTAACTGGGGCTGCTTCCGGACTTGGTAAGGCAACAGCTGAGCGCCTATCTGCTGAAGGTGCTTGTGTGGTGGTGGCAGATCGAGATTTAGAGGGTGCAACAAAGCTGGCCGCAGAGTTAGGTGGCTCTGATAAAGCGATTGCAGTGGCAATGGATGTAACTAGTGAAGAGGCGATTTCAGGTGCGCTCGCTGCAACTGTGCTTGCCTTGGCGGTATTGATATTGTGGTTAACAACGCTGGCATCTCAATTGCTAAACCAATTACTGAGACCACAATTGCTGATTGGGATTTGCAATTCGACATTATGGCTCGCGGTTCATTCTTAGTATCTCGTGAGGCTGCTAAAGCGCTAAAGGCGCAAAAAATGGGTGGAGATATTATTTATATCTCATCTAAAAACTCAGTCTTTGCTGGTGCTAACAATGTTGCATATGGGGCGACTAAGGCTGCGCAATCTCACCAGGTTCGCCTACTTGCTGTTGAGCTAGGTGAGTTTGGAATTAGAGTAAATGGAATTAATCCAGATGGTGTGGTTAAGGGCTCTGGCATATTTGCTGGCGGTTGGGGAGCTAACCGCGCTAAGCAGTATGGCGTTGAGGAATCAAAGTTGGGTGAGTTTTATGCCCAGCGAACAATTCTTAAAAAAGAGGTATTGCCTGAACATATCGCTGCAGCGGTCTTTGTAATTTTAGGCGGAGATCTAACCCTAACTACTGGACTTCATATTCCAGTAGATGGTGGTGTGGCCGCAGCCTTCCTTCGTTAGGAAAGCTCTTTGCTTTACGCAGCGGTTGATCTTGGTGGCTCCTCTGGTCGAGTAACTGTTGGCCAATTATCTGGTGACAAGATTGTTTTAACTGAGGTGCATCGCTTTAAACATGAGCCGGTACAAAATAATGATGGCTTATTTTGGGATTGGCAATTTATTATTGAGCAGGTTAAAGCCGGCTTGTTAGCTGCAACTAAATTGGGGCAGGTTGTAAGTGTTGGCGTTGATAGCTGGGCGGTTGATTACGGCTTAATTGATAAAGCAGGTGATGTAATTGGGCAACCTCATTGTTACCGTGATGGCCGCACCGATGGGGTAATGGCAAAGTTAAAGCAAGAGTTGGGTGTTGATTACATCTATGGCAAGACCGGTATTCAATTTATTTTCTTTAACACCATGTATCAATTATTTGTGGAGAAAAATACGGCTGCATATCAAAGATCCAATAAGTTTTTAATGGTGCCAGATCTTATAAATTACCTACTTTGTGGCTCAATTTCTACTGAAATCACCAACGCCTCCACCACTCAATTACTAAATGTTCACACCCATGATTGGGACTGGGAGTTAATTGAAAGGTTAGGGATTAAAAAAGAGTTATTCCCAAAGATTCATAAACCTATGGCAGAGATGGGTTTGATAACTGGCCACGGTAAATTAGATGGCATAAAAGTAATTGCAGTTGGCTCCCATGACACAGCATCCGCTGTTGCTGGCACACCACTTCCTGCGGCAGCAAATGCTGCCTATATCTCAAGTGGCACCTGGTCATTAGTTGGCCTTGAGTTAAAGCAGCCAGTAACTAATAAAAAGGCGATGGATTTTAATATTACCAATGAGATGGGAGTTGATGATCGCATCCGCTTTATTAAAAATGTCGCTGGTATGTGGTTACTTGAGGAGTCATTGGATTACTGGGCAAGTAAGGGTGAGAAATACACCGCAGCAGAGTTAGCAAAAGCAGCTGAGAGTTTGCCAAAGAATGCGGTAATTAATGCAAATGATCCAAGGTTTGAAAAGCCAGGTGCTATGCCAGAGCGAATTGCAGCGCTGTGCCAAGAGACCAATCAAAAGGTTCCAACAACGCCTGCTGAGTATGCCCGGTGCATATTTGACTCATTGGCGGACGCGTATGTAAAGGTATTAGATCAGTTGCAGGATGCAGCTGGCGTGAAGATTGATTCAATAAATATTGTTGGTGGAGCAAGTGCGAATAAATTATTAAATCAATTAACTGCAAATGCCACTGGCAAAATTGTTTATGCAGGCCCAGTTGAGGCAACTGTATTAGGCAGCATCATTACTCAGATGCAAGCTGCTGGTGTGATTACTTCTTTGGCGGAGGGCAGGCAGATAATTAAAAACTCAACTGCACAAGAGGTATTTAAGCCAGCTT
>SESD01000942.1_pt1 | contig 16934 bp, 16 predicted proteins | sample 3171411 | NCBI WGS metagenome assembly SESD01 (sample SAMN06051880, study PRJNA518727) | freshwater metagenome | biome: subpolar coniferous forest; feature: holomictic lake; material: water; isolation source: holomictic Lake 442, 16.5 m depth | place: Canada: near Kenora, Ontario | collected...
AATAGGTTTGGCTTGCTGGCTCATTGTATAATCTAACCGAAGTTTTAATGTCTATAACACCTAAGGATTAATTGACGCATGACTCCTGAAAAAAGCACCATACGCCGTCGAGGCATCTATTTATTACCTAACTTATTTACTACGGGCGCATTATTTGCAGGTTTTTATGCTATTACTTCAGCAATGGGGGGGCAGTTTGTAACTGCAACCGTAGCTATTTTTGCAGCGATGATTCTGGATGGACTTGATGGTCGTGTGGCGCGATTAACAAATACCCAAAGCGAATTTGGCGCACAATACGATAGCTTGTCTGATATGGTTTCATTCGGAGCAGCACCTGCACTCGTTATGTATCTATGGGCATTTTCCAGTCTGGGAAAATTGGGCTTATGTGCGGCGTTTATACACATGGCAGGTGGTGCCTTAAGACTTGCCCGCTTCAATACACAGTTGACTTCTGCAGATAAACGCTATTTTCAGGGCTTACCCAGTCCAGCTGCAGCAGCTATTCTTGCCGGTTTTATCTGGTTTTCAATCGAGCATGACTATCCTATTGAAATAGTAAAATATATTGCAATCGCTTTAACGATTACTACCGGGTTGTTAATGGTGAGTAATTTTAGGTATTCCAGCTTTAAAGAAATCGATTTAAAAGGTAAAGTGCCCTTTTTTGTGGCTATTGCTGTCATGCTTGCTATCGCATTTGTCATGGCACAACCACAAACAATGTTATTCTTGTTATTTCTGGGCTATGCGATATCTGGGCCAGTTGTTACCTTAGTCATTCGCAAACGCAGATTACAGGGTCGTAAATCCTAGTTAATCAAATCCCCCATATTTTTATATCAGCTTAATCGTTGATAAATTTTCATCGACTGCAAGGATGCGGTAGTTAGAGGAATGCAGGAGCACAAGCCGAGAATGGAGTTTTTATGAAAGACAAGTTAATTATATTTGATACGACATTGCGTGATGGGGAGCAGAGCCCAGGCGCATCAATGACTCGCGATGAAAAAGTCAGAATTGCGAAAGCACTGGAACGACTAAAAGTTGATGTGATTGAAGCCGGATTTCCTGCTGCAAGTCAGGGAGATTTTGAATCGGTACAAGCTGTCGCCAAAGTCATTAAAGACAGTATTGTCTGTGGCCTCGCCCGTGCTTTAGATAAAGACATTGATCGTGCCGGCGCAGCATTAAAAGGTGCCAGTCGGTCACGCATTCATACCTTTATTGCTACATCACCGATTCATATGCAAATGAAATTGCAAATGTCTCCGGAACAAGTTATTGACTATGCAGTTAAAGCCGTTAAACGCGCTCGGCAATATACCGATGATGTCGAATTTTCACCCGAAGATGCCGGGCGATCTGATGAAGAGTTTTTATGCCGAATACTTGAAGCGGTAATTGATGCCGGTGCAACAACACTTAACATACCCGATACAGTGGGTTATAGCGTTCCTCAGCAATTTGGTGCGACTATTGCGAATTTAATTAACCGCATACCAAACTCGGATAAAGCAATATTTTCAGTACATTGTCATAATGATTTAGGTCTGGCTGTAGCCAATTCCTTGTCTGCAGTCATGAACGGCGCTCGTCAAGTTGAATGCACCATAAATGGCTTGGGAGAACGTGCAGGTAACGCATCCCTTGAAGAAGTCGTCATGGCTGTTCGAACCCGTCATGATGTTTTTAGCTGTCAAACAAGCATTGATACCCGTGAAATTTTAACTTGTTCAAAATTGGTTTCTTCTATAACAGGCTTTCCTGTGCAACCAAACAAGGCCATTGTGGGAGCTAATGCTTTTGCCCATGAAGCCGGAATTCACCAAGATGGTGTATTAAAAAGCCGTGAAACTTATGAAATTATGCGCGCTGAAGACGTTGGTTGGTCAGCAAACCGCATGGTTTTGGGCAAACATTCAGGTAGAAATGCCTTTAAAAGTCGAATGACTGAATTGGGCTTTGAATTTACCTCAGAGGAAGAATTAAATGAAGCCTTTTCGCGCTTCAAACAGTTGGCAGATAAGAAACACCAAATTTTCGATGAAGATTTGCAGGCACTGATTTCTGAAGCCAGTTTTGAATCTGAAGATGAATATGTCAAATTAATCGCTTTAAAGGTCTGTTCAGAAACCGGTGAAATCCCTAAGGCAACAATCACCTTACGAATAGATAATAAAGAGGTTACCGGTTGTTCAGATGGTGGTGGCGCGGTGGATGCCAGCTTGAAAGCAATAGAAAAATTGGTAATCTCCAAAGCCACTTTGGAACTTTATTCCGTTAACAACATCACCAATGGTACCGATGCTCAAGGTGAAGTTACGGTTCGGCTTGAAAAAGAAGGTCGAATAGTCAATGGTCTCGGGGCTGATACCGATATTGTTATCGCCTCTGCAAAAGCCTATATCAATGCAGTCAACAAACTGCATAGTCCAGATCAACGAAGGCACCCGCAAAAAGGGGATGTTTAATCTTGTTGAAAAGTGAAAGAACAAATGAACCCTGATATTTGCCTAAGCTTATTCCAGTCAACAGAAGTCTGATTTTGGATAATGCACTACGCCTCCAATACCTCACTGCTATGGGCATTGATGTCTGGCTACCCAGAGCATCCATGCCTGTTGAGGAGCCATTATTAATTGAAACTGACTCTGATAATTTCAATTCAGAGACTAATCCAAGTGTAGCAAACGACAATTGGTTTGACTTACAAGCCGAAATCAACAACTGCACAAAGTGCACTTTATGCACAACAAGAAAACAAACGGTATTTGGCTCAGGAAATAAACACGCTGATTGGATGTTTATAGGAGAATCGCCCGGACAGCATGAAGAAGAACAAGGCATACCGTTCGTTGGCAACGCTGGTTTGCTATTCACAGAAATGATAAGGGCTATTGGCCTTACTAGGGAAGAAATTTATATTACCAATATTTTAAAGTGCAGACCACCTAATAACCGTGAACCCCATACCAATGAAATTAAAAGCTGTAATGATTACCTGATAAGACAACAGCAACTCATTAAACCAAAAATTATTGTCGCACTGGGACATATTGCTGCACAAACGATGCTAAAAACAGACAAGCCTTTAGCTGAACTAAGAGGTAAAACAGGCGATTTTAATAACACACCTGTTGTTGTCATTTATCATCCAGCTTATTTGTTACGATTTTTACCGGAAAAACAGAAAGCCTGGCTTGATTTAATATACGCACTGCAAACATTTAAAAATAACGAAGGTTGATTATGCGGGGATTAATGGACAAAATAAAAAACTTGGTGATTTATGATGCAGACAAGGAATTCTATGCCAAGGTATTCCCAGACTCGGTAACAAAAAAAGATTTGCTGAGATTACGGATAATGACCCATGCTGATTTACCCCATGTACTTGAAATCGAGAAAAAAAACTATCATTTCCCTTGGGAAGAAGACATTTTTACAGACTGTTTTAAAGCGGGTTATAGTTGTTGGGTGTGTGAATTAGACGATAAGGTTTTAGGTTACAGCCTCCTTTCGATAGCTGTAGGTGAAGCACATATACTTAATATTTCTGTAGACCCTGCCGAGCAGAAGCAAGGCATAGGTCGTAAAATGCTTGAGCACTTGATTGCATTTGCCCGAGGCAGGGCTGAAACAGTTTTTTTAGAAGTTAGACCAACAAATACAGCAGCTATAGCTCTATATGAAGATGTAGGTTTTAATGAAATTGGGATTAGAAAAGGCTATTACCCTGCCCAAAATGGACGTGAAGACGCCATTATGTTGGCATTGGAATTGTTTTAATTTACTACTCACCACGAAAACATGAATAAAATCAAACCTAATAACGTCGGGTCCTTCGTGGTGAACTAGTCCTATTTTTAGCGAATGCGACTACGCGAGATTTTACCGCTTACTTCAAATTATCGGTCACATGCGGCTCAATAAACTGATACATAAGCTGATGCATCTTGGGGCTTCCGACAATAACGTTACCTGACTCCATATACTTATCATTAAAAGAAAAGTCCGTAGCAACGCCACCCGCTTCTTTTATTAACAAGATACCTGCAGCCATATCCCACTCCATGATGCCTATTTCCCAATAACCATCCAGGCGTCCTGCGGCAACATAGGCCAAATCAAGCGCAGCCGAACCAGCACGGCGAATTCCGGCGCACTCTGTTGTTAATGCCCGAAACATACCTACATAGGCATCCAGATGCTTATCTGTTTTAAAAGGAAATCCTGTTCCAAGTAACGCTCCTTTTAAACTGTTTTGATTGGTCACGCGAAGCCGACGATTGTTTAACATAGCGCCACCACCTCGCTTGGCAGTGAATAGCTCATCTCGCAGAGGATCATAAACCACACCTACTTCCAGCTTACCTTTATATTTTAAGGCAATTGAAACAGCATACTGGGGAAACCCATGTAAAAAATTGGTTGTGCCATCTAGTGGATCTATAACCCAGACGAAGTCATTACCTTTATGTTCACCACTCTCTTCTGCCAAAATTGAATGTTCAGGATAAGCCGCTTTAATGATATTAATAATTTCACGCTCGGCCATACGATCGACCTCACTGGCGTAATCATTTTTACCTTTTTGGTCGATGGACAGACGGCCAATATTGTCAGCTGAGCGAAGGATTAATTCGCCCGCGCTTCTGGCGGCACGGACGGCAATATTTAACATGGGTTGCATAGACAAATTTACAATGAGCAGATAAAACACCAATGATAGCAAATCTTTTGGTAAACTTGGCGTATTTTTCATAAAGGACAACATCGTTGCTGTCACATATAAAAATTATTTTGGTTGAAACATCGCACCCCGGTAATATTGGTGCGGTTGCCCGCGCCATGAAAAATATGAATATATCTAACCTTTGGCTGGTTTCACCCAAGATATTTCCTAGCGCGGAAGCCACCTCAAGAGCCTCGGGTGCTGATGATATTTTAGCAAGGGCCAGCGTGTGCTCTTCATTACAGGAAGCAATTGCAGACTGCAATATGGTAATCGGTGCGAGTGCAAGATGCAGAACCATTAGTTGGCCAGAAATAACACCACGTGAATGCGCTGAAAAAATAGCTATTACTGAACCAGGCAACAAAGTTGCTATTATTTTTGGCAGGGAAAACTCAGGGTTAAAAAATCATGAACTGGATTTATGTCATTTTCTGCTTCGTATTCCCTGCAATAGCGAATACAGTTCTTTAAACATAGCCGCAGCCGTCCAAGTCGTTTGTTATGAGTTGTTTATTGCCGCCGACAAACAAGAAGCTATCGTTATTGGTGATAGAGGCAAAACGCCGAAAGCTACAGCAACACAAATGGAATCTTTCTACACTCATTTATACCAAGCATTAACTGACATAGGCTTTATGCATCCAGATAAATCAAAATCCATCATGCGCCGCTTAAGAAGAATTTATAATCGCATAGAACTTGATATTAAGGAGCTAGACATACTAAGAGGTATTTTAAGGATGTCACAAGATAATCAAAGGAATGAATAATGTTTGAACGCCTAAAAGAAGATATCGCGTGTGTTTTCGAGCGCGATCCTGCTGCCCAATCTGTGCTTGAAGTCTTGACAACTTATCCAGGGGTTCATGCAATTTTGATTCACCGACTCAGTCACACTTGTTGGAAAGCTGGATACTTATGGTTTGCCAGATTTATTGCCCATATAGGTCGAGGACTTACAGGCATTGAAATTCATCCAGGTGCACGAATAGGAAGGCGTTTCTTTATAGACCACGGCATGGGTGTCGTTATTGGTGAGACGGCCATTATTGGCGATGATTGCACTGTTTATCATGGTGTAACTTTAGGTGGAACAACCTGGAGCAAAGGCAAGCGTCACCCAACTCTTCACAACGGCGTAGTTATAGGAGCCGGAGCAAAAGTATTAGGCCCTATCGAAATAGGTTCAGGTGCGCGTGTAGGATCAAACTCAGTCGTATTGAAAACGGTGCCCGCAGGTGCGACAGTAGTCGGTATTCCAGGTCACATAATCGGTAGCCATCCAACATCAGTAAAAGCCAAGATAGACATAATTGCTAACAAAATGGGCTTTGACGCTTATGGCACAACAGAAGACATGCCAGATCCTGTTGCTTATGCAATCAATCGCATGCTTAATCATATTAACTTGCTGGACAAACAAATAGAAACCATGAAAAAAGCACTCAATGATGCTGGAATTAACTGTAAAGAAACACCACTATCAACACTAGATGGCTGCGAAATTACTGACAATTATGACAATGGTAATCAATAAAAACACAGAAAATCCAACTGCTCAAAACTAAAGATCAAACTATTCCCAGATAATAGTTGACTATTTTAGTTGGTTAAGTATTTTTTATGATAATATACTTATTTTTTTGAGGGATTCTCTAATGCGATTAACTACCAAAGGCCGTTATGCAGTAACCGCCATGCTTGACCTGGCTTTTCACAGCCAAACAAAACCAGTTACATTAACTGATATAGCGGCAAGACAAACTATTTCTTTGTCTTATCTGGAACAATTATTTGCACGCTTACGTCGCGCTAATATGGTGAAAGGTATTCGCGGACCAGGCGGTGGCTATACACTTGCAGGCAAAGCAGTTGATATAAACATTGCTGATATTATTGCCGCTGTCGATGAACCTATAGATGCCACTAAATGCGGCGGTGAAGCTAATTGCCAAAATAAAAAAGCCTGCTTAACTCACGACCTATGGATGGGCTTGAGTGATCAAATACGTGATTATTTGAAAGGTATCACTCTCGCCCAATTACTAGAAAAACATCATGTTCAGGAAATATCGAAAAGACAAGACGAAGAAGCTAAAGTGATTGAAATACATCGACATACAGAATTAATCTCAAATTTGAATGATTTACTTTGATCACAATGCCACAACACCTCTTGATGAGAGGGTACTTGATGCAATGTTACCATTTTTGAAATCATTCTACGGTAATCCTTCAAGTTTGTACCAACAAGGTCGGCTTGGTCGCAGCGCAATTGATAGCGCCCGCGACCAAATTGCGTCGCTAGTCGATGCACCAACCTCGCAAGTCATTTTTACCAGCGGTGGCACTGAGGCCAATAACTTGGCATTAGCCTCAGCTCCACCTCAAGGCAAGCTAGCTATTTCGGCTATTGAACACCCCTCCATAATTGAACCTGCCCAGCGCTTTAAAAGCCGTGGTGGTAAGTTAAGTGTGATCAATGTAGATGACAATGGACTCATTACACCAATAGCAATTGATAACCTTATTGAAGAAAGGCCTGATTTGGTTTCCATCATGCTGGCAAATAATGAAACTGGGGCAATACAGGATTTAGCGCCCTACGCCCAAAAATTAAGAGCAAACAATATTACCGTTCATACTGATGCCGTTCAGGCAGCAGGTAAGATACCTCTTTCATTTAAACAGCTTGGCACTCATTTAATGTCGCTATCCAGCCATAAAATCTATGGTCCCAAAGGCTGTGGCGCCTTAATATTTGAAAAAGGAATGGAGATAAACCCACTCTTCCTTGGTGGCGGACAAGAACAGGCGCTAAGAGCGGGTACTGAAAATGTCGCCGCTATAGTCGGCTTTGGAAAAGCAGCTGAACTTGCGAAGACCGAACTTATTGAACGACATAAAAAGTTGCTTGGCTTAAGAGAACAACTAGAGGCTCACTTAAAGTCTATACCCGACTTAATTATATTTGCTCAAAAAGCCAATCGATTACCCAACACCGTTCAGTTTGGTATCTCTGGAGTTGATGGTGAAATGTTATTAATGCAGTTGGATCAAAAAAAAATTGCTGTCTCAAGTGGTTCGGCCTGCGCCAGCGGGGCAAATATACCTAGTCATGTTCTAAGCGCAATGAATATAGAGGTTACTCTTGCTAAAAGTGCAATCCGCATCAGTTTAGGCATGCAAAATACTAAAACTGATATTTACGAATTTATTAACCAATTGAAAGCCTTGGTTTACCAAGCATAAAGGAGATACCATGTCTGTTTCATTAACTGAAAGCGCAGCTCTACAAATAAAAAAACAACTTGCAAAACGCGGCAAAGGTATTGGTTTAAAACTAGGTGTTAAAAAATCCGGCTGTTCAGGCTATGCTTATGTGCTCGACTACGCGGACACACTTGCTGAAAATGACGCTGTGTTTGAGGGCTATGGCGTTAAAGTCATCGTCACTGAAAGCGACCTTGAATTTGTTGATGGTATAGAACTGGACTATCGAAAAGAGGGCATTAATGAGGCCTTTAAATTTAATAACCCCAATGTTAAAGGCACCTGCGGATGTGGTGAGAGCTTTTCTGTGAGTTAAATCTGAACCCTATCTACTTCCAATTGATTTTAACTATAGACTGGACTATGATTTTGTCTAAACTAGACAATTGTATTACACTTAAACAATGACGCCATTTTCATACTAAAATCAACCAAAAAAGCAGCCCGTAAATAAATGAATACTCAAGTTATTGATGTCAATGATACCGAATGGGAAACCCATTTAGTTGCCAATAAGTGGTTAAATTATTTAGAAGCAGGAAAGGTGCTTCATTTCACAAACCTTAATTTTCCTTTATCAAAATTTGAACAAAGTTTTTTTACACCAGAAATACGGAACCCAAAATCCCGAAACATTAGCTTGGATGCTTCAGGACATTTAAAAGGCGCTGTAGGTAATGCTGAGGTTCAAGCAGGCTTGGCAACAATGATGGCAAGATATCGTGCTCATGCACAGACACTGGTTAATAGCTATTTCCCTTGCTACACAGAACATTTGAGCGTGGCTCCAACAAGCTTTCGCCCCAATCAAATAGAAACGCGAAGCCAATCATGGCGTGCCGATGACAAGCGCTTGCATGTTGACGCATTTCCTTCCAGGCCTAATTATGGAGAACGCATTTTACGCGTATTTATTAATGTAAACCCAAATAATGCGCCCAGAGTTTGGCGAGTGGGTGAACCATTTGAAGATATTGCTCAACGTTTTCTTCCGAACACCAAACCCTATTCAGCTTGGCAAGCAAAAGTTTTAAATGTTTTTGGCATTACAAAATCATCGCGTAGTGAGTACGACCATTTAATGCTGCAACTACACGACGCAATGAAGCATGACTTAAATTATCAGAGTAACAGCCCTCAATTAACAATAGAGTTCCCTAGCGGTTCTGTTTGGGTGTGCTTTTCGGACCAAGCCTCTCATGCAGCAATGTCAGGACAGTTCATGATGGAGCAAACATTTCATTTACCTGCCCAAAATCAATATGACACCAATACCAGTCCCTTAGCAACACTCCAAGCCTATACAGGTCGTCAATTAATTTAAAATAGTATCAGGCATATACAAAAAAGCCTGTATTGTGTTTTACTAACGTAAAACACAATACAGGCTATAAATCCTTTAATGGATTAAAATTTTACTACTAATCAAGCTTTCCGTGACATTGCTTGTATTTCTTTCCGGATCCACAAGGACAAGGATCATTACGACCCACTTTAGCACCTTCCCGAACAAAAGGTTGCTCCAACACATTTTGCTCTTGCTCAACAACGTCTAGCTGTTCAAAATCGTCCAATGCGGGTGCCGCAGCATGTTCAAAGTGCATTTCTCTCGGTGCCTGCATTTGCTCATCAATAGCTTGCACATCTTCTTCCTGCCGAACTTGCACTTTAAACAAGATTTCAATCACCTCATATTTGATATGCTCCAAGAGATTGGTAAACATTTCAAATGCTTCGCGCTTATATTCTTGCTTTGGATCTTTTTGAGCATAACCTCTAAAATGTATGCCTTGACGCAAATAATCCATTGCTGCTAAATGCTCTTTCCAACTGGTATCCAACACTTGCAACATGACGGATTTCTCAAAATGCTGCAGCACTTCTTGTGTAATCTGGAGTTCTTTATCTTTATGATTCTGTTCCAGAATATCAATAATACGAACCCGCAATGATACCTCTTGAAGATTATGCTCTTCATCCAACATTTTTTGCACAGGAATTTGAACATTAAACTCTTGCTGTAAATGCTCCTCAAGCCCTTTTACATCCCATTGCTCAACCATGGTTTTAGCCGGAATGTACTGAGTGATCACATTATTTACAACATCTTCACGTATAGCGGTGATAATCTCGGAAATTTCCTTGGCAGCCATTAACTCATTTCGTTGAGCATAAACAACTTTACGTTGATCATTGGCGACATCATCATAAGCCAAAATTTCTTTACGTATATCAAAATTACGTCCTTCAACCTTACGCTGCGCATTTTCAATAGACCGGGTTACCCAAGGATGCTCAATAGCCTCACCATCCCCCATACCCAGCTTCTTCATCAATGCAGCTACACGGTCAGATGCGAAGATACGCATCAAATCATCTTGCAATGACAAATAGAAACGTGTCGAACCAGGATCACCTTGCCGACCAGAACGACCTCGCAATTGGTTGTCTATACGACGCGACTCATGACGCTCTGAACCAATTACGTGCAAACCACCATTCGCAAGCACTTGATTATGTCTTTCAAGCCAGACACCACGAACTCTATCTTTTTCAGCTTCACTAGCCTCTTCACCAAGTAGCTTAAGCTCTGCATCCAGATTTCCGCCCAGTACAATATCTGTTCCCCGACCGGCCATATTAGTAGCAATAGTCACTGATCCGGGCATACCTGCCTGTTCAATAATATGGGCTTCACGTTCGTGTTGCTTGGCATTAAGCACCTCGTGCTTAATGCCTTGTTTTTTCAATAATTCAGAAAGACGTTCAGAGTTTTCAATGGAGGTAGTTCCCACTAAAACTGGCTGTCCACGACTTACGCAACCTTTAATGTCCTCTGCAACAGCAATATATTTTTCATCGGTAGTCAGGTAAACCAAGTCCCCCATATCCTTGCGAATCATTGGACGATGTGTTGGAATAACAACCACTTCAAGGCCGTATATTTTGTTCAATTCAAAGGCTTCAGTGTCAGCAGTACCTGTCATTCCTGAGAGCTTGTCATACAAACGAAAATAGTTCTGAAAAGTAATTGAAGCTAATGTTTGGTTTTCACTATTAATAGTGACGAGTTCTTTTGCTTCAATTGCTTGGTGTAAGCCTTCAGACCAACGCCGACCAGGCATTATCCGACCGGTAAATTCATCAACAATAACGACTTCATTATTAGCGACAATGTAATCAACGTCTTTTTTGTATAAAACATGTCCCCGTAATGACGCATTTAAATAATGCATAAGACGAATATTAGACGCATCATAAAGACTGCTTGATTCAGGCATCAAGCCATGCTCAAGCATTAAAAACTCAACGCGCTCATGTCCTGCTTCTGTCAAATAAACCTGACGCGTTTTTTCATCAACCGTGAAATCACCAGGGTGCTCGTCATCTTCCTGCTTATTTAATAGCGGGATGATTTCATTAGCTTTAATATATATCTCAGTGCTTTCTTCAGTTGGTCCGGAAATAATTAACGGTGTTCTGGCTTCATCAATAAGAATTGAATCCACTTCATCAACAATTGCAAAGCTTAAATCTCGCTGAACTTTTTGTTCAAGGCTAAAAGCCATATTGTCGCGAAGATAATCAAAACCAAATTCGTTATTAGTACCATATGTAATGTCTGCGGCATAAGCATCACGTCTTGATGGATGTTCCATTTGACTAATAATGACACCAGTGGTCATGCCCAAAAAGGCATACAACCTACCCATCCATTCTGAGTCGCGCTTGGCTAGATAATCATTGACTGTGACAACATGTACACCATAACCGGGTAAAGCATTCAAATAAGCAGCCAAAGTTGCCATCAAAGTTTTACCCTCTCCGGTTTTCATTTCAGCAATTTTACCGTCATGTAATATCATGCCGCCTATCAACTGCACGTCAAAGTGGCGCATACCGAAGACTCGCGAAGAAGCTTCCCTTACAGCAGCAAAAGCTTCTGGTAGAAGATTATCCAGTTTTTCACCTTCTGTCAGACGATCGCGAAACTCCTGAGTTTTTGCTTTTAACGCATCATCAGATAGTTTTTCGTATTCAGAAGCCAAAGCGTTAACCTTTTTGACCAGCTTCTTTTTACTCTTTACCAGCCTGTCGTTACGGCTCCCTACAACAAATTTAACTAGCTTACCCAGCATGTTTTCTTTCCGGTGTGAATTTTAGTAAATGATTGACTCAAAGCGTTCGATTATATACCGTCTAGCGTTTTAGTTACAGATAAAACACCCAACAATTGAGTTATTCAACTCAATTAAATACTTTTAAAGACTTTAAAACGAACCGATAATATTAATGACATAATATAAAAGTATCATTACAGCCTTTATAGCAAGCAAAAAAGCTTAAATATTACTGATCTTCAGCTAATCTAAATCAAAATATCTTGGTAAGTTATCATCCCAGCTAAAATCAGATAATAAATTATTCTTTTATGCGGTTAATGGCGAATAAAGCCAGCGCCAAAACAGCCACGCTAGGAATAAAGGCCATTAATGGCGGATTTAGGTTATAAATTAAACCAAGATGCCCGACAATCTTGTCGATAATATTAAATCCCATCCCGATAACAACCCCTATCATCATCCTTTCCCCGACACTAACACCCCGTTTAACCCCAATCACAAAAGGTGCTGACAATAGCAACATAATAAATGTAATCAACGGGTTTACGATACGCCCCCAAAAAGCCAACTCAAAGGATTGGGACTTTTGATGATTTTTCTTTAGAAAAGTAACATAACCAGCCAAGTCATATAAGGACAAATTATTAGGCGTAACAATAACCATTTTTAATAAATCAGGTGCAATTGACAAATTCAAGAGTTGAAGGGCTTGCTTACTTGCAATCATTTGTTGAGTTGAAATTTCAGACTTTTTGATACCTCTTAAATTCCACTGATGCTCGCCTTTAAAGATAGCCTTATTGGCTTGCAAAGCTACATGTAAATGTTGTTGATCATCCATCTCATATACGCTGATATCGGCTAATTTTCCATCATCAATTACGCGCCGAATATTAATAAAATTTTTCCCTTCGCGTAACCAAAGCCCATATTTTTCATTTATATGGACTTGTTCCTGCCGCGCAGAAACTTTAACCATTTGCGCCATTCGCTGTGTAATCGGTGCTACAAACTCTCCAATAAGCATGGAAATAACCACTAAAATAGCACCGGCCCACATAACAGCCCTGATAATTCCAAACACGGATAATCCGGCTGCTCGCATAGCAATAAGTTCGCGATTATTACCCATTGCACCCAATACAAATAGACTGCCCAATAAAGCTGATGCAGGGACCAATTCATAAAACACGCCAGGTGAAGTCAAGAGCAAATAATAGAATATTTCTTTTAATCCATAATTGCCGTTACCCAAATCTTTCAACTCATCCGTAAAGGTAAACAGATTAAATAAGGTTAATAATAATAACAGCGCTACAAAAGAGCCCTTTAGAACTTCTCTAACAATATAGCTTGTTAATACGCGCACTTAAGATACCTCGCCTTTAACTTTCATAACAAGCCATTGCCATCCATATAATCTGGCTAACAAAAAACATCCAATCAGCAACAGTAAAAAGTTAATGCCAAAAGTACCTAACCAAGCAGGGATAGTTTCATTAGTTACCAAACTTTGACTGACGCGAACAAGATTTCCGTAACTAAAATAAATCAGAAAGCCCATGAACATATTGCCGTAGACACCACCACGCGGGGCAATTTGAGCCAATGGAACGGCAATAAAACTTAACAACAAAATCCCCAAAGGAATAGAAAAACGACGCTGCAATTCAGCCGTATTATGAGCCACTCCACTCCCCCACAACTCATCTACAGATAATGAATGCCGGTTAAATTTAGCCTCAGATGTTTTTGTCTCAACCCTCACGGCATAGTCTATGAAGTTTTCAATTACATAATTTAAACTTCCCGGCACCCCTTTTACTTGCTCACCATTTTCAAAAACAATATAGCGACCGTCAGGCAAATCTCTAAAACTGGCTGATGCAGCATTGATAATGGCTAAACCTCCATGCTGCCTGTTTTGCACAAAGACATTATGCATTTTTTTATCAGCGCCGATTTTTTCCACATAAAAAACCAAATCGCCTTGACTATATTCAGTGAATTTTCCTGCCGCAATCCCTCTTAAATCTGCAGACTCCTCCCCTTTTTGCATTAACTTATCCACGCCCAACTCCGCCCAAGGGGCGACGTACAAAGACGAACCAAGAGATAGCATGCTTAATGGAAGAACCAACAAAAATACTGCTCGATAAAGCGTTCCCGCACCACCGCCTGCTGAAGAAATCGCAGACATTTCCTGATCCCTGTACATTCTTCCCAATACCATCAAAACAGCCATGAAAAGGGCTACCGGTAAAAACTCCACCGCTGAAACAATTGTTTTCAGCCCAAGAATATTTAGCAAAGTCTCGTGTGAGACCTGCCCCGCAATCGCTTCATCAAGAATTCTAATAAACTTTCGACTGACAATTATAATTACCAATACCGTTAAAACAGATAGTAACGTCTTCAGCAAATCTTTAAAAATCATCTTATCCAAGATGGTTATCAGTTTTCGCTTCCCCATTCTGGAGCCTAATGGCCAATCTGCGTTCAAGCTTGCCTCCCTCATTCAACGTCACTAAAATTATAATGAAATAAGATACTTGCAAAATTATTGATGAATACACCCAAATGCATTTTGCAAGAACCTTAATACATAAAGCCAAAAATACAGCTCGTTTAATTTTACCACAACCGTAAACAGTAAAACCTCTTAGCAAGAGATTAAAACCTTCTGTCTCATACAAGACCTTAGCGATCATTATCAAGATAAAAACCTAAGCCTAAATCTAACCTAGATACTTATATTGCTTTATTTTTCTCGGTGCAAATAAACCACTAACAGGTTGTTTTACACCTATCATGGTCACTCATAATATCAATCATTCCGCTGCATAATTGCAGACCTAAACAAAATCAGCACATTACAAAAAACCTTGCTTGGCATAATAATTGCTTTAACACAGGATATAAACACCCCACTATAATCGAGGACTTGTATGAGTAAAGATTCATTGCCTGTATTACCCAAAACCGGCCTGGCTGGATTCAAGCAAAACTGGCGTAGCGATTTGCTATCAGGTTTTTTAGTCTTTCTTATTGCTTTACCATTATGCCTTGGAATATCAATGGCTTCTGGATTTCCTCCGTCCGCAGGTATTATCACTGCTATTATTGGAGGTATGTTGGTTTCACGCATCAATGGCTCCTTTATGACCATCAATGGACCCGCCGCCGGTTTGATTGTTGTTGTACTCGGTGCAGTTCAAGAACTTGGTGAAGGCGATGCAATGGCAGGTTATCGTTATGCCTTGGCGGCTATTGTAGTTGCCAGCGCTATACAAATCTTACTGGGTGCATTTAAAGCCGGACGACTTAGTTCATTTTTCCCAGCATCAGTTGTCCACGGCATGTTAGCGGCCATTGGCATCATCATTATGGCAAAACAAACACACGTTATGCTTGGTACTGCACCAGAAAAAGGCAGCAGCCTGCTATCGACTATTGCACAAATTCCCCACAGCTTATTAAACCCTAATTACGAAATTGCTATTATCGGTCTGACTGGATTATTAATATTGATTATCTGGTCTTTAGTAAAAAACCCTACCTTAAAAATGATCCCCGCCCCACTCATTGTTGTTTTGGTAGGAATTGGCTTTGCGAAATACTTTGATCTCGATCATGAACATATGTATTTGTTTCTGCCAGACGCACATTTTTTACCGCACCATGAAGAAACCGTTGGACCAAAATTTTTGGTAGCGATTTCCGATAACTTTATGTCTAGTTTTTATTTTCCTGACTTTACAAAATTACCCACATTAGAGTTTTGGGAAGCCGTTATCAGCATCAGTCTTGTCGGCAGCTTAGAAAGCTTACTTAGCGCAATGGCTGTAGACAAACTTGATCCTTATAAACGCCATGCAAATCTAGATCGTGATTTAACCGCTGTTGGTATTGGCAACCTCGTGTCTGGTTTAATCGGTGGACTACCCATGATTGCCGAAATTGTTCGTAGTTCTGCTAACGTCAACAATGGCGCTAAAACACAATGGGCAAACTTCTTTCACGGTACTTTTTTACTGTTATTCGTCGTGCTATTTCCGCGCCTTATCCATAGCATTCCCTTGGCTGCACTAGCCGCATTATTGGTATTTACCGGATTCCGCCTTGCATCGCCATCATCGTTCGCCAAAATAATGGGCATCGGCAAAGAACAATTATTTATGTTCATCATTACAATTATTGGTGTTTTGGCAACTGATTTATTAATTGGTGTCGGCATCGGCATAGTCGCCAAATTTGCCATCCATTTACTACGCGGCGTCAAACTCAACAATCTCTTCAAAATTAATTTTGACATTGAGAAAAAAGATCCTGAGACTTTAGTTGTTACTATAGTCGGCGCAGCCATTTTCTCTAATTTTATGTCACTTAAAACTGACTTAACCAGCTTAGAACAAGGTAAGTCGATAATTTTTCAAATGAACAATGCCTATCTTGTTGATCATACAGTGATGGAATACCTTCATGATTTTCAACACGAGTATGAAAGCAATGGCGGAAAAGTTGTTTTTCATGGCATGGAGTATCACGATACTTTTTCACAACATCCATTAGCGGTGCGAAGAATGAAACGTGACAATAAACCAAGCTAAAAAGGTCATTACAAAATTTAGCAACTAATAGTCATTAAGACCATATTTGGCAATGTTAATATTTAAAAGATGTTTTTGCTCCTATTAACTCTAGTAATAGGCATTATTCAGGAGCTATTACCAAGAAGAAAAAAACATCACTTTTTATAGTGATATAGTAGCTATTTAAGTTTGACTTAAAGA
>SESD01000943.1_pt1 | contig 16922 bp, 16 predicted proteins | sample 3171411 | NCBI WGS metagenome assembly SESD01 (sample SAMN06051880, study PRJNA518727) | freshwater metagenome | biome: subpolar coniferous forest; feature: holomictic lake; material: water; isolation source: holomictic Lake 442, 16.5 m depth | place: Canada: near Kenora, Ontario | collected...
ACACGTTCCGTTGTCGAGTTTGGCGAGTTTTGTGCCGACCAATACGCCGTTGACGGTGAATCATCAAGGGCAATTTGCCGCTGCGACGTTGTCGTTTAATTTGCAAACAGGCACGTCACTTTCAACCGCCACCGCTTTGATTGAAAAAACTCTGGACGATATTGGCTTGCCGACTGACGTACAACACAGTTTTCAAGGGTCGGCGAAAGCCTTTCGGGAATCGTTGCAAAATCAACCGTGGCTAATTTTGGCGACGTTGGTCAGTATTTATATTGTGCTGGGCGTGTTGTACGAAAGTTATATTCATCCGCTGACGATTTTATCGACGCTACCTTCGGCGGGTGTTGGCGCGTTGTTGGCGTTAATTCTGACGGGTGGCGAGTTGGGCATTATCGGCATTATCGGCATTATTTTGTTGATTGGCATCGTTAAGAAAAACGCCATTATGATGATTGATTTCGCGCTGGAGGCTGAACGTAATCAAAATTTGCCGCCCGATGAAGCGATTTTTAAAGCGTGTGTGTTGCGATTTCGCCCGATTTTAATGACGACATTAGCCGCATTATTTGGCGCGTTGCCGTTAGCGTTCGCCACAGGTTATGGCGCGGAATTGCGGCAACCATTGGGGATTTCGATTGTCGGCGGGTTAATTTTTAGCCAAATGCTGACGCTTTACACCACGCCCGTCGTTTATATTTATTTAGATCGTTTTAAAACGTGGTTTCATCGCCGATTTTTCACCCATTCTGTTTGAGATTTGTATGCGTTTTTGCGTTAAAAAAAGTGTGATTGTAACGTTGTTCGTCGTGCCATTAACGGCTTGTGTGGTGGGGCGCGATTATGTTCGTCCCGAAGCTATTATTTCCACGGAATTCAAAGAAATGAAAGGCTGGAAACCCGCGCAACCGCGTGATAATTCGTTGCCGAGTAATTGGTGGGAGATTTTTAACGATGCCCAATTGAATGCGCTGGAAAGCCAAGTTGCCACGGCAAATCAATCGATTATTCAAGCTGAAGCGCAATATCGACAAGCGCAACATTTGGTGCAAGCCGCGCAATCGTCTTTTTTGCCGATTCTCACCATGACGGGGACGACAAGTCGGTTTCAGGCGGCGACAGGTCAAAATGTGGCTGTTTCGGGCATTCGGAATTTGTTCGGTACAGCGGCGGGGATTGCGTGGGAGCCTGATTTGTGGGGCAGTGTGGCGCGTCAAGTTGAAGCGAATACGGGCAATGCTCAAGCGAGTGCCGCGACGTTGCAAGCGTTACAACTTTCGACGCAAGCGACATTGGCGCAAAATTATTTTCAAATCCAAGTGTTGGACGCGCAGAAAGCGTTACTCGATGAAACGCTTCTCGCTTATGGTAAAACGTTAGACATAATTAAAAATCGTTACGCGGTGGGAATGGTGGCGAAAAGCGACGTGATGCAAGCTGAAACGCAAGTCGAATCGGTTCGCGCTCAAGCTATCAATCTCGGTATTGCACGGTCGAAATTAGAACACGCGATTGCGGTTTTAATTGGCAAAACGCCTGCGGAATTATCCATAAACGCTTCGCCTTTGAACGTGAAACCGCCTGTGATTCCGACCATTTTGCCGTCCGAATTATTAGAACGTCGTCCCGATATTGCCGCAGCGGAACGTAAAATTTCGGCGGCGAACGCTCAAATTGGCGTGGCAAAAGCGGCGTATTTTCCGACCTTAAATTTAGCGTCGTCGAATGGTTTTCAATCGACCGATATAAGTACGATGTTCACAATGGCGCGGCGTTATTGGGCGTTAGGGCCAGCGGGGGCGGCGATAACGTTGTTTGACGGCGGTGCGAAAAATGCTCAATACAAACAAGCGATTGATGGGTTTGATGCCAGCGTTGCGGCGTATCGACAAACGGTGCTGACGGGTTTTCAGGAAGTGGAAGATAATTTGGCGGCGTTGCGGATTTTAGCGGCAGAAACCGACGTTCAAAACAAAGCGATCGCGGCGGCAAATCAAGCGTTGGCGTTGACCATCAATCAATATCAGGCTGGAACAATTAGTTATTTGAACGTCATGACCGCGCAAACTGCCACGTTATCGAATCGGCAAACGGCGGTATTGTTGCACGGTGAACAATTGGCGGCTTCGGTGTTGCTGGTGAAAGCGTTGGGTGGCGGTTGGAATGAAACGTTATTGCCTACGCCAAAACAAGCAACGGGCGAACGAAAATGGACAGATTTTTTGATTTTTCCGTTTGAATAAATTGGCAATTAAATGTTTTTATTCGTAATATAGAAATATTAGCACACACATAAAAGTAATTCCGTAATCTATAACTTAACTAAACCAGAGAAAAATAAGTGAGACAGTCGCAAGTCAGTAACCAAAAAATCCGCGTGCAAACCCTTCTCAAACGTCAGGGGTTTCTTCGTTCAAGAATGGCGCATGAACTCCAATACGCCAGCTGCCGAATGAATGATAAAATACAACGCATTCAACTACTTACCATGCAAATTCAAGACTTGATTGCTAGTAAAAGTGAAGCGGAAAAACAGATAACGGAACTGATTAGTTTAAATCAAAAACTAATTTCTCAAGCAGCCAAAAAAGACGCAATCGTTGCCGAATTGACAAGCGCAAAAGAAAAAGAGGCACATATTGAAAAAATGACTCTGAAACTATCAAAAATTACCCAAGAACTTGTTTTCCAAAACAGTGAAAAAGAAAGGCGGTTTTGCACCGAGTACAGAAATTGCAATTTTAAACGAGCCACAGGCGACATTTTTAATCACTCTTTTTCGCAATACCGACATCGTTATAGATGTCTAACCCAGTGAAATCAGCTGGTCTTGCGAAGGTTGTGTTTGATTTATTAATTTTGAAAAATTAAAACAAGTGCGTTATTCAAACATTGGTCAGAAATGGCTTTTACTAATGGGTTATTTTTCACCATTTCTGCTGCGTTCAAATTCGCAACCACAACTTTTTTGAAAACCGCATTGAAAAATTATCGGCTTTAACGAGTCAAATTAACGCGGTTTTGAATTCAGAACCGCGTGCATTTTTTGTTCATCGAGTTCTTTTTCCCATTTCGCCGCTACTACCGTCGCCACGCCGTTTCCCACTAAATTCGTCAACGCCATCGCTTCCGACATAAAACGGTGAATGCCCAAAATCAACGCCAATCCTGCCACGGGAATAATTGGAAAAGCCGACAACGTTGCCGCCAAGGTAATAAAACTGCTTCCCGCCACACCCGCTGCGCCTTTTGACGTTAATAATAAAACGCCCAACAACGACAATTCTTGCGTCAACGTCAACGGTGTATTCGTCGCTTGGGCGATAAAAATTGCTGCCATCGTTAAATAAATCGACGTGCCGTCTAAATTAAACGAATAACCCGTTGGAATGACTAAACCCACGACGGATTTGGAGCAGCCTAAATTTTCCAGCTTTATCATAATGCGCGGCAAAGCGGATTCCGATGACGACGTACCTAAAACAATAAATAATTCTTCTTTTAAATACACGACGAATTTGAAAATACTAAATCCAGTCACCCGCGCCACTAAGCCCAACACGCCAAAAACAAACAAAAGACAGGTCAAATAAAACCCGCCCATCAACGTTAAAAGGGGCAACAAAGAGGAAACGCCATATTTGCCAATCGTAAACGCCATCGCGCCAAACGCGCCAATCGGGGCGAATTTCATAATTGTTTCAACAATGCCGAATAATACTTGTGACATTTTGTGAATCAAACCGACCACTTCTGCGCCCGTTTCTTTCATCGCCGCCAATGAAAAACCGAATAATAATGAAATCAATAACACCTGCAATATATCGTTTTTCGCAAAGGCATCGACCACGCTGATCGGAATAATGTTCAACAAAAAATCGGCAATCGTGTGAGGCGCATTCGCGGTGGCGGTATACGTCGTGAGGCTGGTTGTGTCCAACGTGCTGACATCGATATTCATGCCAACACCTGGTTTTAAAACATGAACCACAATCAAACCCAGAATTAACGCAAACGTGCTGGCGACTTCAAAATATAACAACGTTTTCAAGCCGACGCGCCCGACTTTTTCCATATCTTGCATTCCCGCAATGCCCGTGACAACCGTGCAGAAAATAATAGGCGTGATAATCATTTTAATCAGTTTGATAAAACCGTCGCCCAATGGCTTCAACGAGACCGCCACATCGGGATAAAAATAGCCCAGAAACACGCCAAAAATAATGGCCGCTAAAACCTGTAAATAAAGATGTTGATGGAGCTTTTTAGTGGTGGTGATGGATTGCATGAAAAACCTATGAGTGAATTTTGGCGATTAAGAAAAATGTTTATTGAGTTGCTGGCGTAGAAATTCGGGAATGCGTCGCTCCAACCAATATACGGGTTTAAATGGATTTTTGCCCGCAACAAATCCAACGTGACCGCCTGCCGACGTGATTTCTAGTTGCATAGTGTGTGACAATTCCGCCAACTCTGGCAGAACCGCTTGCGTCATAAAAGGATCGTCTTTCGCTTGAATTAACAGCGTTGGCACCGTAATCGATTTTAGAAATTGCCGCGAACTCGAGCGTCGATAATAATCCTGCGCGTTTTTAAAACCATACAATTTTGCCACGACACGTTCATCGTATTGCCAAAACGACGTGATTTTCGACAAATCGCCTAACTGTTGGAGCTTATTTGCTTCGTGCGGCTGCCCGATTTTTTCTAAAAGATATTGTTTATCGGTAATGTAACGTTTCAATTCGCGCAGCAAATTAAAGCTGTAAAATTTTGAGAATCCAGCGTCCAATTTCGTCGCGCAAACGCTTAAAATTAACGGAACGGAAACCGCGATGGCTGCGAATAAATCGACTTGTTTTCCCTGTTCTTTTCCCTGTTCGCCCAACCATTTCAGCAACACATTTCCGCCTAACGAAAAGCCAATCGCGGCAAAAGGCGTGTTCGGTTCACGTTCGCGCAAGGTTTGATATAAAAAGTGAATGTCTTCCGTTTCACCAGAATGATAACACCGCGCGGAATGATTCAATTCGCCGCTGCAACCGCGAAAATTTAAGGTGACGCTGCGAAAGTGGTGTGTTAATAAAACACGCTGCAAGCCTTTAATATAAACAGATTGAGAACTTCCCGTCAGCCCGTGCAATAAAATAATTAACGGTTTATCGCCTTCGCCACACCAATCAATATCGATGAAATCATTGTCTGGCGTAATCAATCGTTCACGGCGCAAGGGTGGCGCGGGGATTTTACGAAATAATGGCGGATACAATGTTTGAAAATGGCGATTACTTAACCACCACGCGGGTTTGAACGTTGTGTTTATTAACATGGGGTTTTTATATCCTAAGTCTAAGGTCGCGGAATTCGTCGATAATACAACATAACGCGCGATTTATTGGTTTTAGCATGGCTTAATTAAAGCTAAGTGGGCATAAGTCTTTTAACATTTTTTAAAAGCGAAAAACGTCTTCTTTAAACGTACCTGAGGAAATAAAGTTTTTTATCGAGTAACGAATATCTATTTTTTTAGATAGAACTTGCCAAAATCGTTACTCAATTTTCAGGAACAGTGATTAACGACAGAAAAATCAAAAGCAAAATCCTAGATTTAGAATATAAAGTTTAGAATCGGCAAATCAAAACTCTGACGGAAAACAAAAAATGAAATTGGTTTATATTGTCGAAGATGGCAGTGGAAATAAAAAAATTGGTATAACTGGCGATATTAAAAAACGAATGGCACAGCTTAAAACCGCTATCTCAACTGGAATTGTGTCGGTTATGGTTTCTGATTTTGTAGAAAATGCTCGTAGCATCGAAAAACAATTACATGATGCAAATAAAATGTACAGGTTAAGCGGCGAATGGTTTAGCGACGTTGTTGATTTTGGTGATATTGAATTTTCATATTCCAAAATAGAAAAGCCAATCAAAATTGAATCTGAAGCAATGGAATTCTTACCCGAAGCTACTTACATTAACTCGTATATAAAAAATTTAGGTAATTTATTTGGTTTAACAACTGTGGCAATAAAAGTTCTGATGTGTCTTGTATCAAAAGTAGATTATGAAGGTGAACTATCGTTGCCACGCGGTATCAGAGAAAAAGTAGGTAAAGAGCTGGGTGGCGTGTCATTGGGTGTCATCAATAACGCCATCACCGAACTGGTAAAAAAAGAAATTCTTAGTCGTGTTGGTAGTCAAGGCAGCGGCGTTTATTCTCTGAATCCAGACTTTTTTGCACGCGGAAAATGGCGCGACATTTACTACAAAAGAAAATCATTTAAAGTAACAATGACCTACACCGATGACGGCGGCGAAGGAAAACGCGAAGTCATCACCGAACAAATTGGCGCGGACATTATCCAAATGCCCGCTCAAACTCCCGCCGAATAAACACCAAATCCGAAAAATTACACACCATCGCGCAAAGCTCGAAAATCATGAGTTTGCGCGGTTGATTGGTTTGATTACAAAAATACAAAATCACGGTCAGCCACGAACTAATCGAACACAATTGCTGCCGTTTTTGTAGTCTGTAGCACTGTGACCATTATTAAAATAAACGAACCATACTCTGTTGCTTTTTGTCATATTGTCACATGAAGACGATGACCAAAAAAACTTGTCACTTTTAGGAAAAACATCTGCATCAATGTAATTGCCACTCGTGCCTTTGACTTTATCAATCAACGTTTTTAACTCGTCAATGTTCGGAACTCGCCAATCGTTATAGTGTCCGTAAATGAACGCTGTAGGGATTTTCATTGCGTCGTGCCAATTAACTTTTTCAGCAATTCCTTCAATAGCTCCATTTTCCCAACGTTGCCCGTGAGCAAAACGTAACCACATCAAACCCGTTTCGGTGTCGGTTGCAACACCGTCTTGAACGATAAATTTACCGATTTTGTTCGGCGAAATAACGGGCGCAGGTTTTGGCGGAATGATGATTTTGGGCGCGGTTTTTACGATTGTTGGAATTGGCACGGGTTCGGGCGTGATAATTGTTTGCGCTAACGGCGATTGAATCACGTCCAACGCTAACGCCCACGATTCCACCGCCCAAAACGCAAACTCTTTTTGCGTGCCAAAATTATTGTGTAACCGTTGCGCTAAAATATCCAAGTGCATCGACAACGGCGTGTGCGTTTTTTGCATTAAGGCGGCGACAATGTGATTGTTTAATGCCAGCATCAACAAATTGGTTTCACGAGTATTTTTTGGCGCGAGGTCTTTTAACATTCCTCGACAACGGCGCGGATTTTCAATAATCGAACGCCCGTAGTTTTCGATGATAAAACGTAATTGCAGGCGCGGATGATTGTCTAACATTGAATGTTCTCCGCATAAATCACCGCCAAACTAATATCGTCGCCGCTGCCACTTTGCGAGGCTTCATTTAACCAATCTTCCAATTCTGTTTGCACAAAATCCGCGCCGTCGGTTTCAATAAAACTGTGAATATCGCCCAACGCTTGATAAAAACCTTCGGCGTGTTTGAACGAATTTTTGTAACCGTCACTGACCAAAAAAATTGCTTTTGGTGATTCGATAATTGGCACAAAGGCTTCTCGAAAATCTTGCCACGGTTTTTTACCGCATAACGACGTGGTGTCATTGCCCAACAAACGCGCATCGTGTGGAATCGGCATAGCTGGCGTGCCGTCGGCTTGAATGACGACAATATCGCCGTCGCCAATTTGCCAATACAACACGCAATTTTCTAGCACGCAAGCGACTAACAGCGTGGTGCCGAACAGCAAATAACGGTTTTCAATCGCGGCTTCGATTCGTAGACAATCTTCAATTCGCAAATAATCGTCAATGTACGCATCGACTTTTCGTTGCCAACAACGGTGAATCGCTTTCGGGATGCCTTCGGATAACGTTCGCAATTGTGGCAACGACAAATTCGGCGCATTAAAAACTTGCTGCGTGATTTCAATTGCAGCACCCACCGCAAACTTCGCCCCTAAATCACTGAACGGGCAACGTGTGCTGCCGTGACCGTCTGCTACGGCGACCACCAACGGATTTTTCGCAGTGGCGACAGCATCTTGATTCGGCAAACCGTTTCGATGATGGATTGCGCCGCGCACACTTTCCGTTAAAACGCGCCATGTCACCATACGTCCGCCGCTGAATGGGGGTCTACGGTTGGAACGGGTGGAATTGGCACATTGTTGTCGCTGATGTTGTCAGTCACTTGGCTCGGTGGCGCGGAAGTCGCTTGTAAAACCGCTGTCGAAACCCACCGAATATAATTTACCAACTGTTCGGCGTTATGCGCGTGCAACGGTCGCAATTCTTTGTTGCCGATAAATTGCTGCAACACCTCCATATCGGCATCTTCACCAATTGCAATGCCAATCCGTACCGCTTTTTTGCCCCACGGCAACGCCATCAATTCTTTCAAACCACTTTCAAAATCATCGGTTGGTTGTCCGTCAGAAATCAACACTAACACAGGCGGTAAACCACGATCCGTCATTGGCGGCATTTTCAATTGGTCAGCGACCAAACGAAACGCGGCTCCCATATCGGTCATGCCATTAACGTGTAAATCCTGCCATTTAAAATCGTCAACAGGCGTGGCGTGGGCAACGTGCCATTTTGCGCCATTTGAGAATTTAACCGCTCGTACTAATACTTCAGCGTTCACATTGTCAGCCGCGACACTTTGCATAGCGGGAATCGCTTCACGAATTGCATAATTTAGACTTTGAATCTTGTCGCCTTCCATCGAATACGAACAATCTGCAATCCAAATAAAGTGCAATGGACGGGTCGCTAATTCTCCACCGGGACGTTTTTTTAAAGCTACCATTTTTGTATTCTCCTGTTGTTGATGCGTTGATTAAATACGGATTTCAGCTTGCGCTTGTCCGAAATTGATGGTGATTCCTGTTGCCAACGTAACGCTTTTACCTTGTTCGACAGTTTTTAAAACACTATTATCGGTAAATGTCCACGCCTCAGTGGTGAGATTTTTCAAACCCCAAATGTTGGGATTGGTCGGGTGTTGTACGACTTGCGCGACGGCAGGCGTAATGTCATTTTTTCGCGCGGGGTGCAAATGATACGGATACAACTCGGCTTTGTTGTTCAACATCACCGTCAATTCTTGTCCTGTGTTTTGTTTAATCCGAATGCGCGGCGGCAAAACCAACGTTTTTTGACAACTCCAACACGGTTTTAAATGTCCGTTCGTTTTCAATTCGTCTTCGTCGTAAAAATTCTCTGCGCTACAACCACAATCGACAATCGTATCTTTTAAACGCAACAATTGTTTCCGCCATTCACTTTCACGGATTCTCGAATGCACGTCCGACAAACCCGCCGTGAACGATTGCGTAAATAAATCGCGGATAAATGTCGGGTAAATCGCCCAATAAATAAGCGCGTTGTCTTGATAATTTTTAACGGGATAATTGCTTTTATCATTCGGGTCAAAAATAAACAGCGGTTCAAAACCGTACAATTTATTCATCGCTGGCAAATCAAAACATTTCATGTCCGCTTCTTTTTTACCTTCCAACGGATGATGCAACATCAACATATAAAACAGCAGCACCGCTAACGAAAACAAATCACTGTCACTATTCGGATTATTTTCGCGGCGCACAATTTCAGGCGACATAAAACGCGGCGTTCCCACCACACCCGTATTTTGCGAACCGTTCACCGTCACATTGTCGTTGTCGCAAATCAAAATATCGCCCGTGTTCGGGTCGATAAAAAAGTTCCCAAACGAAATATCCCGATAACACAGCCCTTTCGCGTGCAAAAGCTGAAAACTGTCCGCGAGTTGAATCGTCGCCATCAGCAATTGCCGAAAACTCGGCTCAATGCGGCGTTTCATTAAATCCGAAATGTTTTTGTAATTGCTTTGCCGAATCGACATCGCATAACCAAAATCGGCGTTTTCAGTCGATGACGCTAAATGCAACGGGAATAAAAAGTTGGTATTCGGCGCACCGACGGCGAGCAATTCTTGAAGCGCGGCGCGTTGTTCCGCCGTGGCTTGTTGGGGAAAATACCATTTCAACGCCATCGATTGTCCTTCGGATTCGGCGCGATACACTTCGCCTTGTCCGCCCGAACCTAAAAATTCTTTGACGACACACGTTTTGCCATTGTCGAGTTGAATGGCTTGATTGAGCTTGAGTAATTGGTTCATAGATTTAGTCTGTAAAAGTTAAAAACAAAAGGGAAAAACTGTCGCTACCTAACCAACCGAACACCATCGTAATTGCTCTTACGGTAGTCGTTCGAATAACCGCCGTTGAAGCTGACACTCCACGCATAGTTACTATAGTTAGCACTAGGCGAAGAAGACCAAAAAAAAGCTGCTGGGTTATTTGGAAAAACAGCTTCATCAATAATGTAATTTCCCCTTTTTCCAGTGAATAATCTTCCCATTCCCTTCCACGATCCAACGGTTTCTCCCAAAACGATAGTTTTTAATTCCTCAATATTCGGAACACGCCAATCGTTATAACCCGCGTAACCTTCTTTCTGGTTAAATGTGTCGGGGATTTTCATTGCATCGTCCCAATTTAGCTTTTGTGTGTCGCCCTCAACAGTTCCATTTTTCCATCGTTGTCCGTGAGCAAATCGCAACCACATCAAACCCGTTTCGGTGTCGGTTGCAACGCCGTCTTGAACTATGAATTTACCGATTTTTTGTGGTGTTTCTGAAATGATTGGCGCGGGTTTTGGCGGAACAATAATTTTGGGCGCAGGTTTTACGATTGTGGGAATTGGCGGCGCAGATTGAATTGGTTTAGGTTCATGCGTGATAATTGTTTGCGCTGACGGTTGTTGAATTACGTCTAACGCTAATGCCCACGATTCAATCGCCCAAACGGCGAAATCTTTTTGAATGCCGACATTGTTGTGTAAGCGTTGCGCCAAAATATCCAAGTGCATCAAAATCGGTGTGTGCGTTTTTTGCGTTAATTCGGCGACGAGTTTTTGGTCTAACGCTAACATCAATAAATTGGTTTCGCGTTGATGTTTCGGTGCGAGGTCTTTTAACATTCCACGACAACGGCGCGGGTCGTCAATAATTGAACGCCCGTAATTCTCGATGATAAAACGTAATTGGTGGCGCGGGTGATTGTCTAACATGATTTGTCCATTTTCCCACTGTTAGAGTTGAGTAATTGATTCATAAATCAAATTCCGTAAAAGTTAAAAACAAAAGTGAAAAACTGTCTCACCCACGCACCAACCGAACCAACCGAACATAACCATAACTGCTCTTAAAGTAGTTAACCGAATAGCCGCCGTAGAAGCTGACATACCACGCATAGTTACTACTGTCAGTATTAGTCGAAGAAGACCAAAACCATAAATCACTTTTAGGAAAAACATCCGTATCAATATAATTTCCTTCTTTGCCTTTTACTTTATCAACTAAAGTTCTTAGCTCGTCAATGTTTGGAACACGCCAATCGTTATAACCGGCATAACCTTGTTGATTAAATTCTTGAGGAATATCCATTGCATTATTCCAATTTAGAGCTTTCGCATCTCCCGCAACGGTTCCATTTTCCCAGTGTTGACCATAAGCAAATCGCAACCACATGAAACCCGTTTTGGTATCGGTTGCAACGCCGTCTTGAACGATGAATTTGCCGATTTGTTGCGGTTTTGAACTATCAACGTGAGTTGTAGAACTGGTTAATGGTGTCACTGTATTTTTAGAAAATATTTCAGATTTTTTAATAGTATTTGAAAAAAACGATACGGCAAATAATCCGATTGCAACAATTATAATTACCGAAATAATTGGTCTCAACTTTTTTTTGTAGAAGGTATTTTGATGTAACGAGGGTGATTGAGGTGGTAATGTTGTGATGATTGGCGTTGGTTTTGAAATAATCGGCGCAGGTTTTGGCGGAACAATAATTTGTGGTTCGGATTTTACGATTATTGGAATTGGCGCGGGTTCGGGCGTGATAATTTGTTGCGCGGGCGGTTGTTGAATTACGTCCAACGCTAACGCCCACGATTCAATTGCCCAAACCGCGTAATCTTTTTGAATGCCTACATTATTGTGTAAGCGTTGCGCCAAAATATCCAAGTGCATCAAAATCGGCGTGTGCGTTTTTTGCGTTAATTCGGCGACAAGTTTTTGGTCTAACGCCAACATAAGCAAATTGGTTTCGAGTTGATGTTTGGGCGCGAGGTCTTTTAACATTCCTCGGCAACGGCGCGGGTCGTCAATAATGGAACGCCCGTAATTGTCGATGATAAAACGTAATTGGTGGCGCGGATGATTGTCTAACATTCGATTATTGAAAGTAGGTTGAGGAAACCGTCACAGTATAGAACATGGCGGCGACAGGTTGCGTCATTTCGACAAAATAGAACTAAATTACTTAATTTTCATCAAAAATGTTGCGAAAAATGAATCAGTTGATATAATTCGCAGACTGAAATTAAAGAATTTCAGGCGCGTAGCTCAGTTGGTTAGAGCACCACCTTGACATGGTGGGGGTCGGTGGTTCGAGTCCACTCGTGCCTACCAAACAAATAAAGCACTGCTGGTCAGTGCTTTTTTTTATTGTGCAACATAATGGTTTTCAACGATGCTAGTTATCACGCTCCCAGATGGTTCTCAACGCAATTACGACGCGCCACTCAGTGTGCTTGAAGTCGCCCAATCTATTGGTGCTGGACTTGCAAAAGCTACGCTTGCCACGAAACTCAACGGTCAACTTGTTGATGCCAGCACAATCATCGAACACGATGCTGAACTGCAAATTATTACCGCCAAAGACGACGAAGGTTTAGACGTTATTCGTCATTCCACCGCGCATTTACTCGCACAAGCGGTCAAACAATTATTTCCCGAAGCGCAAGTCACCATAGGGCCCGTAATTGAAAACGGTTTTTTCTACGATTTTGCTTATTCCCGCGCGTTTACTCCTGATGATTTAATCACGATTGAAGCGAAAATGGAGCAATTAGTCGCTGAAAATTTGCCTTTGACACGTTCGGTTTTATCACGCGACGCAGCGGTTGATTTTTTCAAAAACCAAGGCGAAGCCTACAAAGCTGAAATCATTGAATCAATTCCCGCTGACCAAGATTTATCGCTGTATCAGCAAGGCAATTTCACCGATTTATGTCGAGGTCCGCACGTTCCCAGCACGGGAAAATTAGGCGCGTTCAAATTGATGAAAATCGCCGGTGCATATTGGCGTGGCGATGCAAAAAATGAAATGTTGCAACGCATTTACGGCACCGCGTGGCGCGACAAAAAAGAACTACAAGCGTATTTGACTCGTTTGGAAGAAGCTGAAAAACGTGATCATCGCAAATTGGCGAAAACGTTAGACTTTTTTCACATTCAAGAAGAAGCTCCTGGAATGGTGTTTTGGCACGAAAAAGGCTGGGTAATTTATCAACAAGTTGAACAATATATTCGTAGCAAATTGCGTGTAAACGGTTACGGCGAAGTGAAAACGCCACAAATGGTGGATCGTTCATTGTGGGAAAAATCAGGGCATTGGGAAAAATTCGGCGCAATGATTTTCACCTCGCATTCCGAAAATCGCGATTACGCCATCAAGCCGATGAATTGTCCGTGTCACGTTCAGATTTTTAATCAAGGTATGAAAAGTCATCGCGATTTGCCGATTCGATTGGCTGAATTTGGTTCGTGCCATCGTAATGAACCGTCTGGCACGTTACACGGATTGATGCGGGTTAGAAATTTCGTTCAAGATGACGCGCATATTTTTTGTACGGAATCACAAATTCAAGACGAAGTGGCGACGTTTATCGAGTTGCTGTTTGATGTTTATAAAGATTTTGGTTTTGAAGAAGTCATTATTAAACTGTCAACGCGCCCTGAAAATCGAGTCGGTAGCGAAGAAGTTTGGGACAAAGCGGAAGCTGCGCTAGAACTGGCGTTAAATGCAAAAGATTTAGCGTGGGAATTACAGCCAGGCGAAGGCGCATTTTATGGCCCGAAAATCGAATTTTCGTTAAAAGATTGCATCGGGCGCGTGTGGCAGTGTGGCACGATTCAAGTCGATTTTTCGATGCCAGAACGTTTGGGCGCAAGCTATGTTGCCGAAGACGGTTCGCGGCAAGTGCCTGTAATGTTGCATCGCGCCATTTTAGGGTCGCTCGAACGCTTTATCGGAATTCTGATTGAACAACACGCCGGAACACTGCCAACGTGGCTTGCGCCTGTGCAGGTAATGGTGATGGTAATCGCCGATCGTCATGCCGATTATGCCCACAAAGTATTTAAAACGTTGGAATCTCAAGGTATTCGCGTAAAAATAGACTTGAGAAATGAAAAAATCGGGTTTAAAATTCGAGAGCATTCAATGCAACGTGTGCCGTATCTTGTCATCATCGGTGACAAAGAATTAGAAGAACAACGCATGACGGTACGCACTCAGAAGGGTGACGACTTAGGTAGTTTATCGATGGAAAACTTTAGCGCACAACTCGCGCAAGTCATCGAAAACAAAGAATAATTAACGTGGAGGATTAAGGTATCGCTGCGAAAAAAGATGAAACACGCTTAAACGACATGATTACCGCTAGACGGGTCAGAGTCACAGGGGCGGAAGGCGAGTCATTAGGGATTATCCCATTAGACGAAGCTAAAAAAATCGCGTACGACGCGGATTTAGACTTGGTCGAAATCTCACCGAACGCAGATCCGCCAGTTTGTAAGATTATGAACTACGGCAAATTTCAGTTTGAACAAAGTAAAAAACTGGCTGTCGCGAAGAAAAATCAAAAACAAATCCAGATTAAAGAAATCAAATTCCGTCCTGGAACGGACGAAGGCGATTATCAAGTCAAGCTGAAAAATCTGATTAAATTCCTGATGGAAGGCGATAAAACCAAAATTACGCTGCGTTATCGCGGACGTGAGATGGCGCACAAAGAATTGGGAATGGACGTGTTGAAACGCATCGAAAAAGATTTGGAAGAGTTGGCGATTGTTGAGCAGTTTCCGAAAATGGAAGGGCGACAAATGGTCATGGTTCTTTCGCCTAAAAAGAAAAAATAGCAGTAAAAGTCACACAGGACGTGTGATTTTAGTTTTGTTTAGGCCACGCATTTTGCCTAATCGAACTATTCTTAGGGACACTTTTAACTTTATTTGGAGCTAAACAAATGCCAAAAATTAAAACAAATCGCGGTGCCGCGAAACGCTTCAAGCGTACGGGCAACGGCGGTATTAAGTGTGGACATTCACACCGTCGTCATATTTTGACGAAAAAATCAACGAAAAGAAAAAGACAATTGCGCTCGCCAAACTCGGTACATCCTTCGGATATCCGCATGGTAAATCGCATGATTCCTTATCTATAACCCTCACATTTAAGGAAATAAATCATGCCTAGAGTAAAACGTGGTGTTACAGCCAGAGCCAGACACAAAAAAGTTCTTAAACAAGCAAAAGGTTATTACGGCGCAAGAAGCCGCGTTTACCGCGTTGCGAAACAAGCGGTAATCAAAGCAGGTCAGTATGCGTACCGCGATCGCAAACAAAGAAAACGTCAATTCCGTGCCTTATGGATTGTTCGTATCAACGCGGCTTCGCGTATGTTCGGCATTTCATACAGCCGTTTAATCAACGGTTTGACCAAAGCGAACGTGAAAATCGATCGTAAAGTGTTAGCCGATATTGCGGTTCGTGATATTGACGCATTCGGTAAAATCGCTGAAATCGCGAAAGCAAACGTGAGTGCGCTTTCGTAACATTGCGATTCCCGTTTTAACCTTAAAAATCTGCCTGATTTGAATAAAGTCGGCAGATTTTTTTGTGTCTGGGGTAGGAGTATCGTTTGATTTGTCAGTATCAAGCGACTTTAATCACGACAAAATCCCTTATTAAAACTATCAATACGGCAACAAAATGATAACAACTTTTGATTTTGGTGATGGAAATGGTGAAGTTCCTGCACATCAGCATATAAATCCAGCTGGTAGTATTGGTGGTTGGGTTGCTAATACTGCCAATGTCGAAAAAACAGCGTGTATTGAAGTTGAAGCTTTAGTTTTTGGTAATTCCAACATTTTAGATAACGCTCGAATTTATGATAAGGCTCAAGTTTTTGGTAATTCGAAAGTCACCAATAACGCTAAAGTTGGTGGTAAAGCAAAAGTGTGTGACGAAGCCTATATTTGCGATAATGCACACATCTACGGGATGGCTAAAATATACGGTGATGCTCGTATATTTGGGGATTCCGCTACAAATAAAAAAACAAATGAAACTGAAGGTGTGTGGATACCGCCGTCTCCCCAAAAAAGAGCAGCCCGTATTAAAACGGGCTGCTCTAGCAAGTCGCTCCGATTCAATAAAACTAAAATCGCGGAGATCAAAACCGAGTCCAAAAAGCTCTCTGCCATGTTAAATGCAATTTATGAGCAAGATAATCAGCCAACTGAAGCACCCGAAATAAATAATTCCTCCGTGCTAAATTTAGACAATACACATTTAGAAATCGTCAAAACTTTAGCAACCCGCCCCGAATGGCAACGTGACGAATTACAAAAAATTATGAAAGGCATGATGATTGACGGCGTGCTTGAACATATCAACGATGCTTTTTTTGATTATTGCGACGAAGCCTTTATCGAAAGCGACGACCCAATTGAAATTAACGTACAACTTTACAACGTACAACTTTACAAGGAAATTTTTAAATGACCGTTATTCGCCAAAAAGACCGTGACGCAATTATTCAATCCCTACGAATTGGTGTTGTACCAAGAAGTCGGACGCACAAAAGAAATCGAGGAGTTTTTAAAAGACCTTGAGCGTATTGCTGATGGCGGTTCAACCTTCCGTTTAATAATGGGCGAATACGGCGCAGGAAAAACATTCTTTCTGAGTTTGATACGCTCACTGGCATTGGAGAAAAAGCTAGTCA
>SESD01000949.1_pt1 | contig 16847 bp, 13 predicted proteins | sample 3171411 | NCBI WGS metagenome assembly SESD01 (sample SAMN06051880, study PRJNA518727) | freshwater metagenome | biome: subpolar coniferous forest; feature: holomictic lake; material: water; isolation source: holomictic Lake 442, 16.5 m depth | place: Canada: near Kenora, Ontario | collected...
TCCGGGTCCGTTGGCTGCAATCGGCTGGCGGGCAGCGCCTGGTGCGCGACCCTTTTACGGACGGCTCATCATTCTGAAAGGCGGGCATCATGGCCTTCAAGCTCGTGTTCATCCGGGTCCGGGCAACCCGGCTCGCCGCCGCGGCTGACAAGGCGCATTGACCGGACGGACCGGCCGGAGAGTTTTTATGGGCAGGAATGTCGTCGAAAAGATCCTGGCGGCTCACCTCGTTTCAGGCGAGCCGGTGCCGGGATGCGAAATCGCCATCCGCGTGGACCAGACCCTGACGCAGGACGCGACCGGCACCATGGCTTACCTGCAGTTTGAAAGCATGGGGCTGGCGCGCGCCAAAACGGAAGTTTCCGTCAGCTACGTGGACCACAACACGATCCAGGTCGGGTTCGAGAATGCCGACGATCACGCCTACCTCCGCAGCGTGGCGCAGCGCTTCGGCGTGATCTACTCGCGCCCCGGCAACGGCATCTGCCACCAGCTCCACCTGGAGCGCTTCGGCAAGCCGGGCAAGACGCTCCTGGGGAGCGATTCGCACACCCCCACCGGCGGCGGCATCGGCATGCTGGCGATCGGCGCCGGCGGCATCGACGTGGCTGTGGCCCTCGGCGGCGGCCCGTTCTACCTGACCTGCCCCCGGGTCACGCTTGTGCGTCTCACCGGCGCCCTGCGCTCCGGCGTCTCGGCCAAGGATGTGATCCTGCACGTGCTCTCGATCTACGGCACCAGGGGGAACGTCGGCCGCGTGCTGGAGTACGGCGGCCCCGGCCTGGCCTCGCTCGGCGTGCCGGCGCGAGCCACGATCACCAACATGGGCGCCGAGCTGGGCGTCACCACCTCCGTCTTCCCGAGCGATGCCATCACGCAGCGCTTTCTGGCCGCACAGGGGCGGCCGCAGGACTGGAGCGAGCTGAGGGCTGACGCGGATGCCACGTATGACCAGACGCTGGACATCGACCTCGCAGCCGTGGAGCCCATGGCCGCGTGCCCGCATTCGCCGGGCCATGTCGCCACCGTGGCCTCGTTGGCCGGGCGCAAGGTAAACCAGGTGCTGATCGGCTCCTGCACCAACTCGTCCTACCGCGACCTCAAGACCGTGGCGCTGCTGCTGCGGGGCCGGAAGATCCATCCGGCTGTCGAGGTCGGCGTGGCGCCCGGTTCGCGGCAGGTGGTGCTGATGCTGGCGCAGGAGGGGCTGCTGACGGACCTGGTCGCCGCCGGCGTGCGCATCCTCGAGAACGCCTGCGGCTTCTGCATCGGCAACCACATGTCGCCAGGCACGGACGCCGTGAGCCTGCGCACCAGCAACCGCAACTTCGAGGCGCGCAGCGGCACGGCCTCGGCGCAGGTCTACCTGGTCAGCCCCGAGACCGCGGCCGCCGCCGCACTCGCCGGCACTTTCGCCGACCCGCGCAAGCTGGAGAATCTTCCGGACGTGGCGGAGCCGGACAGTTTCGACGTCGACGACAGCATGTTCCTCTTTGGCGCCACGGCCGGCCAGGGCGTGCCGGAGACCGCCATCGTGCGCGGCCCGAACATCGGCACCGTGCCGGCCAACACGCCGCTGCCGGAGGCGCTCGACGGCGTGGCCGCAATCAAGGTCGGCGACAAAATCACCACGGACCACATCATGCCGGCCGGGGCGCGGCTGAAATACCGCTCCAATGTGCCGGCCTATTCGCAGTATGTGTTTGAGCCGGTGGACAAGGCGTTCGCGCAGCGCGCCGCGGCCCATCGCGACGCCGGCCGGCACAACGTGATCGTGGCGGGCGAAAGCTACGGCCAGGGGTCGAGCCGCGAACATGCCGCCATGTGCCCGATGTACCTGGGCGTCAGGATCGTGCTGGCCAAAAGCATCGAGCGCATTCACCTCGCCAACCTGATCAACTTCGGGATCGTGCCGTTTATATTTGCGAGCCCGGCCGACTACGACACCATTGCCGCCAATGACCGGCTGGTGATCGACAATCTGCGCGCGGCCGTCTCCGGCGACGGCCAGGCGGTTCTGAAGAACGAGACGCAGAATAAAAGCATCTCCGTCATCACCACCCTGACCGCGCGCCAGAAGCGCATCCTCCTCGCCGGCGGGCTTCTTCCGGCCGTTGCACGCGGCGAAGCGTGAGGCGGCGATAGATTTGCATGATTTGCCAACAAAACGACCATAATCAAGTAGTTTATCAACAACTGATGATAACGCTGTTGATAACGACATAACGATATGCACAGCAACGTATTATGATGTCAACACTGATGTTATGTTTCGGCTTGCTATCAACTATAAAATCAAGCGATACTACCACCTACCACCTACCACCTTCCACCTGCCACCTGCCACCTGCCACCTGCCACCTGCCACCTGCCACCTGCCACTGTCACGTCCAGACTTCCGTTTGACACTTTTTGTCGGTTATTACTGACCTAATACGAACGACAGAAATGAGTTCATGCACAGGCGAACGCGGCCGTGCTCCCTCGGCCGAAGCCGTCCTTGGCGAGGCCCGGCCAGGGTACAGATCGACGACCTGCGAACCGCAGATTGACGAATGTCCAGTGCCGATTTTTGAAGTCAAACCGCATTTGCGGAACGACTCCTTCATGATTCAAACCTCTTTAATCGTCAATCTGTGGTTCCCTCTGATCGCTGACCTCCGACCTCTGATCTCTGCCACCTGAACCCTGATTTTTCTCTCGTCTTCCATCATTCCATCCACCCATGGACCAACCAGCCACAGAACTTTGTCTGCAACTGCGCGAGGCGCGGCGTGCCCGGGGGCTGACGCAGGCCCAGCTGGCGCAGCGTGTCGGGTGTCAGCAGTCGGCGGTCAGCATGATGGAAGCCGGCCGTGCGACGGCGCTGGCGCGCGAGACGCTGGTGCGGATTGCGGCGGAGCTGGGGGTGGTGTTGGAGCAAACGCCGGAACGATCTGCCCCGGCGGGTGCCGCGCCGGTATCTGGCGCGGCACACTGTACGGATTCGGAGTGTCCGTCGAACGTCCCCTTTGTGGTCAGCGGCGTGCTGGTCTTCTGGCCGCGGCCGCAGCCTGTGGCGGGTGGGCGTTACTGCGCGTACTGCGGCGAAGTGCTGGCGCGCGTGTGCGGCAAGTGTGGCGTGCCCGCCGGCACTGGCGCGTGTTGCAGGGACTGTGGCGCGCCGTTTGTGCCGCCGCCAGCCGCAATCCATGCGGATGTAGAGGCCTGGGCCGAGACCCGCCGTCGCCAGATCGCGGAGTGGCGCGCTCTCTTGTAGTTTTCGCGTGCCGCGAAAACTACTGTGCCATGGGACGCAACTGCCAGGCGCCGGATAACAGTGTAATACACAACCAAAAAAGCAGCCGAAAAAAATCGTCCGTAATGCACAGTAATCAAGTCTTCGCCACCCGCTGACAGCGGGTGGTTCAACTAGGAACCTGTCGGCAGAAGGTGCCGGATCGATCCAAAGCCTAAATCCGACAGGTTCCTAGTGACTTTTCCCATGCCGGAAGCGCTTGGCCACTTCGAATCCCGCGATGGCCAGCACGCCGGCAATGAGGCAGATGCCGATGTCCGGCGCGTGCAGCGGTGCGAACTTGAAGATGCTGCGCAGCCCCGGCACGGTCAGCACCAGCGTCAGGAACACGGTGGCACCGCCCAGCACCCACCAGACGGCGGCGTTGGGCGTGCGCAGCGTGGCCAGGATCGTCCGGGTGTGCGAGCGGTTGGTCAGGATCAGCCCCAGGTTGGCGACGATCAGGGTGGTGTAGGCCAGGGCGCGCGCCTCGGGCTCGCCGCGGTCGAGATACCAGGCGCTGGCGAACACGCCGACGACAATGGCCAGCACGCTGAGCCCCTGCAGCACGCTGGACCACACGCTGCGCGCGCTGAACAGCGGCTCGCGCGGGTCGCGCGGCGGCCGCTGCATGATGTCCGCCTCCTCCTTCTCCGCCTCGAAAATGGTGGAGCAGGCCGGGTCGATGATCAGCTCCAGGAACAGGATGTGCACCGGCAGCAGCACCAGCGGCCACCCCAGTAGCACGGGCAGCAGCGACATGCCGGCGATCGGCACGTGGATGGCGAAGATGTAGGCGATGGCCTTGCGGATGTTGTCGAAGATCCGGCGCCCCAGGCGGATGGCCTTGACGATGGAGGCGAAGTCGTCGTCCAGCAGCACCAGCGAGGCGGATTCGCGCGCCACGTCCGTGCCGCGGGCCCCCATGGCAATGCCGATGTTGGCGGCCTTCAGGGCCGGGGCGTCGTTGACGCCGTCGCCGGTCATGGCCACAATCTCGCCGTTGGCCTTCAGCGCCTCCACGATGCGCAGCTTCTGCTCGGGCACGACGCGCGCAAACACGTTCACACGGCTGATGCGCTGCCGCAGCGCCGCATCGTCCAGGGCGTCCAGCTCCGGGCCGGTCAGCAGCTCGCCGGGCGGCAGGCAGATCTGGCGGGCGATGTTGCGGGCGGTGCCCGGGTAGTCGCCGGTGATCATCACCACGCGGATCCCGGCGGCGTGGCATTCGCGGATGGCCTCGGGCACCGTGGGGCGCACGGGGTCTGCGAGCCCGAGCAGGCCGATGAAGGCGAACGGGAAGTCGTGCTGCTGCCCGGGCAGCTCGCCCTGCTGGTTGAAATGCGCCCGCGCCACGCCGAGCACGCGCAGGCCGTCGGCGGCCAGGACGTCGATCTGCGCGGCCAGCGCGCGGGTCTGCTCCGGCGTGAAGTGGCAGAGGTCGGCAATGGCCTCGGGTGCGCCCTTGGCGGCGATCACGTAGGCGTCGCCGGCGCGCGACTTCCAGACGTGTGACAGGGCCAGCAGCTCGCGGGAGAGGGGGTATTCGCGCACCAGCTCCCAGTTGTCGTGCAGGTGCTCTGTTTCGGCCAGCGCGGTGCGGCCGACGTCGTGGATGGCTTTTTCCATCGGGTCGAACGGGTCGCGCTGGCTGGCGAGCACGCCGTATTCGACCAGCGCGTGGAACGGCTCGGGCAGCGACGCCGGCGCAGGGGAGCCCAGCTCGCAGGAGCCTTCCGCCACGGTGAGGCGCGCCACGGTCATGCGGTTGAGCGTCAGCGTGCCGGTCTTGTCGGTGCAGAGCACGGTGGCGGCGCCGAGCGTCTCAATGGCCGGGATGCGGCGGGTGAGCACATGCTGGCGCGAGATGCGCCAGGCGCCGAGCGCCAGGAAGATGGTCAGCACCACCGGGAACTCCTCGGGCAGCATGGCCATGGCCAGCGTGATGCCGGCCAGCACGCCGTCCAGCCAGGCCTTGCGCGCGCCGTCCGCGGCCATGTGCGGCAGGGCATACAGGATGATCACGGCGCCGCAGAGCGACAGGCCGACCACGGCCAGGCGCTTGACCACGCGGCGCGTCTCCTTCTGCAGCAGCGTGTCCTCCGGCTCGACCTGCAGCAGCGCCTTGCCGATTCGCCCCAGTTCAGTCTGGCCGCCAATGGCGCGCACCTCCGCGACGCCCTGCCCCTGGACGACCAGCGTGCCGGAGAAGAGACCCGGGGTGTCGTCGCCGCCGGGGCGCATCGACCCGGCGGAATCGCGCCACGGGGTGGCGCTCCCACGCTTCATGGAGGAGGTTGATGCGGCGCTTTCTGTGGGAGCGCCACCCCGTGGCGCGATGAGCGTATCCATCGCTTGCTTCCGCACGGGCACGGACTCGCCGGTCAGCAGCGACTCATCCACCGACAGGTTGGTGGTGTGCAGCAGGATGGCGTCGGCCGGGACCCGGTCGCCTTCGCGCAGCAGCAGCAGGTCGCCGCGCACGACCTCGCGTCCGGCAATGCGGGTCTGCTGGCCATCGCGAATCACCGAGGCGCGCGGGCTGGAGAGGTCGCGCAGCGCCTCGAGCGCCCGCTCGGTCTTGCGCTCCTGGTAGAGCGTGATCCCCATGACCACGAAGACGAACCCCATCAGCATCAGGGCCTCTTCGGCGTCGCCGAGCGCCAGGTAGATCGCGCCGCAGGCCACGAGCATCAGGAACATCGGCTCCCGCACAACCTCCCAGGCAATGGCAAAGATGCTGCGCGGCTTGGAGGAGGGCAGCTCGTTGAACCCTTCCAGGCGCAACCGCTCTGCGGCTGCGGTTGCGGAGAGGCCCTTCAGGTTATGAATGTCTATGGCAGGTGGCATGCAGGTGGACTCCTAAGCGGAATACCGCATCATGGCGGGATCAGTCGCGAAACGCAAGCCTGTCCGCGTTTCCCCGTGTTCTCTCAACCCAGAGCCAAGTCAATCTGATTTGAACAGGAGGCCACAGAGAGAACGGAGGATTATGGCACCGGCGGGTCCGGCGGCCCCGCCCTACCTGCCACAAACCTTCGTATTCGCTGCTTTCCGTGAACGTTGCCCCCGGTGACGCAAGGCCACCGGGGGGGCTACCGTTGGCGTCCGCCTACGCCGTGTTCAGGTGCACCCGCGCATAGAGCCGGCGGAACGCCAGTGGTGTCATGCCTTCCTTTTTGCGGAAGACGCGCCGGAAATAGCCCGCCTCGCGGAAGCCGCAGGCGCGCGCCACCTGGTCCACATTCAACCCGCTCTCCATCAGGAGCCGGCGGGCCTGTTGCAGTCGGTGCTTGTGGATAGCATCCGTGAGCGTGAGGCCGCGTGCCTGGCGGAATATGCGCCCCAGATAGTCGGGGTTGCATGAGAGTCCGGTAGCCACGTCCGAGGCGGAAATGGCGTCCTGAAACCGTGGCATGAGCCACGCTTCGGCCCGGCTGGCCGGCAATGATCCGGCGCATTGCCGTGCACGTTTGAAATACTTCCAGGCTCACCAGCCGCTGCGGGAGCAAGCCGTTGCCGAAGGGCATGCGGTGCGTGCGCTCTACCTTTACAGCGGCATGGCAGATGTGGCAGCTGCCACGGGTGACGCCTCGCTGACGGCTGCCTGCCGGCGGCTTTGGAAAAGGAGCGCGCGCTCTACAATGGCGTGTTGAGCGGCGTGAGCCTGGATGGCCGTCGCTTCTTCTATGCCAATCCGCTGGCAGCGCATCCGCAGGCTTATGCCAGCCGTCCGGGTGACGACCATGGCGGCCATACAGATCCACAGCGGCAGGCGTGGTTTGGCTGCGCGTGCTGCCCACCGAATGTGGCGCGCCTGCTGGCTTCGCTTGGCCAGTACGTCTATTCACAAAAAGGGCGCACCCTGTTTGTGAATTTGTTTGTGGGCGGAGAAGCGAAGCTCGGGCTGGGTGGGATGCAAGTCGTCGTGCGGCAGCGCACGGAGTACCCATGGGACGGCTGCGTGCGGCTTGAGGTGGTGCCGGAGCAACCGCTTACTTTCACTTTTGCCGTGCGCATTCCCGGGTGGTGCCATGGCGCGCGCGTTGCCGTGAACGGGAAGCACGTGGCGCTTGCCGGTTGCGTAAAGAAAGGGTATGCGCATCTACAGCGTACGTGGCGCAAGGGGGATCGCGTTGAGGTGGTTCTTCCGATGCCGGTGGAGCGCATCGAGGCGCGGCCGGAGGTGCGCTCCGACTGCGGCCGGGTGGCCTTGCAGCGCGGGCCGCTGGTGTATTGCGTCGAGGAGGTGGACAACGGCGCAAACCTCGCGGACATTGCCCTGCCGCGCACAGCCAGGCTTTCGGCCGTAACTGTAGCGTGTGACGGTGTCGGGCGAGGGGCCCCTTGATATCACTCCACCTGCCACAGTAATCGCGCGACGCCCACAGTAGCCGCTGGCAGACCCTGCCCGCAGTACCGGCACGCGACAAACGCCACGCCTGACGCTTGCCGCCGGCATGGGCCTGCCGGCGGCTACATTGCGGGCAGCCCCCTGCCCGCAGCGCCGGCACGCGATTAACGCCACGTCGTGGTTGAGTAGTCCGCCGAGCGCGGATTTGCAACGGACCTTGTTGGACGGCGCTAAGCATTCGGGATATGCGTAGCCAAGCGGGATCGCGTTTTTGATGCCTGGGTGCGGACAGTGTTGGTTATGGTGTCGCTCGATCCTTTTGAGGACGTGTTCGAGATGGGGTTGCCCGACCAGGATGAGGAAGTGGCGATCCGCATTGGCACAAGTCATGCTTGTGAAAAGGGGTGGCGGTTCCGGGCCACAGGGGTTATTATTCAATCTTGGTTTGTCGCAAGGAAAGGCCTGCCACTCATGCCGAAACCGGCCGATGCTGCCATTGTCACGGTGCTGCGTAAGACCGGCCTCTTCACGGAGGTCCAGGTGGAGCAGGTGCTGGCCGCCGACCGGTCGGATGGCACGGGCATGGTGGCGGCTATTGTCCGCCTCGGGCTGGCGAAAGAGGAAGAGCTTCTGCAGAAGCTGGCGCCGGTCCTGGGGCTCACCTACACCCCGCTCGACAAGACCGAGCCCGAGGCCGAGGCCGTGCAGAAGCTGGCTGCCCGCGCCGTCTACCAGTACAACGTCATGCCGATCCGCCTGGCCGGCGGCGTGCTGACGGTCGCGGCATCCGACCCGTTTAACATCGGCATGACCGACGGCCTGCGCCTGGCGGCCGGCGGCCCGGTGCGCATCACGCTCAGCACCTCCGAGGCGATCGAGAAGGCCTCGCGCAAGCACTATGGCGTCGGCGCCGAGACCGTCGAGCGCATGCTGGAGGACGGCCGCTACGAACTCGACACCACCGAGGCCACGATCTCGAAGCTGGATCTGAACGACATGGGGCAGGAGGCCTCCATTGTCCGCTTTGTCAACCAGATCATTGCCGAGGCCGACCGCCAGGGCTCGACCGACATCCACTTTGAGCCGATGGAGGAGGAGCTCCGCATCCGCTACCGCATCGACGGCGTGCTCCACAAGGTCGACGTCCCCCAGCAGCTCAACCGCCTCAAGGCCGCCATCCTCTCCCGCCTCAAGGTCATGGCCAACCTCGACATCGCCGAGAAGCGCATGCCCATGGACGGACGCATCGGCATCCGCCTGGGCGGTCAGGATATCGACATCCGCGTCTCGACCATGCCCACGGTCTACGGCGAAAGCATCAGCCTGCGCCTGCTGCAGAAGAGCGGCAATTTTGTGCGCCTGCCGGATCTCGGCCTGGCGCCGCATGAGCAGCGCCAGGTTGAAAAGCTGATCCAGCGCCCCAATGGCATCATGCTGGTCACCGGCCCCACCGGCTCGGGCAAGACGACTTCGCTGTACGCCTTCCTCCATGAGATCAACACCATGGACGTGCGCATCCTGACGGCCGAAGACCCGATCGAATACGAGATGGGCGGCATCAACCAGGTGCTGGTGCGGCAGGACATCGGGCTCACCTTTGCGCGCATCCTGCGCTCGTTTCTGCGCCAGGACCCCGACATCATCATGGTGGGAGAAATCCGCGATGCCGAGACCGCGGAGATTGCCATCAACGCCTCGCTCACCGGCCACCTCGTGTTCAGCACGCTGCACACCAACGATGCGGCCGGCGCCTTTGCGCGCCTGATCGACATGGGCGTGGAGCCGTTCCTGGTGGCCTCCGCGGTCGCCGCGGTGATGGCCCAGCGCCTGGTGCGCCGCCTCTGCCCGCACTGCCGGCAGCCCGAGACGTTTGACCTGGCCCTGTGGAGCAACCCCAACCCGCCGCCCTCACGACAGGCGTTCGCCGCGGTCGGCTGCGACCTGTGCACCCGGACCGGCTACCGCGGCCGCCGCGGCATCTTTGAGCTGCTCTCCGTGACCGATACGGTCGAGTCACTCATCATCAACCGCCGCGCCTCCAACGAGCTCAAGGCCGCCGCCGTGGCTGCCGGCATGCGCACCCTCCGCGACGACGGCTGGGACAAGGTCTTCGCGGGCGTTACCACGGTCGAGGAAGTCATCCGCGCCACGGAGGAGAATGAATAGTCGTTGGCGCCGGAGGCGCCAATGACTATTCATAACCATGCCCAACTTCAACTACAAAGCCCGCGCCAAAGACGGCCGCCGCATTGAGGGACAGGTCGATGCGGTGGACCGCCGTGCCGCCATGCTGGTTGTGGAGCGCATGGGGCATACGCCGCTGGCCGTGACCGAGGTCGGCGGCGCCAAGGCCGCGGCCGTGGCGGCCGCCGCGGGCGGGCGCAAGACCTGGTGGCGGATGGAGGAGCGCGACCGCATGAAGGCGCGCGAAGTGTCGCTGTTCACCGCCGAGCTCAGCGACCTGCTGGCCGCGGGCATGACCCTGGGCTCGGCGCTCAACTGCCTCGCCGGCCATGGCGGCGGCATCACGCCGACCGCGCGCACCGCCGGCGACCTGCGCGACCGCATCGTGCGCGGCGAGGCGCTTTCCGATGCGGTGGCCGCCCATCCGCGGAGCTTTCCCGAGCTCTACGCCAACATGATCCGCGCCGGCGAGGCCAGCGGCGCGCTGCCGGATGTCCTCTCGCGCCTCGTGGTGCACTACGAGCGCATCCTCGACATGCGCGAGCGCATCGTGATGGCGCTGACCTACCCGGTCATCGTGCTCTCCCTCGGCGTGATCACGGTCATCATCGCCATGGTCAAGATCGTGCCGCAGTTCAAGAAGGTCTTCGACGGCATGCACATGGCGCTGCCGCTGCCCACGCGCATCCTGCTGGGGGTCAGTCATTTCATCACCTACTACGGCATTTTCCTGTTGATCGGCCTGGTGCTGGGCGCCATCCTGTTTCTGCGCTACATCAAGACACCGCCCGGCCGGCGCTGGTGGGACGGCTTCAAGCTGCGCGTGCCGCTGGTCAAGGGGATCATTGCCACGGGCGTGTACGCCAACTTCGCCCGCACGCTCCAGACGCTGCTGGCCAACGGCGTGCCGGTGCTGCAGGCCATGCGCATCACCGAGCAGACCGTGGGGAACGCGGTCATCAGCGAGGAGCTGCGGCGCGCCCGCGAGCGCGTGACCGACGGCACCACCATCTCCGGGCCGCTGGCCGCGGGCAAGGTCTTTCCGTCCATGATGACCGACATGATGTCCATCGGCGAGCAGACCGGCGACATGGCCGGCGCGCTGGAGCACGTCGGCCGCCGGTACGAGAACGAGCTGGACCGTAACATCAAGATCTTCACCACGGCTCTCGAGCCGATCCTGATTGTGCTGGTGGCCCTGGTGGTCGGCTTTGTGGCCATCAGCATCCTGACCGCCGTGTTCAAGGCCACGAGCGGGCTGGGGATCAAGTAGGAATTCGCGGCGCGAATTCCTGCGGCCTCGCGGGCCGGGTTTTCGGATCGGATCTGGGTCGGTGGTTGCCGGGTGGCTCGCGCGTTCCGCCACTCGGGCAGCCGATGGCGGGTAGACGGGGCAGGAAGGAGCACAAACATGAATGACGGCACAATGGGCGCAGGACAGGCGCGCGGCGGTTTCACACGCACGGGATGGCTGCTGGTGGTGGCCATGGCGCTGCTGCTTTTTGCCGCGGCCCTGTTTATGGTGCTGCAGCTCAACCGGAGTGTCGAGGATTCCACGCGCACCACGTACGCGGCCATTGCCCGCATGTGCGCGGCGGTCCAGGCGTTTGAATTGTCCAAGGGCCGTCTGCCGGAGTCGTTGGATGAGCTCGGCGGCGGCACGGACAGCCGGGATGCCTGGGGGCATCCGCTTCGGTACACGAAAACCGGGGCGGGCAAGTTTGAAGTCCGCTCATCAGGGTTTGATGGGAAGATGGATACGCCCGACGACCAGATGAACCCGGCGTGGGAACGGTTTTGAAGGCACGGAACAAAAGGAGCAAGACCATGTGGTACACACGGAAAATAGAGAAATCGGCGCGCGGCGGCTTCACGCTGGTGGAACTGCTGCTGGTGGTGACCATCCTCGGCATCCTGGCCGCGGTGGTGGTGGTGAACTTCACGGGCAAGGGCGACGATGCCCGCAAGCAGGCCACGCGCACGTCGATCTCCGCCATCAGCACGGCGGTCTCCACCTTCGACGCGACCAAGAGCCGGCTGCCGGAGTCGCTCGATGAACTGTGCACCGAGACCGCCGAAGGCGCCGCGATGCTGGACAAGGCCAACCTCAACGACTCGTGGGGCAAGCCGTTCCAGTACAAGAAGGCCAGCAAGTTCAAGTACGAGATCCGCTCCGCCGGTCCGGACGGGAACATGGGGACCGAGGACGACCTCACCAACTGATTTCGCGCCGCTGGAAGCCGGCGCGAAATCAGTTGTTCCGCCGCGTCCGCGGCGGGTGGGCGTGCGACGGGCATCGCGCCAAGGGGTGGCGTGCTCACGTGGCGTACGCGCGCCGCGGCTGCAAGATTGTGGGAGCGCCACCCCGTGGCGCGATGCGGGACTGGGTGGATGCCCTGATCGCCAGACAAAATATGAGGCATGTCCCCCAAAGCAACCCCGAAACGCGGCGCGGCCGCGCCGCGTTCACGCTGATCGAGCTTCTCCTCGTGATCTCGATCATCGGCGTGCTCGTGGCGGTGATCCTGCCGCAGTTCAACGTCGGGATGAGTGGCGTGCGGGTGCGCACGGCTGCGCTGGGCTACATGCAGTCCGCGCGCTATGCCCGTACCATGGCGCTGCTCTACCAGGTGGAGACCGAGATCGTGTGCGAGACCGGCGGCGTGATCCGCGTGGAGGCCGGCCCGCAGCAGGGCGAGGGGCGCGGCCCCTATGTGGAGCCGGAGGATGCGGCCTCCGGGGTGCCACCCGAGGGGGGCGCGCCCTCCCGGCTGCACACGCTCGCCACGCCGGGACGACCGGCCGCGAGCAACACGAATTCCCGGCTGCTCTCCCTGCCGGCCGCCGGATCCAGCGGGCTGGATCAGTCTGGCGTGGGCGCGTTTGCCGGGGCCTACACGCCCGCGGATGTCAGCGCCGAGGAACTGGCCGGCGCCGGCGATGTGACCGGGGCCATCCGGGCGGAGCAGACCTTCGAGGGCGCGCATCTGCAATTTCTGGAATACACGGACCAGGATCTTTCCGGGGCCGCCGTGGCGGAGGCCGGCGCGACGGAATCCTTCCGCATCCGTTACCGCAGCAACGGCACCTGCCGCCCGTACCGGGTGCGCATCTCGGACGACTCCGGAACCGTGCTGATCCTTGAAGTGGACATGCTCGGCATGGCCTCGATCGAGGGGGAGGGGGGCGAATGACAAAGCTCCTGCCAGCGACGGGCGCGACGGATGTTCAACATCGAACATTCAACATCGAACATCCAACGCCCAACGCTCAACACCGATCACCGATCACCGGTCACCGATCACCTCCTGCCACCGCCCGCCGCGCCGGCTTCACCCTCGTCGAGGTCCTGCTGACCTCGCTGATCCTGGGGATCGGCCTGACCGTCCTGCTGGCCAGCCTCTCCACCTGCCTGCGCACGATGCGGCTGGCGCGCGACTACGAGCAGGTCCAGTGGGTGCTGGGGCTGGGCGAACTGGCCTACCCCGAGCCGATTGAGACCTCCAAGGACGTGAAGACCGACTACACCGTGGAGAAGGACACCAGCCTATGCGAGGGGTTCAGTTTCGAGCGCGTGGTGGACGAAAAGGACCCCAAGGACGAAGAGAAGGACAAGCTGTATGTGGTGCGCACGCGCGTCCTCTGGGGCGAGGGCGGCGAAGGCGGCCAGGCGTGCGAGGAACTCGTGCGCTACGTCTGGCAGAGGGACAAGTGAAGACAGTCAGCCAGTTGAACAGTTGGACGGGTTGGCAGTTGGCCGGGCGCACCGGCGCAGCGTCGCACCGTTCGACTGTCGCCAAAAATCGCGCCGCGCAGCGGCGCGATGGAATGACGCTCATTGAACTGATCCTCGCCGTCGGGCTGATGGCGATGGTCGCGACCGTGGCCTTCCTGGGGTTCAACGCCGCCGTCCGCGCCTGGCGCTCCGGCACCGAGCTTTCCAACAGCCTGCACCAGGGCGACTACATCATGGAGCAGCTGGTCATGGGGCTGCGCTCGGCCTACTGGCGTGCGGCGCCCGGGTATGGCTTCATGCTGACGGACGAGGGCGACGGCGCCACGGCGCGCGACAGCGTCCGGTGGACCAAGCTGGGCACGGCGCTGGTGGGCGCGGATGCGCCGTATGCCGGCATGCCGCATGCGGTGGAGGTCTCTGTCGGCGAGGTCACGGATCCGCGGGGCAAGACCCGCACCGGTCTGACCGTGCGCTCCTGGCGGCTCGACCTGCAGCAGGCGGACTTTGAGATCGACAAGATTTCCGGCGTGCTGCTGTCGACGCGCGTGGTCGGCTTCAACTGCCGCACGCTCGACATCAGCCAGCCGGCCAGGGTCGAGAACGAGAAGCCGGAGCTGAAGTGGGCCGACGACTGGGTCTCCTCCAACCGGGTGCCGTACGCAGTCGAGATCACGCTGTTCATCCAGCCCCCGGAGGAGGGGAAGGAGCCGCTGGAGATGAAGCGGATTGTGCGGCTGCCCATGGCCGACCGGTCGTGGGGGAGGTAAATCGCGGCGCGATTTACTTTGGTGGATGGTGGATGGTGGATGGTGGATGGTGGAGGGTGGAGGGTGGAGGGTGGAGGGTGGAGGGTGGATGGATGCACGAGGAGCGAAATATAAGTACTGTAGACGCGGCCGGTGGCCGTGTTCAGCACGCGCTTTGGCAATGCCTGCGGCAACGCGCCCGCCGACCGCGTCGACCGGGGACCGTTCGCTGTCCGACGTCCGACATCCTCGCCACCCACCACCCTCCACCCTCCACCCTCCACCCTCCACCTTCCACCGGCGTGCGCTCCCGCCGCGGCTCCGGCCTCATTGTCGCCATCTGGACCATCGCGCTGCTGAGCATCCTGGTGATCTCGTTCGCCTTCGATGCGCACCTGGAAACCCAGGTGCTCTCCGTGACGCGCAAGCGCCACCAGGCCGAGTATCTGGCCATGTCCGGCATCACGATCGCTGAGATGCTGATGGACAAGCAGGCGACCGTCAGCGGCGGTGAGGCGCCGGAGGCGGTCGCGGAGGACCGCTGGTACCAGCCGGCCCTGCTGCTCAAGCAGGGCAAGCCGGTCGCCGGCCTGGTTGAAAAGCTGGGCGAGGGGTACATCCGGCTCGACATCGAGCCGGAGCCTGGCCGGCGAAACGTGAACAAGCTCACCGATGAGGACTGGGAACGCATCCTGCGGGTCGGCGGCGTCCCCGAGGAGCTCTGGCCCACGCTGGTCGACTCCTTTAACGACTGGGTCGACAAGGACACGCTCCCCCGGCAGAACGGCGCTGAGACCGAGGACTACTACACCACCCTCCCGGCGCCCTACCGCGCCCGCAACGGCCCGGTGGACACGGTGCGGGAACTTCTCCTTGTAAAGGGATTCAATGAGACGATACTATCGGGCGGTGTTCTGAATCCAGATGAACCCCCGGCGCGCCGCAAGGTGCTCTCGGGGATGCAGGACATGCTGACCACGTACGGCGATGGCAAGGTCAATGTCAACGCCGCTGGGTTGCGTGTGCTCATGACCCTTCCGGGCGTCGACGACCTGGTGGCGCATGCGATCCTCGAGGAGCGGGAACGGCAGGTTTCGGAAGGCGCCAACGGGATACCGGACACCGGGTTCAAGAGCGTCGCGGATTTCATGGCCCGGATCCCGGGGATGGATCCGGCCGTGGCGAATCTGGTCGGCACCCAGTCGTCGGTCTTCCGCGTGACCGCCGTCGGGCAGGTGGGCCGCGTGACCCGGCGCATCTGGGCGATCGTGGAATGGGACCCGCGGCTGAAAAAGCTGAGGATCCAGCAGTGGCGCGAGGAGACGTGAGGGAAGAGGGAGTCAGGAGTCAGAATTCAGAATAATTCCTTCTGACTCCTGAATTCTGACTCCTGACTCCTGCTTAAAGGAGACGCAACGGGTGGCGCTAACGGGCAAGAGTTTGATGGATGGGCTTCGCGGTGCAGGCACGCGTCTGCGCGCGGCTGTTCGCCCAGCCGCGATGGGGCTGTCGCCTGCCCGGCTGCCGAACGATTCCGTCATGGCGCTGGTCCTGGAAAGCGGGCGCCTGTACGGCGTCGGCATGGTCCACGGCCGCGCCGGATGGTCGCGCGGCGTGTCGGGCGAATGGCCGGTGCCGGCGGTGGAGACACTTCCCGGGGCTCCGGCCGACGCGGCGCAGCTTGCCGCCCCGCTGATCGAGGGCCTGGTCCGGGCGCGCGCGGAGCTGCACGCCGACGCCGTGGTCCTGGGGCTGCCCACGTCGCTTCTGCTGCTGCGCGTGCTGCGCATGCCCGCGCTGACGCGCGAGGAGCTGACCGACGCTGTGCTGCTGCAGATGGACAAGCTTTCGCCGTTTCCCGGGGACGAGCTCTCCATCGGCTGGGAAGTGCTTTCCGAGGATGCGGAGCAGATCACAATCTTTGCCGCGGCGGCCCCGGACCGCCACATGCAGGTGATCGACCAGGCCCGCGCCGCCTCGGGGCTGCGCGTGGTCCGCGTGGACGTGGCGCTGCTGGCCTGGTGGCGCATGTTGCGCGAGCAGAACCTGCTGCCCGCCGGCGAGGGGCGCCAGGCCGTGCTGATCGCGCAGGGCGGCGAGTGGGACCTGCTGGTGCTCGACCGCGGCCTGCCGGTGGTGGCGCGCGGCCTCGGGCGTCCCGTGGAAGACGCCGACCTGGCCCGCGAGCTGACGCTGTCGCTGTTCCAGGCGGAGATGGAGGCGGGCGCCCTGCCGCTGCAGGAGGTGATGGTGCTTTCCGCGGCCGCGCCGGCCGCATCCGTGCTGGATTCCATCCGCGCGGCGGTTTCGTCGACGCCGGTGCGCTGCGTCTCGGCGCCGGCCAACGCCACGGCCGCCGATGGCCTGTGCCGGCGCTCCGTGGAAGGCGCAACGCTTGACCTGACGCCCGCGGCGTGGCGCCAGCGCGAGCTGACAGCCGTTTCCCGGCGCCGCCTGGTGCTGGGGCTCTCCGCCGCGTCCGGCCTCTGGGTGGCGCTGCTGGCGACGCTGCTGGCCGGGCCCTTTGCGACCGACCAGCTCATTCGGCTG
>SESD01000950.1_pt1 | contig 16843 bp, 13 predicted proteins | sample 3171411 | NCBI WGS metagenome assembly SESD01 (sample SAMN06051880, study PRJNA518727) | freshwater metagenome | biome: subpolar coniferous forest; feature: holomictic lake; material: water; isolation source: holomictic Lake 442, 16.5 m depth | place: Canada: near Kenora, Ontario | collected...
CTTCTTCGCGCAGACCGAGGCGCTGGCGTTCGGCAAGACTGCGGAGCAGTGCCGCGCCGAGGGGATCGCCGAGGCGCTGGTGCCGTATCGCACGTTTGACGGCAACCGGCCGACCAGCACGCTGCTGGCGGACGAGCTTACACCTGCCACATTCGGCGCACTGCTGGCACTCTACGAGCACAAGGTCTTTACGCAGGGGATCATCTGGGACATCTTCTCCTTCGATCAGTGGGGCGTGCAGCTTGGCAAGCAACTGGCGGACAAGATCCTGCCGGAGTTGACCGCGACTGCGTCGCCGGATCTCCGCCACGACGCCTCCACCACCGCCCTGATCCGCCGCTACCGCAAGAGCCGCGGCTTGGCGGATTAGTACAGCGGGACCTGCGGGACCGCTTGTTTACGTAGCCGTTCTCATGATGGCGACACGCATGCCCTTACGGGCACACTACGAACGGCTTTATGCCGTTTCGAGGCCGTTTGTAGTGACGCCGTAAGGCGTTTTGGCGCCCTCCATGTGCGGGAACAGGTCTATTTCGGTGTACTAAGGAACTGTATTGCGGAAAGGTAGGGCGGGGCCGCCGGACCCGCCGCCAGTTGAGGCCAGCGGGCTTACCTCCGTGTTGATGGAAAGCGGCGGGTCCGGCGGCCCCGCCCTACCTTTCCGCGCAGGTCAATGAAGCGCAGATGCGCCCCAACTGCTGCTTATTTGCGGGTTGGTTGTTGCACGATCGGCCGGAAAAGCGTAGCATTATGTTGCTTGGTTAAACGCTCGTGGAGGTCGAAGCCATGAAGCATGTTGGTACAGGTGCATCCCTTGCGGCGACCGGTTGGTTGTTGGCGTCGGGCGTGGCATGGGTCGGGGCTTCCGCTCCGGCCCGCGCGGCGGATCCTGCCACGACCCCGACGCGCACCGTTTGGACGCGTGAAGTCAAGACCATGGAAGACGCCTGTGACCTGAAGAAGGGGCTGACGTCGAAAACAAGTGGCTTGTGCGCCAACCCCAAGAGTGCGCAGGGGCCGAAAGCTCCCTACGCGGAAGGCTCCTTCTCCAGCGCCGCCTCCCGCGAAAATAGTACTTCGGATCTGCGCCGCCGGCACGATGAAGCGTTTGGAACCGGCATCGGCGCTTTGACAAACGATGCCAGCAGCAATGCCGTGGCAAATGCAGCCAACGGCGATGCGCCTGCCAAAGGCCATCCTGCCGATAAGAACCCGAAGAACGCCCCGCCAAAGGCAGCCATTGCCAAGGCCAAGTAAGGTGCGCAGAGGCGCGGCGTGCTGAAGAAGCACAACTACGCCTTGTGCCCCGGTTCCTTGCGCATTACACTTTCGCCCCATGTACGGGGATAATCCCAACGATCCGGTTGCCGACCACGACGAGGCCTGGCTGCGGCAGTATTACACGCGTGGGAAAGCGGCTGCGGCTTCAACGGAACCGGCGCCTGTGCTGACGCCGCAGCCAGCCGAGAAATACAGCGAAGCACAGCCGCTGGGCGCGGGTGGCGAAAAAGAAGTCGTGCAGGTGCGTGACCGGGATACCTTGCGCGACGTGGCGCTGGCCCGTCCGCGCGACGGCCGCTCGCCGCAGGCTTTTGTCCGCGAGGCCCGCATCCTGGCCCTGCTGGAGCATCCCCACATTGTCCCCGTGCATGACCTCGGCCTGACGCCGGATGGACGCCCGTACTTTACGATGAAACTGCTGGCCGGCGAGACGCTGGAGTCTATGCTGGCACGCCTGCGGCAGGGCGATGCCGCAACCAGCCAGCGCTATCCATTGCCGGCCCTGCTCGAGATCTTTGTGCGCGTTTGCGACGCCGTGGCTTTTGCGCACTCGCGCGGCGTGCTGCACCGCGACATCAAGCCCGCCAACGTACAGATCGGCCAGTATGGTGAAGTGCGTCTGATCGACTGGGGGCTGGCCAAATGCATCGGCGGCGCGTCTGATCCGTCTGATCCGTCCGATCTGTCCGATCTGTCCGGCCGCGCACCCGACACCCTGACCGGCACCATCAAGGGCACGCCCGGCTACATGGCGCCGGAACAGGCCGCCGGGCGAGGGGAGTCGGCCGATGTGCGCACAGACACATATGCGCTGGGCGCGCTCTTGTACGCGCTGCTGACATGGCAACCGCCTGTGACAGGCGACAATACCACCGAGGTGCTTTGCAAAACCGTGGCTGGCGGGGTCGTGCCGCCGCGCCGGTGCGCGCCAAGCCGGAATATCCCGCCGGCGCTTGATGCCATTGCCTGCAAGGCGCTGGCCGTCGATCCGGTGGATCGCTATGCGACCGCCGACGCCTTGCTGGCCGACGTGCACGCCTTCACCAATGGCTACGCCACATCCGCCGAAACGGCCGGGCCGCTGCGCCTGCTGTGGCTGGTGGTCAAACGCCATCGCGCGCTTTCGCTGGTGATCGCAGCCAGCCTGCTGGTGCTTGCGATTGGCGGCGTGGCGGCCGTGGCGCGTATTCGCGTCAGCCGGGACGAGACACGTTTGGCGCTGACGAATTTGCGCGAAGAGCAGGTGATGCGCACGCGACTGAGCCGTGCGGCGGCGCCGAAACTTCTGGCTGAGGCGCGCGCGCAGATTCGCGCGCTGGCTTATGACGAGGCGCTCGAGACGCTACGCACGGCCATCGGCGTGGACCCGTCCCAGACTGAGGCGTGGGACCTGGCCGGCTGGATCTGTCTGGGACAGGAAAAATACGCCCTGGCAGCCGCCGCATTTGACCGTGACTTACAGGCTTTCGGCGGAACGCCGGCGGACGCAGTCGCGGCGCGCCGTGCAGGGGGGGCGGCGGGTGATGCCACCGGCCCGCGCGTGAAGCGTGATGCGGCTACACGTGTCCGCGAGCACGCCTTGCGCCATGCCACTGGACTGGCGGTCGCGGAACACGGGCGGCAACTGGCCGGTAGGGAACACCGGTCCCTGACAACGGAGGAATATCGTCTCCTGCTGGAGGAGGCGCGCCAGGCGGGCAGCCGGCCGGCGCGCGACAGCCGCACCGCCCTGGGCGCGTATTGTGCGCGACGCAACCCGTCGGACTGGACCAATGTCTCGCAGCGCGCCTTTGTTCAATGGGCCGTGCGCGCACTCCACGACGGCCATGCGGAAGTAAACATGCAGGTGACAGGCAGCGGGCTGGAGGCGCAGGTGACTGGCGCAGCGGCGTGCGATCTGCTGCCGCTGGTCGGCCTGCCGCTGGTCCGGCTCGATCTGCACGGCACGTCCGTGCGCGACCTGCAGCCGCTCCGGGGGATGCCGCTGCGCGACCTCGATCTCTCCAACACGCCAGTGGCGACATTCGAGCCGCTCTATGGCCTGCCGCTGCGTGAGCTCGGCGCCGCAGGTTTCCGGAAGCTGCCCGCCGATCTCTTTGCACGCTGCCCCACGCTTGAAACCATCACGGTCTCGCCCGACGCCGAGCTTTCGCGGAAGGATGCCACGTGGCCGGCCGGGGTGCGGGTGATTCGGAGGCCGTAGGCCGTGGCGGACGGATGTGACCTAAACGCGCTTGTCCTCGCTTCATTGACTTACCTATAACTTGAATTAGCAGTGAAGGCCTTGGCAGCATCTAACCCGTTGATTTTGCGCGGCGTAGCCGCGCGGTTGGCTGAGTTCCAAATTGGTAGATACCCCGGTTGACGACTACGGCGACGACTACGGATAACGAGGGGAATTTCGAATTCGTCCACCGTAGTCGTCGCCGTAGTCGTCCACCGACCCGTGCCTGAGCAGTTGTCAGGTTCCTGGTTCCGATTTTGGCACTGATCGTGCTACAATGTCGCGCATGTCGGGCATTCTAAATACAGTGGATACACCTGCCGTTGTCGGGAAGCTGGCTGTTCGTGAGCTGGACCAGCTGGCGCAGGAGCTGCGGGAACGGATCATCGCTACGGTCAGCCGCTGCGGCGGGCACCTGGCCGCCAACCTCGGCTCCGTGGAGCTGACCATTGCGCTGCTGCGTGTCTTTGACCCCGCGTCGGACAAGATTATCTGGGATGTGGGACACCAGACCTATGCCTGGAAACTCCTGACCGGCCGCCGCGAAAGGTTCGATTCGCTGCGTCAACCCGGCGGCATTTCCGGTTTCCCGCGGCGCGACGAAAGCCCTTATGATGCGTTTGGCGGTGGCCACGCCGGCACCGCCCTTTCAGCGGCTCTCGGCATGGCGGTGGCGCGTGACCGGCGCGGCAGCTCGGAGTATGTGGTGGCCGTGATTGGCGATGCGGCCATGGGCAACGGCATCTCGCTGGAAGCGCTGAACAATATCGAAGACACCACCAGCCGCCTGATCATTGTGCTGAACGACAATGAGATGTCGATCTCCGGCAACGTGGGCTCGCTCTCCCGGCATCTCGGGCAACTGCTCACCAACCCCAAGTACAACCGCTGGAAAGGGTCGGCGGAGCGGATGGCGCAGCAACTGCGCATGTCGCCGCTGCGCGGCATCTACCACCGCACCGAGAAGGCCATCAAGAGTCTGTTCCTGCAGAACGCGCTGTTCGAGGAGTTCGGCGTGCGCTATACCGGGCCGATTGATGGCCATGATCACCAGGCGATTGCCGATGCGCTGAATATTGCCAAGGGGTACGACCGGCCGATCCTGCTGCACGTCGCCACGCAGAAGGGGCGTGGCTACCAGGCGGCGGAGGAGTCGCCGGAACGCTGGCACGGCGTGGGGCGTTTCGATGTGGCCAAAGCCGAGCTGGTCGAATCGGAGCCTGGCTACTCGAAGATCTTTGGCGATTGCCTGACGCGCCTGGCCGATCGTGATCCGCAGCTGGTTGCCATCACAGCCGCGATGTCCGCAGGCACTGGCCTCGATCCGTTTGCCGCGCGCCACCCGACGCGTTTCTTTGATGTCGGCATCTGCGAGGAACATGCCGTGGTATTTGCCGCCGGTCTGGCCGCGGAAGGGATGCGACCGGTTGTGGCGCTCTACTCCAGCTTTATGCAGCGCGCCGTGGATTGCGTCCTGCATGATGTCTGCCTGCAGAAGCTTCCGGTGACGTTCTGCCTCGACCGCGCCGGCGTGGTGGGCGCGGACGGGCCCACACACCATGGTATTTTTGACATTCCCATGCTGCGCGGCCTGCCGGGACTTGTGCTGATGCAGCCCAAGGACGAGCCAGAGTTGGCGCGCATGCTTGTCACAGCGGTGCGACACAACGGCCCGGCCGTCATCCGCTATCCGCGTGATCGCGGTCCGGGCGTGTCCGTGCCGGACGAGTCGCAGCCGCTGGCGATCGGCCAGGCGGAAGTTATTGAGGCGGCCACGAGCGAAAATGTTTGCGCATGCGATCCTGCCCTCGGCCCGGGGCGGGCCGGGGCTACAGTCGCGCGCGCAGAGCCCAGCGCAGTTATTTTCTGGGCGCTGGGCGATCTGCTGCCACTGGCGTGCGCGGCTGCAACCAAGCTGCGTGCGGCAGGTGTGGCGGCTGGTGTGGTCAACGCGCGCTTCATCAAGCCGCTGGATACGCGCTTGCTCGCCGAACAGGCCACACCGCAAACGGTTTTTGTGACACTGGAGAACGGTGTCGTGGCCGGTGGTTTCGGATCCGCTGTGCAGGAGGCGCTGGCCGAACTGGGGAGGACAAACCTGGTCGTGCGCTGCGGCTGGCCCGACGAAGTGATCGGGCAGGGGACCACAGCCACGCTCATGGCTGCACATGGCCTGACGCCGGAAGCCGTGGCTGCACGGGTGCTGGAACGGCTTGGGCGGGCGGGGTAGCAGAGGCGATTGATTAGATGTTCTCTCTGTGGACGGCATAAAGCCGTCCCTACAGGTAGGGACGGCTTTATGCCGTCCATCATCAGGCGAGACACCCCAAGTTGGCCCGGGCCACCTTTATGCCAGCAGCGGATCCGGCGAATCCACAGCGCCGCCGCAGATGTGCTCCGCTTCGCGGCAGCCGCCGTCGCACCAATCCGAAGGCCGCAAACAGCAGGACTGTGAGCAGAACGAGCGAGAGACCGATCATTGGATACATGTAATGCTCCTATGAGGGTCGGATTTTGCCATGGCGCCGTTGTCGCGGGGGACGGCGCCATAATTAGAATTGCTGGCGGGAAATGGCGCTAGGAACCTGTCGGACGTAGGCCTTGGAGCGGTCCGGCGCCTTCTGCTGACAGGTCCCTAGTTGGGGAACCCGCCGCCAACGGAACTTCGTGCGGACTGTTTCGGCGTATTTTGCCTTGGACGTTGGGCGTGGGAGGTTGGCGTTGAAAATCCTGCTGCACGTGGATGGAATAAGCTGTTATCCTGCGTCGATTGAAGTGGCGTACGCGTTCTCACACTTCTAGATGTGTGAGAATGTAAGCTAGACACAAATGCTGTTGTAAAAGCATATATATGTCTCATACATCTAGATGTGTGAGAATGACGACCGCCCGCGCGCGGAGCGCACCGACTTCGGGCAGGTGCGGTCTATGTCAAGTAGAAGCATTTCTTCTTGGTGATGGGTCAGATATGTGATGGCGGCGGGACGCGCCGCGAGTAATACCAGCGCTACGCGGTTTTCCGCCGACATCGCATGATTACCACGCTTTCATGAGTTCCAAATTTCTAAAGGTCGCAGTCCAACGGCGTATACCATGCGCCGGCGGCACAAAAAATATTATAAACTTTGCGTTGCAAAGTACTCTGCGCTTTGCTACATTGGTCTTGTCGAAAGGGACATTGGCATGACGGACAAAGGCGTAAACGAGGCGCTGGCGCAGATCCGGCAGATGCAGAACGTCGTACAGGACCGTTTGCGGTTCCGCGGCTTCTCCGCTCGCGCGCGCATCGTGGGTGGTTTTGTCGCCCTGCTCGGTGCCACGGTTCTGGGTCGTTTCGCGCCGCCCGACGTGCCAATGGTGCATCTGGTGGGGTGGGCGGCCGTGCTGTTGCTGGCTGGCGGCGCAAACTACGGCGCGCTGATGCTCTGGATGAGCCGGGCGGATCGCTGGCGGTGTCGCGGCGAATGGGTCCCGGCGCTGGAATCACTGCCGCCGTTGGCGGTGGGTGGCGCACTCTCGCTGGCCTTCTGGCGTGCGGGCGCCTATGACCTGCTCCCCGGTACCTGGATGCTTTGCTACGGGCTCGTACACATGGCCTACCGCCGCAATCTTCCGGTGGGCGTTTATCTCGTGGGTTTCTTTTACCTGGCGGCGGGCGCTGTCTGCCTGCTGACGCCCGGGCTGATTTTTACGGACCCGCGCCCCATGGGCATGGTCTTTGGTGCGGGCGAAGTGGCTGGCGGGCTGGCATTGCGCGCCGGTAACGTGCGGAAGGAGGACGCAGATGACGGATGCCATGCATGACCCGGCTGGAGCGCTGGAGCGCCTGTTTCATGAGCCGAATCGCCTGGCGATTCTTTCGGCGCTCTGTACGGCCCGCGACGGACTCGCCTTTACGGAGCTGCGCGACACCTGCCACCTGACGGATGGCAATCTCAACCGGCATCTCAAGGCGCTGGAGGAAGAGGGGATCGTTCGCGTGCAAAAGGCCTTTCTCAATGACAAGCCGCGCACCACGGTCTCCCTGACGCGGGGCGGCCTGGCACGCTTTCACCAGTATCTGGAGAAGCTGGAAGTGGTGTTGCAGGAGGCCCGCCGCGCCGCCCGCCGCGTGGACGCGACTGCGCGTACGCCGCAGGTCGCCACGGCACGGGCGTAGTTTTTCGGAATCGTTCCACTCAAGAAAAAGGATAGTAATCGCAACGCCATGAAACTCTGCCACACAAAGCACTTTGCCGAAGCAGGCAACATGGTTCGCCGCCTTTCTCTGGCCGTGCTGGCGCTGGCGCTGGTCCTGGTGCTGCCTGTGGCCGGTGGGCACTGGGTGGGTCTGCCGGCCTCGGTCTGGCTTGAGTTTCCGCCGCGGCAGGTGGTGGTACAGCATGCGCTGTTTGTGTGGTGGGTCTGGCTTGGGCTGGCGCTGGCAATCCTGGCAGCTGTCTTGCCTGTCGTGTGGCGCGTGGTGCGTGCAAAACAAGCAGTTGTCGCCATGGAAAGGTGGCCCGACCGCTCCGCGGGCGGGCATTTCGGCATGGCGGGACGTATGGGCCGTCCGGGTATGCCCGTCTGGGGCTGGCTTGGCATGGCTTGGATGTTGGCGGCCTGGATGATCGCGTGGAGCCGTTTTCCCGTGCTGGCGCCGATCCAGCACCATACGTATGTTCTCGTTTGGACGGGATATATTGTGACGGTCATGGCGCTGACGCAGCGTCGCGCAGGCGCATGTCTGCTCACGCGCCGTCCTGCGGCGCTGGCTGGCTTGGCAGCCTGCAGCGCGGTTTTCTGGTGGGGTTTCGAGTTTCTTAACCGCGGCGTGCAGAACTGGTTCTACCAAAACCTGGCGGGTTTCGCGCCGTTCGAGTATGCGCTCATGGCCACGCTCTCCTTCACGACCGTGCTGCCGGCGGTTTTGGGCACGCACGACTGGCTGGTTACGATGCCGCGTTTGACCGCCGGGTTGGAGAATTGGTTTTGCATCCGGTTTGCACGTCCACGGTTGGTTGGCACGGCATTTGCATTAGCTGGTGCAGTCGGACTGTTTTTCCTGCCCGTGTTTCCGAATGCGCTCTTCCCTTTGCTTTGGCTGGCGCCGCTGGCGCTGCTGTGCGGGCTGCTGGCTGCGGCAGGCGAAGCTACGCTGTTCGATGATCTGGGGCGCGGCGACTGGCGCACGCTCGTGCGCCTCTCTCTGGCGGCTCTGATCTGCGGCGGATTCTGGGAGATGTGGAACATGTACAGTCTGGCGCGCTGGGTCTATGACGTGCCGTACGTCGGTCGCTTCCAGATCTTCGAAATGCCGCTGCTGGGGTTTGCCGGATACGGTCCGTTTGGCTGGGAGTGCGCAGCCGTGGCCATGGTCTTTGGCCTCTGGCAACCGCATTCAGTAGGCCGGCCGCTACGAGGCCGGCAGAATGCATAGGGCGGGCTCGTAGTGCCCGCCCTACTGGGAAGAATATCATACAAATAAAGGAGAACTCACATGACAACCGAACAGGATGCCGCTGCAAATAACAACATGGGCACAAACGAAATTCCTGACCAACTGTCGTCGCCACCACCGCTGCCGGAACGGGTCGTGGATCGCCGTCCGATCCGGGGCTGGGGCGCGATTCTGGACGCCCTGCTCAAGCAACCCGACCGCCTGGCGGCGGGGTTGACCGGTGCCGACAGTGGATACCTGACGCGGCACCTTACGGTCATGGGGCTTCTGGGCATGGCCGCCTATGGTGTGGTCGTGGGGTTATTCCCAGGCAAAATGCAGATTGCGGTGGTGCCAATTAAACTGGCTGGCGGTCTGCTGGCGTCGGCTGTCATCTGCTGGCCCAGTCTCTACATTCTGCTCTGTCTGTCCGGCGGCCGGCAGTCGGCGCGCGATCTGACCGGGCTGCTGGCTGCTTCGCTGGCCCTGCTGGTGGTTTTGATGGCAGGCTTTGCGCCGGTCGCGTGGATTTTCACGCAGTCTACGCACTCCGCCATGTTTATGGGCGGGATGCATCTGGTGCTTTGGCTGATCGCATGTTTGTTTGCGCTACGGCGATTAGAGGGCTGGCTGACAGCGCTGAATGACAGGTCCATGCAGGCTCTTCCAGTCTGGTGCATCATATTCATGGTCGTGTGCCTGCAGATGACCACTACGTTGCGACCTTTGATGGGGGACTTCGCGGGGTGGGATCTGGCGGACCGGGATTTTTTCCTGCATGCCTGGTTTAACTGACAACCGGTCCGCAAAGCCCTTCCAGCTCCGGCGGCTCGCGAGGACGCTCGCCCTCCCGCTGGAAACGCAAGGCTTACGTAGAAAGTACGGGAGGGCGAGCGTCCTCGCGAGCCGGTATTTGGAGCGGCGTTAAGGAGCAGCAGCCATGGGCGGTGTGCGAAACAATACAGGCGGGGATCTACGCAGGGCCATGGACCCTGTGCGGCTTTGCCGCATGGATAAATCTTTGGTCGATGCGTTGCGTGAAGATCGAAGCACGGAGCCGTTCTCCCTCGGCTGGAGCCTGCTGATTTTCATGGGCATGGCTGCGTTTGGCGCGGCATTTGGCTGTTGGCACTCGCCACGGCAGGCGCTGTATGGTGCCATCAAAATGCCGCTGATGCTGCATGCTGTGGTCTGGTTGAGTGTGGCGGCTAATACCATGCTGAACTGGTTGCTGGGCGGCGGGCTCTCGGTGCGGCAGGTGCGGCGCTGCGTCCTGGGGGCGTTGTCCATCACTGCGGTTCTGCTGGCGTCGCTGTCGCCGGTGGTGGCTTTTTTTGCCACGCAGGCACCGTCACCCAACGCGCCAGCTGGTTTGGCTACCTATCGCGTGTTGTTGTCGTCGCTGGTGATCTGTGTTGGTTGTGCCGGAGTGATTGGCTACGCGCGCTTGTTTCGTCTGCTGTGCGCGCTGACGCCGGACCGGGGGGCGGCGTGGCGGGTGTTGGTTGCCTGGGTGCTGACCACGGGGTTGGTCGGCACGCAGTGTTCGTGGCTGCTGAGTCCGTTTATACAGCGCCCCGATCTGGCGCGCACGTTCTGGAACCCGGATGCCTTTTCCAGTAACTTCTTTGAGCATCTCTGGTTTCAGGTGTTGAGCCCATGGCTGGGAACCACGGTGATTCAATGATCGTGAGGAGCATACAACCATGTGGATCAAACTTATCTCGCCGGCTGTGACGCGGCGTCCGATGGATTCGGACTGGAAAACGCACATGGCGCCGCCGCTGGCTTTGCTGGTGCTGGGCCATTTGGTCGGCATGCGTAATCTGGCGCGCCTGGCCAAGCGGGTGGCCTACGGTGGCGAACCAGCACATTCAGCAGGTCGGCCGCTACGAGGCCGGCAGGATTCATACGGCGGGCTCGTAGCGCCCGCCCTACTGGAATAATACGGAGATTCAGGCATGAACAACGTAATGCGATCCTTCACCCGATGTGTGGCGTCGGTGAAATGGCTATGGTTGACGGTGGTGCTGGTGACGGCGCTGGCAGATCTGACATTCTACCGGCAGCCCTACGGCTGGCTATGCGGCGTGTTTCTGCTGCTGGTCGGGGTGTTGCTGGCGTTGCGGCCGGCGCCGGCGTCCCGTGTTTGGGTTGTGGCGCTGCTGGTGCTGGCGATTGCTGCGGGTGCAATCATTTATCGCGGAGGCGTTCTGGCGCCCTGTCTGGCGCTGCTGGCGCTGGTGGCCATTGCAGGTGCGCGTGTGGATGCCGGGGTGCGGCATGCCGGCGCGTGGGCATATGCGGTGCTGCAGGTTCCACTACGGCTGGCGGGCGGGCTGGTGCGGGACCTGCGACTGTTGCGGCGGCGGCGTAGTGCGTCCCGACGCGCCGGTGCATCGGTGAGTCGGGTGGTTCTCGCCTGGATCGTGCCGCTGGTACTCGGGCTTGTCTTTCTGTATCTGTTCTGTCTGGCGAATCCAGTGATCGAACGCGGGGTCGACAAGATTCTGGGTACGGTTGCCGATTTCATAAAATGGATGAAATTGCCGGAAGTGGTACGCATGTTCTTCTGGCTGGTCGTGGCGGCCGGGTTATGGGGGTTCTGGCGGATCCGGCAGGGGCGTGCCGCACAACAAGCGGTTCCGCCGCCGCTGCCGCTGTTGGCGCGTCCGCCCGAGGGCGAGCCCGCGCTGGTCTGGCGCTGTCTGGGGGTTTTCAACGTACTGTTTGCTTTGGAAACCGTGACGGATCTCATCTATCTCTGGGGCGGGTGTGCGCTGCCGGAAGGGATGTCCTATGCCTCCTATGCGCACCGTGGCGCTTATCCGCTGGTTGTGACGGCGCTGTTGTCGGCCGGGTTGACGTTATACTTCTTCCCTCCTGGGCGCCGGGCGGAGCGCGATCCTGTGGCGCGCCTGCTGGTGCTGGCTTGGCTGGCGCAGAATGTGTTGTTGACGGCTTCGGCGATCTGGCGTTTGCACCTGTATGTGGATGTTTACACACTCACCCGTTTGCGCGTAGCGGCTTTTGTCTGGATGGGGCTGGTGGGGTTTGGCTTGCTGGCCATGGGCTGGCGTATTGCGCGAGCCCGCGACAACCGGTGGCTGCTGGATGTCAATGCCGTGGCGCTGATCACGGTGCTGCTGGGGTGCGCCTGGTGGCCGATGGACGGATTTATCGCGCGGCACAATGTGAAGTTTTGCCAGGAAGCAGGCGGACCTGGACGGCGGCTGGATATTACCTATTTACAGCAACTCGGCCCGGAGGCGATTCCGGCTTTGCGCACGTATGCGTGCTGGCCTGCCGGGCGTAGCAAGGAAGCCGGTCATGCGGCAGATCAGTTAACGGAGAAACTGCGACAGGAGTTGGTGAACCCGCGTGCGTGGACGATGCGGCGCGGGGAGCTGGCGCGAGTAGGGGCTTTGTCTTCGAGCAGCGCTGGGTTGGATAACACGCACGGCGGGTCCGGCGGCCCCGCCCTACCGGGAATGCAGCCATAAACGTCGGATTGAGGCAGGTAGGGCGGGGCCGCCGGACCCGCCGGGCCCCGTAATGCGAAATGCTTTATAAGGAGGGTGTGTCATGATCCCTTGCCTGATCGTGTTTGGTGTGCCAGTGCTGATAGCAGCCGGGCTGTCGGTTCCGGTCTGGATTCGCACTCACCGGTGGCAAGCCGGACTGCGGGCGTTTGCGGTGTCGATTTTTGGCCTCGTGGTGCCGTTTGTGGTCTTCGTGTTGGCGTCGTTTCTGCAACCGGAATGGAAGGGGGCCTGTCATTTCGGGTGGGTAGACTGTTTTCATCAGGGGAAGCTAATTCTGCTGCCGCTCGTATTATGGGCTTCGGCGGGGTTGTACGTGACGGATGTTTTGCGAAGGGATTGTGCAGCAACGAAGGGCTGGGTGCGTTGGGGGGTGTGGAACGGGACGGTGGTCAGCACGGTGTGTCTGGTGCAGGGTTTGGTGTTTGGGCTAACGACGGTGGCGAGCGAATGGCGTTCATGGCCAGCTTGGCTTTGGTATCTGATTCCGGCATACACAGCAGGCTGGTATGGCTATCGCGCGTGGAAGTTGTGGCTTGGCGGTTGTCTATCGCCGGCACAGGCCGGTTATGCGCTTCTGCCGGGTGTGCCGTTTTGGATCGGAAGCGTGCTGGCGAGTCAGCGGCTTTATCAGGCGCTTCCGGATGTAGCGCCTTCGTGCTTTGTCGTAACCGCAGCCAGCCGTGGTCATCCGTGGGTGGTGGGCACTATGAGGGTGAAAGATGGCGCTGGGGTTTGTCGGCAGGTCAACCAGCAACTGCTGGTCTTCCGGGAATTTGAGGTCTGCTGGCAGCGGCGGGCGCCAGCGACGCACGCGGTATTCCGGCGGTTCTACAATGTCTGGGGATACCGTGCGTCGCGGTGGATTCAGAATCGATGGATGGCCGATGGCGTGTACTTGTTGTTGAAGCCGGCGGAGTGGGTGGTGGCATGGCTGCATCGGGTGCGCAGCAACCGCTGTACGGGGCTGCAAAAAACGATGGAATGGGGGAGGTTTTTTGGACGGTCCGACGGCGAGTCAGAAATTCCACACGTTCGAACGTGTGGAAATGAGACTGCCCGCCGAATTCCACACGTTCGAACGTGTGGAAATAATACAGGGAGCTGGCGCGGGTGGTTGCGGCAGGGGTATGCGGGGGTGCTGGCGGCGGGGGCAATATATCTCTTTCTCGTGCCGGGGGTGATGGTCTGCGTCAACCTGTGCGATCCGGCGCTGCGCGAGCCGGGGATCCCGCAGCAGGCCTGGCGGTTGCATCGCACGCTGGTGCCGCGCTTCACGGCGTGGGCACAGGAACGGATCGCTTCGGGACGCGCCGGTCGCCTGCCGCTGCACGATGTGCCCAGCACGGAATGGCCGATCTTCGGTTCGGTTTTCTATCTGTGGAGCACGGAGGCACTGCAGGCTGAATGGGAAAAACAGGATCCGGCCCGGCGCGGACCGGCGCCGGTGGTCTATGCGCGGCCGGCGATCGATGCGGCCATGGCCGTGATCCTCGACCCCGTGCATCACACCTGGGTGCGGCAGCACTGGGGAGATGACTACCTGCACAAGCCGAACTGCTTCTTCCGCTCATTATTGATCGCGGGTGTGACCAGCTACACGCATCTCACAGGCGACCGCCAACACCTCCCCCTGTTGCGTGACCAGGTGGTGACGCTGTGTGCCGCGCTCGATGCGTCACCGACCGGCCTGCTCGAGGATTACCCGGGCGAGTGCTACCCGATTGACGTCATTTGCAGCTTGGCCTGCCTGCAACGGGCGGCCGCGCTGCTTGACCTGGATGTTCGCGATTTTATGACTCGCGCCCGGCGCGCCTTTACCGGCCCCATGCTCGATTCGCACGGTCTGCCACCCTACGTGGCCGATTATCGCACAGGTCAGGTCTTTGAATGCAGCCGCGGCACGGGCAATTCGCACACGCTGATCTTTGCGCCGGAGCTCTGGCCAGACCTGGCGCGCGACTGGTATACCGCGTATGAAAAACAGTTCTGGCAGGATAAGGGGTGGGCCGCCGGATTTCGCGAATATCCGCGCGATGCGGGGAAACCGGAAACGTTCTTTGAAATCGATGCCGGTCCGATCATCCGCGGATTCAGTCCGGCGGCCAATGCCTTCGGGCTGGCAGCCACGCGCCGCAATGGCCGCTTCGACCACGCCTACACGCTGGCTGCACAGGTCATCACCTCCTCCTGGCCGTTGCCAAACGGCACGCTGCTGGGGTGCCGCATTCTGTCGTCGGTCGGCGGCAGCCATGCGCCCTATCTGGGCGAAACCGCATTGCTGTTCCACCTGACACAAAACCCGATCGCCGGCGTGTCCGTCACGCGCGGCGGCCATCTGCCGCTGCTGGTTTGGATCGGCCTGGCCTTCTATTTTGGCGTCGGCGGTCTGTGGTTATACCGCGCGTGGCAGGTGTGGCGGCGGACACGCGTATAACCGGCATGGCATTCCCAAGTACAACGGGACCTGCGGGAGCGTTGGGGTAACGCGCCATTCTGTAAAGGAGCGGCAGAAGAGACAGATATGTTTTACACCTGGAAGTCCCGGAGCTTGGCGAATTCGCCGCCGGCACGGACGAGATCGTCGTGGCGTCCGGACTCCACCAGCGTGCCGTCGCGCAGCACGAGCACCCGGGAGGCGTTGCGGATGGTGGACAGGCGATGGGCCACAATAAACGTGGTGCGGCCACGAATCAGCTCCGTGATCGCTTCCTGGACCAGCTTTTCGGAGATGACATCCAGAGCGGAGGTGGCTTCATCGAGGATGATGACATGCGGATCGCGGATCAGTGCGCGGGCAATGGCAATGCGTTGCCGCTGCCCACCGGAGAGCTTGCTGCCATGCTCTCCGATCTCAGTGTCCAGTCCATCCGGCAGATCGTCAAGAAATTCATTAACCCGTGCCATGCGCAAGACATCCTGAAGCTTGGCCTCCGGCACCTCCGGCAAGCCGTAGGTAATGTTGTCCCGGATGCTGCCGGAAAAGAGCACGGTCTGCTGCGGCACCACGGCCAGCTGGCGCCGGTACTGGCGCAGGTCCAGCGTCTCCATGTCGCGCCCATCCAGCAGGATCTGCCCGCGATCAGGCCGGCGAAAGCCGATGACCAGGCTCATCAGTGTCGTCTTGCCCGAGCCGGACTCCCCGACCACGGCCACGGTCTGCCCGGCCTCCACAACCAGGGAGAAATCGCGTAGCGACGGCTGTGAGCTGTTGGGATAGGAGAACGTCACGTCCCGGAACTCGAAACGTCCCTGCACCTCGCTCACCGCGGCCTTGCCCTCGTTGCGTTCAATGTCTGGATTTTCCAGAATTTCGCCGATGGAGCGCACGGACTCAAACCCGCGGGTCATGGCTGGCAGGCCGTCGACAATGCCGTTGACGGAGCCGACGATCATGGAGAAGAAGCTATTGTACAGCACCACATCGCCGGGACGAATTTGTCCCTGCCACGCCATGTAGCCGGTCACCATCAAGCAGATCAACTGCATGAGTTGCGAGAAGACCCAGGTGCAGGCGCCAAAAAGGGCGTTCAGTATGTCGAGGCGCAGACCGTGCTGGCGGACCTGGGTGAGTTGCCCTTCCATCTGGTCGATTTCCACCGCCTCCAGCCCGTGCGCCCGCGTGACCGGCAGCAGGTTGATCATTTCCATGAAACGCGCGGACATGCGCTCGATCTGTTCGCGGTAGTCGCGATTGCGGTCGATCATGGGACCGCGGAAGGCGCGAATCAGGGCGACGGCGATGGGGGCGGCCACCAGGTAGAACAGCAGCAGCCGCGGCTCCTTGCGGGCGGTCATGCCCACCGCAAGGAGGATGGAGATGGAGCCGCAGAAAAAGAGGTTGATGATCTGGCTGCACAATCCCTGCACCGCCTCCACGTCGCGCAGCAGCTTGGCCTGCAGGGCACCGCTATGGGCGTTCTGGATAAACCCCATGGATAGCTGTTGAAGCCGGCGGATCAGGGCGCAACGCAGTTCGGCTTCGACACGCCGTACGCTCTCGCTCATCAGCCGGATGTGTGCCATGTGCGTGGGCACATTCTGCAACAGCAGCAGGAAGAGGATCAGCCCGTCGATCCACAATCGATGCAGCGGCGTGGAACTGCGCTCGGTCACGATATTGATGACATCAGCGAAGATGATGGGGGTGGCCCATAAAGGGGCGTTCTTAATAACAAAGAAGAGCGCGGATCCGGCCAGACGCCAGCGGTGGGGCGCGAACAGGTAGCGCAGCGTGGCCAGCGGGTGGTGGCCACGATAGTGATGTTCCAGGAGAAGCAAGGGTTGTCGTGGCATGGTGGTAAAACTCGCCTAGGAATGCGCTATGTGCGCTAAAACTGCCCTGAAGTAGCGATGGCAGACTAAAAGCGTGTCAGA